>Ga0315538_1001692_pt1 | contig 12952 bp, 15 predicted proteins | sample SalMarSW160230MG_2_FD_203834 | JGI IMG/M metagenome (GOLD analysis project Ga0315538, IMG submission 203834) | Salt marsh sediment microbial communities from the Plum Island Ecosystem LTER, Massachusetts, United States - Salt Marsh Sediment SW1601-230 ...
TGCGGCAAGCCGGTTTTAGCATTTGGAAAAGGAGGAGTAACCGAATCGGTCAAAGGAGCCTATCCTGATCAACAGATCGATTCTTCTCATACTGGAGTATTCTTTTATCCTCAGACCAAAGAAGCTTTAATTAAAGCAGTGCAACGTTTCGAATCCACCAGGTTTGATCCAGAAAGGATAAGAGAGAACGCGCTCAGGTTTGACAAGAAGGTGTTCAAAGAGAAGATAAAAGAATTCATAAAGACAAAGTTAGAAGAGCATAACAAGAGCTTGAGATGAAAAAAGAGAACTTCAAGCACATATTCCCGTTTTTTCTTTTTTTGGCGGATGTGATAATCATCTTCTCCTCTTTCCTTTTAGCCTACTGGGTGAGATTCTATTCGCCTTTGACTAAAATCGTGCCGGTCACTAAAGGGATTCCTCCCCTATCTTTTTACCTTTACGGGTCGATCTTTGTGGTGGTGGTGTGGGTGGTGGTATTCAACGCCTATGGACTCTACAAAAGCACCAGACCCAAGACCGCTTTCGATGAGCTCTATGTTTTAGCCAAAGGCGCCACCCTGGGATTTCTGATTGTGATGGCGTTCACCTTTTTTTATCGAGGCACCTCTTATTCCCGTGCAACTTTAGTAGCGTCCTGGATTTTAGGCATAATCTTGCTTTATGGGGAAAGAAGAATTATGGCTAAGCTGGAAAGAGGTTTCATAAAGCGCGGCTACGGGGTGAAAAAGGCGATAATAGTGGGAACCGGAGAGATGGGGCTCTCACTTTACAACAGGTGGAAGGAAAATCCTCAACTGGGTTGTCAGCTTATCGGTCTGGTTGAAGGCGGGGACAAGCTTGAGGAACAGACCAATCCTGCTGATTGTGCCGACATACCGGTTTTGGGAACCATAGACGATCTTTCCCGGATAATAAAAGAGAAAAATATAGAACTGGTGATTTTGGCTTTGCCTTTATCCTATCATCAGCGGATCATGGAGATCGTCTTAAGCTGTGAGGATTTGAAGGTGGAATTTCAGATAGTGCCGGACATGTTTGAGATCATGGCGGCAAGAGCAAGGATAGTATCTCTGGATAGTATACCTTTGATTTCTCTGGGTCGCACACCTTTAGAGGGGTGGAACAGGATGCTGAAAAGGTCTCTGGATGTAGCCCTTTCTGCAACCGGACTTTTGCTTCTTTCCCCTGTTTTTTTCATATTGGTAATTTTGATAAAGCTTGATTCCAAAGGTCAGGTGTTTTACAAACAGGAGAGGTTGGGTAGGGATGGAAAAAGATTTATCCAGTATAAATTCAGATCCATGATAGAAAATGCAGAGGAGAAGACCGGACCAACTTTTGCCAAAGAGGATGATCCCCGCAGGACAAAAGTGGGGGCATTCCTGAGAAGAAATAATTTAGATGAATTTCCTCAACTTTTCAACGTATTGAAGGGGGATATGAGTTTGGTAGGACCACGTCCAGAAAGAAAGTTTTTTGTCGATAAATTTAAAGAGGGGATACCTCGCTATTTTCTGCGCCACAAGGTCAAATCCGGGATCACCGGCTGGGCGCAAGTGAATGGCTTGAGGGGAAACACGTCCATAGAGGAGAGGACAAAGTTCGATCTCTTCTATGTGGAGAACTGGTCTTTGGCTTTTGATATTAAGATACTTCTTTTGACCCTGAAGGATTGGTTCTCATCCAAAAATGCCTATTGAGCTACCTCTCCCCCTATCTCCCCTTCAGGGTGAATCCCTTCAGGGTGAACCCCTCTCCATAAAATGGAGAGGGGGACAGGGGGTGAGGTAAGAAGTGTTGAAGTCGAATAGATCTTTGACCCATGGCCGGCAGGCATATTCGACCTATAATTCTGAAGAGCAGAGATGGTAGCCGTCCCGCCTCAGGCGGGACGTGGTGGAAGGGGGAATATAGTAAACTCAGTTAGTGTTTTCGCTTGACTTATTCCGATTGTTTATTAAATTAACATTCGTCAAAGGAAGGAAAAAATGGCAGGAAAGGACAAACGTAAGGTAAAACCACAGATTAAACCGACGGCAAAAGCTTATAAAGCCAAAGAAAAATCGATCTTGCCCTTCACCAGCAAGAACTATATTCTGTTTGCCGTAGGGTTGTTTGTCATTGTGTTGGGTTACATCACTCTGGGGTATGGCTCTATCACCTTAGCGCCCATACTTTTAGTGTTGGGCTACTGCGTGATCATCCCCATTGCCATAATTATCAACGGGAGAAAGGAGAAGTCTCCCGAAGCCCACAGAGGGGCATGATCTTTCAAGCTGACCAAATATAGTTTGAGAGTCTGCCGTTTTTACTTGGGACTTTCAACTGTTTTTTTTCGGGCGGTTAGTTCAGCTGGTTTAGAGTGTCCCGCCTGAGGCGGGAAGGTCACATAATAGTTCTTTGGAGGATTAATTCCGGGCGGTTAGCTCAGCTGGTTTAGAGTGTCCCGCCTGAGGCGGGAAGGTCACATAATAGTTCTTTGGAGGATTAATTCCGGGCGGTTAGCTCAGCTGGTTTAGAGTGTCTGCTTTACACGCAGAAGGTCACTGGTTCGACTCCAGTACCGCCCAATAAAAGCAGTCAATAGTCAGAAGTCAGTAGTCATTGGTAGATGTGACAAAAATAAAAACATTTAGGGATTTGGAGGTCTGGAAAAAGGCTTTTAACTTAGCAGTAGAAATCATTCGCCTGGCAGAAAAGCCTACGAAGGGAATGTCAACCAGGATTATTTTGGAACAATTGCTGAGAGCCAGCACCTCCATCAGTGCCAACATTGCTGAAGGTTACGGCAGTTTTTCCAAAAAAGAATTTGGCAGGTATTTAAAAATAGCGCTGAAATCTTCGTATGAGACAGATAACTGGTTGAGGTTGTTGCAAGAAGCTATTTCGGTAGATCAAATAAAAGAGAAAAATGAGATTTCCAGATTGGAGGAACTGAATACCGAGATCACCAAAATGCTTCTCGTTTTGTACAAAAAAGTTCGAATTTCCCCAAAGTAGGACAGGATTTACTATTGACTAATGACTGACTTTCCGGGGTCGTAGTTCAGTTGGTTAGAACGCCGGCCTGTCAAGCCGGAGGTCGCGAGTTCAAGTCTCGTCGGCCCCGCATTTTTGAGGTCGTCCCGCCAACGGCGGGATCGGCCCCGCATTTTAAAGCAGTAGATAGTTCGTGGTTCATAGTTCGTAGTCAACATCACTAACTCAGGAAAGTAGATATATAAAGACATGAGCAGATTATACAAGAATTCTCCCCTTGTGGAATCCGTTTTTGAAATCAGATTCCCTCCTGAACTTGCGATAGAATGTAGAAAAGATGAATACTATGACAAAATCCGAGCAGAATTTCCAGAGATAAACCCTCCGCTTGCAGATTCCCCCGAACCCTATCCAATGAGAAATTATCTATTTAGAGATAGTAGGAGAGAAAAGGGCATCCAGTTTTCTATCAATAAATGCTCATTCCATCGGTACAAGTATTTGGGCTTTAGCCAATTTAAAGAAGAAGCACTACGCTATTTGGGATTATTCGCTGAAAAGTTTAGAATTCAGACTCTTTATAGGACGGGACTTAGATATGTAAATCATATCCCGATCTTAAGAGAGGATGGAGTTATACCACTGGGAAAATTTGTGAATTTCGGATACAAGACGCCAAAATCAATACCAGAAGCATATGATCTCTTACATACCGTTTTATTTATTAAATTGGGAGAAGGTGCTCTCAGAGTACTGATTCAGTATAGGAAATTATCAGATGAGAAAGAAACAGAGATAATAATTCTAGATTTTGATTACTTTTTTGAAGGCAATTTAGAGTTCTCTAAAATTGAATCGTATATAGATGAGTCTCACAAATACACGAAAAAGATCTTTGAAGACTTGGTGACTGAGTATTATAGACAAATCATGAATCAGGAGCCTTGAGTATGTCATACGACACGAGATTCCCTACTTCCGATGATTGGGAACCATTACGTTACACTCCCTTTCTGGAGGAAGTCCAAACTATCCTCAATCGAGAGCTTTCCTTGGATATGCTTGCGTCAGCGAGCGAGTATAGCACTGCTATTGCAGAAGTACTCGAGGAGCGGGTCTTTCCAGAAACGGAAGCGGAAACTATCCAAGCAGCACCAGCGAAATACTTTGTTAACGAACTGAGAGGCAGCGAGGGTAGAGTAATATTCAGCGAAGGTTTTCTATTGGACATCGAACTCTCTAAGGAGAATGGTTTATTCTTTTTTCAGAATAGTAGGTTCAATATTTTCGGCTCTGGCTTTACGAAAGAAGAAGCTTTGAAGGACTTCTCAGAGTTCTTTATCCATGATTATCTTTCTTATAGGAACAACCCTTTACACAAGCTCACTAGGGACGCTCGTCAGCTTTTACAGGAGTATGAGTCCGTTATTAGCGAATTGGAAACAGCATGAAGGCTATTCCCAGAGACACCATAGAAAAATCTCTTGCTGAAAAAGGATTCATAAAAGAGGAAGGAAGGGATCACAGGTTTTGGTACTTTTTCCACCATGGGAAGAAGACCAAGATACGAACAAAGATATCCACTGGCACAGGTTACAGGGACTATCCTCCGAACCTTTTGAAGAGGATTAAGTTTCAACTCTTTCTAGACTCTTCAAGGCAACTTGATGATCTTCTGAAATGTCCAATGAGTGGACAGGAATATACCGAGATAATGTTGAGGAAAGGGGTGGTTTTACCGAACGATGTATGATTATCAGCATACGCAACGGGATTTATCAGGAAACATAGTACAGTACCTCTTGCAAATAGCAAATTCAAGTCTCGTGGCCCTGCGTTTTTAAGGCAGTTCGTGGTTCGGAGTTCGTAGTTCATAGTTAAAAGTTAAGATAGAGGTTGTCCCGCCAGCGGCGGGATCGGCCCCGCATTTTTAAGGCAGTTTATAGTTTATGGTTCACAGTTCATAGTCCCTACCACATCACCCCAAAAGCGGTGGACAGTGGACAGTGGACTGAAAGCGGTTTATTGTCAAGCCGGAGGTCGTCCCGTCCTTCGACAGGCTCAGGACAGTGAGCAAAGTCGAACTGCCAACGGCGGGATCGGCCCCGCATTTTTAATCTATTGTTCCACACAAGGTTAGATCGGGTCATGGTTGAGGGGCGACCTTTTAACTTCCGTTTCCCACAAGTCGGTTCCATTATCACTTGCGTATCTTTAGGAAATTCATTAAAATATCTTCTCAACTCCTCTGCCGGAATGTGATCCAGGCGGCGCTGACCCAAAACTTCTCCAGATTCATCCAAAACCGCCACCTGAGAAAAACGTTTGTGAATGTCCATACCAACGTAAAGCATCTGCTACCTCCTTTTGGTTTTTGGTTCAAAATCATATATAATTAAAAAATGATTTCAAACCAAGGAGGTAGCCTTTCATAAAATTACATCTAATGCCGACGCATCCAAAGATAATCCCGCGTTGGTAACGGATGCCTCGTCCGTTACTTGGTTTTATCGTCACGGACAAGGTGTCCGCCCAGACGCCCCGACGGGCCCGTCTGGGGGCGGTCGTCTGACCGTGACGAACTCTGAAATAAGTAAAGCTAAAGCTTTACACTCCAGCATATCTTCAGAAACAAAAAACTTGCTTTAACTTTCTCACTTTATATATTGTCGAAAACTTAAGCCATTTGACATATTCATGCAGTAAGGGATATTTCAAAGGAATGTGTTTTTTTAATACCATATAAATGAAAAAAGAGACCAAGGGATATCTGTTTGTGATCTTAGGGGCAAGTTTTTTGGGAACCATCGGGATTCTGGCTCGGTTGATATACATGCACGAGCCGGACCCTCTGACCGTGGTCACCTTCAGAGCTGTTATTGCCTTTTTACTTTTGTTTATTTTTGCCATCTTTGTAAATCCAGATTGGCTGAGAATCAGAAAAAAGGATTTTTTATTTTTCGGAATCTACGGGCTTTTAAGCGTGAGTTTGTGTTTTCTTTTGTTTTTTTACGCCATCAAATACACCACCGTAGCTACCGCCACCATCCTGCTTTACACCTACCCCGCTTTCGTTGTGCTTCTATCGCGGTTCTTTCTGGGGGAGGAGTTCACCCGGGCTAAGATTTTGGCTTTACTTCTCACTTTTTTGGGATGCATTCTGGTTATTCAGGTTTACAATCCGGCTGAGTTTAAGCTTAACATAAAAGGGGTAATCTATGGATTGGGTGCAGGCATGGGAGCGAGTCTTTACAGTATATTTGGTAAGAAAGGGGTGGCAAAATATAGCTCTTACACAGTGGTCACCTATGCTTTGGGTTTCGGAAGTTTCTTCCTTTTGCTTGTTCGAGGAACACGCAATCTTGTGGCGGTTAGTTATCCGGCGATGATTTGGTTGTGGATTTTTGCTTTAGCTTTTTTTTCGACCCTGGTGGGTTATTCCCTCTACACCAGGGGATTGCGATACTTAGAGGCTGGTCGGGCTGGAATTATGGCCACCTGGGAGGTGGTGGTGGCGTCAGTTTTAGCGTTTATCATATTCGGTGAAAGTCTGAACGCTTTCCAGATTGTAGGCGCTCTTTTGATCTTTGCCGGCATTATCCTGGTAAGAATTCATCCCTCGAAGAAAACACCTAAAATAACTCCTGCCTCTGATAGTTACTAAGAGGAGCAGGAAACAGTTTACATTTTATTATTCGTATGAATGCTTCGCATTGATTTTTTCTCCTACACCTGTTTTTGGCTTGACTTGAAATTCGTATGAATGCATACGCATCCCCCTTTAGTAGAGGGGGATTTAGGGGGATTTTTCAAGTTTCAAATGCGTATGCATTCATACGAATCCCCCCTTCCCCCCTTTTCTAAAGGGGGGATGTAAACAATTATATGCTCCCCTTAGTAATTGCGAGGTAATGCAAAATTCGTAGTGAAATCTGTAGGGTCGGATTCATCCGGACTGCCGCAATACAGGGAAATTCGCAAAAGCCCCGCGCCAAAGGCGGAGGATCCTGCGAACAAGTTTTTGCGCTCCCGGTTTGGTGTTTCAATAGCGTTTGATGATCTTCACGCCGGGATAGTAATGCATTAAAATATCTTGGTAGGAATATCCTTTTCGCGCCATGCCGATGGCACCGATCTGACACATCCCCACTCCATGACCGTTTCCCCGACCCCGGGCGATGACCCGCTTAATGGAGTTGTTTTTGTCCCTTTGTATTTCCAGATCAAAGAAGGTGCTGGGCAAAATCGAATTGTGATTGCTTCCTTTTTTCAATGCCCACCTGATCTTATCTCCGTGGATCTGATAACTTCCCCTCTCGGTCATCACATCCAGCATTTCCACTCTCCCCGAGGGAGATCTCTTTCTTATCTGCAAGTTGAGCAAATTTCCAAACTCCCCAGCCGAGAAGGTTACCACAGTATTAAAGAATTTCTTGACGTTTGTCTCCAAAGTTTCTTTTGACCAGCTTTCCTCCCAGTTGTAATTTTTTGACCAGGAGCAGAAATCCTCATCGTCGATCGAAATTAGGTAACTCTCTTTTGGTTTGTCCCATACCTTTTCTACATATTCTGTTTTTCCCCCGGAATTGGCGTGATAATAAGCGCAAATCAACTTTCCTTTATGAGTTAACACCTCTCCCTGGGTAAGCTTGACAGCCTGATTCACCAAAGGATCCTCCCCTTTAACGCCTTTATAAATCTGGTCAGCCACCGTTGCCTCCAGATCATATCCCTCATCCGCATATTGACCCAGACAGGAGAGGGAGTAGGTTCGAGCGGCAATGGCTTGAGCTTTCAATGCCTCCAACTCCTGCTGATTTAATTCTCCGATCTCCGCTGGGACCACCCCTTTTAGATAGTCCTCCACAAAAATCAGATTCAAAACCAGAAGCGATCCTGGATTTTTACTTGTGGTTATCTCCAACAAACCCCGATATGGCCTGCCATTCAAATAGATCCAGGAGTTGTCTTCTTGTGAAGAAAATGAAACCTTATACAGGTTGGTTTCCAACTCTCCCTGAGTTTTCTCGCCTAAGGTTATGCTACCATCAGAAAGTTTCACCAGCATTTCTGCTGAGGCATAGTAGATGGATGGTTCACCTTCATAGGGAAAACATCTGATTATGAATGATCCGTTGGAACTTATGGTCAGGGGGTTTTTTGTTTTAAGGAGTTTAATTGTAACTGCTGGTTGCTTAATCTGGGGATAGAGGACCTCCTCCCGGACAACTGGCATCTCCGCACAACTAAAAAAGAAAAGGGCAACAGCTACCAAGCTGAGCTTAAAAAGTTTTGCTCTATGAATTGTCCCCGTTTTAATAATTTTGCTTATCATCCGCTCCATCCGTCTAATCTCAGTTGAGTCAAACGACCTTTGACCATTCAAGGCAAATTTCCCTTACAAGCTTGTTATACACATTCAATATCGACTAAACCGCCAATTCATTTAATGATAGTCACAGAACCCTTTTGGTTAATCACAATCTTTTAGCCCTCCGGAAGCTCTACCTTTAAGACGAAATGCAAGAGATACACTAAATCAAGCCAAATGCTGCTTTTATCACCAAAAAAGAGGCGAGGAGGAAAAGTAAGATATAACCGGGATTTATGTTTCTTTTAAATGCCAGAAAGGAGAGGAGTATGAATAATGAGAAAAGAATTGCCTTGTCCGGTTGAAGTGGCTGTATCCCCAGCTTGTTCAGTTTAGAGACTAAGAGAAATCCCAAGAAGATAGATCCCATTCGGCCGCTCCATTTGGTCATATTCTGCAGATACCCTTTACTCAGATCAGAAGATACCCCAAAGCCCAAAGCATATCCTTTCGTAATGCCTCGTGCTCGCAGATAGACCTGATGAAGATTGAAAATCAGCCAGAAGCTCAAGGCACCATAAATACCGAACCAGTGGGTTAAAGTCAGCCCCAGGATCAATAAGGCTGGTCTTAAGTTTTGCCAGATTAAGTTATCTCCTAAAGCTCCCAGAGGACCCTGCAACAAATCTTTGAATCTTTTGATCTGTTCTGGTGGCGTTTTGTTCTCCTCTAATTTTGTCACCGCTCCCAAAGCATAACTGGCAAGATATGGATTGGCGTTGAAACTTGTCAGGTGTCGTTTCAGAAAATCTCTTTGCTCCTGCACCGACGAACATAGCTTCTTTACCAGAGGGATCAGTATCCAGACAAAGCCGAAGGAGATCAGCCTCTCATAAGTCCATCCGGTCTGAATAAAAAAGCTTCTCAGATACAAACGGAAAAGATCAAATCTTGAGATTTTTCGCATATGACAATTATGATGACTCGTTCTAAAACAAAAGAAAAATGATCCCCAGGCATACTCCCCAGAAGCACCACAAAAGATTTTTCTTTTTCCCGAAAAGATAAATCATTATGCCAATTCCCAATCCCCAGATGGGGAGCTCTATGTTCTGAAGATAGGGCTCCGAAACGAATCCTAAAAGTTTGACTGAGGGTTTGAGCAAAATCAAAATGCAAAGCATGCCTGATCCGGTGATAACCAATCCTCGAATAAAAGAACCTGAAAGTCCCCAAAAGAAAAGATAGCCAAATCTTATAATTTTGACTCCTTCTGCATAAAGATCAGCTTTTCTCAGAAGCTTAGAGTTAAGCTGTCTCTGCTTTATCAGGCTCCAGCCGGCAAAGAGAGTAAAAGGGATGATGAAAAGAAGGATCAGAAGTAGAATAAGATTAGGATTGTTGGGATAAGATCGGTTTAAAATAACAAAACCATATGAACCCACCACCGTCCCCACTGCTGGATCCGGAAAGGTAACAGTCCCGATGGGCATAACCCACAGATAAGCCAGTTGAAACAAAACTCCGATCATGAGTCCACCGGGAAGATCGTTGAGCAGAAAACCGACAACAGGTCCGATCAAAAGAGGTTGGGAGAACATGGTCTGACATGCCTCGGTTTTATCCAGAGCAACCAACCCGCCGAATATGGATATCAAGATCAATTCTTGAAGCATGAGTAAATCAAAGGATAAAGATTTTTTGTAAATTGTCAATAAAAAACCCCGTTTGTTTGCGTGCGCTGATGCGGTATGATTAAGCTACTTAAGAGTATTAGAGACAGATGCGAAGCATTTCCACAGTTTGGACAGGGATTGTACCTCTGTCCGCCCCCGACGCCCATACAGGCCCGTCTGGGGGCGGTCGTCTCCCAGACGGGTCTCCGTGACCGTAGAAAAGGGGTAGGGGCTCGTCCTGCACTTCGTCCTGAGACTCACTGTCGAAGGAAAGGCTCGCCCTGAAGGGTGCAACCCCTGCCCCAACAGGGAGAGTATCTCCGATATGTATTTGGTCATTACAAAAAGCCCGGAGGAAAGAATGACTCCGGGCTTTCATTTGATTGGAGACAAGCTCGAATTTACTTCAGAACCCTGGACCATTTCCGTGAGGAGGAAATTCTGGTGGATGATGTTGGCGGAATTTTTGTCCCATTCCCATCCTTTTTTTGCCTCGTTCGCCTCTCACCTTCATAAACTTTTCAAATTGCTCCTGAGTCAGAATCCCTTTCATCGCCAGCTTTCTATCAACATTATGCTTCAAAAGCTTTTTGTGGGCTTCTGCGACTCGGTCCACCAGCTTGGCAATCTCCTTCCGGTTAGGATTTTCCTGCATCATAAGATGCCGGAGCTCCAATCGAGATGTCTTCAAATCCGCCTTCAGTCCAATCTGAGTTTTTTGGAAATTGTATTGAACATCCCGCATGCTCCCGATCTGCTCGTCAGTTAACCCCAATTCATCTGCCATATCCTGAAGGGGGAGACAAGGGGGTTGAGCATAAACCAAGGAGAAGGTCAATACCAAAGCTCCCATCAAAACCGTTACTAAAAGGAATGACCTCTTTTTCATAACTTCTCACCTCCTTTATGAGTTAATCGTTTCACTTATCTTCAGTCCAATTCAAATTTAAACCCAAACCCTCATGGTTCTATTCTCTTCAATGTTGACCTTTGCCTCTGATGTGCTGGATGGTTTCCCTCAGCTTCCTTTCGAATTTCTCCTCGAAAAGATATAATATAGCCTGCTGTTTTAAGGTGAGCGTAGCTTTCCTCTTTTCTATAAACTCCGCCAGTTCCGTTTGAAATTCCCTCCTTGCATTTTCCAAACCTACCAGCGCTTCCTTCAGCTTCTTCTCACCCTTCTCAGACTCTAACGTCACCTCCAGTTCCTTTAAAAGTTCTCTCCTTTTGTCTTCGAATCTCCTTTTGGCATCCTGGAAATCCTTCAAAGCTGGCAGAAATTGCGTCGACTGTTCCGAGGTAAGGTCCAGAACCTCCAGAAGCTTCCACATGCGGAGGGTCTCGATGTTTTCTCTGATCCTTTCCCTCTGTTTCCAATGTCCGGGTCGATCAAACGGAGGAGGACCCTGAGCAAAGATGCCCTCCACAGATACAAGAACTGAACACAGCCATATCAAAACTAATGTTTTTTTCAATCTCATCATGGCGATTACTCCTATTTTGAAATAAAAGCGGGTTCGCTTCTTTATATCCGACAAAAAGACAAATCTAACATCTATAAAATATCTCCAACCACAAGAGTCTTTATGCTCTCTTCAAGCTGTTTCAATTCCTCTGAGCTTAATTCAATCAAAATCGAATTTAAGCTTTTCTGGCTCAAAAGGTCCTGCTCCAGTATCTTTTCAGTCAACTCCAAATCCTGTGTCTCACCGTTGGACAGAAATACATTTAGGGGAAGTTCGCCTTGGGCGGAGAGCATCTCTGCCAGTTGTTCAGTATAGGAGGAAGGATCAGAAACAGAGAGGATAGTTTCCACCATCGGCTCAGTCCGATGCTCCACCATATTCCTCCTGTCCGTGGTAAAAAGAATTAAGCTGATTATCACCACCGCCACAACGGACAAAAGCCCAAACGCCAATCGGGTTTTGGGAATTAGTATCCCTCTTGGCTTCTTTTTGTCTTTTATTCTTGATCTAACCTCCGGCAAAAAGTTGGTCCAGAAGCTTTCCTCTGGCGAAGGAACGTTTTCTTTTGCCAGCAATTGATGGAGTTGCTCAATTTGCTTCAGCCTGAATCTGCAACTTTCACATCCAGACAGATGTTGTTTAACCCTACTCCTATCATCCAGATCGAGAGAGTTCTCATAATATTCCACTAAAAGAAGTTTTACCTCGTTACATTTCATAACTTTTCTATGACCTTTCAGCGATATTGTGCCAACAGATTCTGTAGTTTCTGAATTGCCTGAAAATAATTTGCCTTTGCCGCTCCCTCCGATATTTCCATGATCTCGGCGATTTCTTGATGCGTCAAACCCTGGTAGAATTTTAAGATAAAACTGATTCGCTGTCTTTTAGGCAGACTTTTGATGGCACGGTCAATGGCAAGCTTTAACTCCTCTTCCTCTATCTTCTCTATGGGTGAACTGATGGCCGTTGGCTTTTCTGGTAGATCAAAAATGGAAAGAAAAGATCTAAATTTCTCCCTTTTTGAGAAGTTAATGCATAAATTGACTGCAATCCTTGTCAGCCAAACGTAGAAGCTTGATCTTTCCTCAAAACTCTTCAAGTTTTTGTATGCCCTCACGAAAGCCTCCATGGAGAGATCTGCCGCATCCTGATGGTTTCTGATCATCCTGTATATGAAATCGTAAATTTTTTTCTGATAACGAAGAACCAGTTGGTTGAAAGCCTTTTCGTCACCTTTCTTGAACCTCCCAACCAGGCTTGAGTCTTTCTCATCTTTCATGTCTTTTTCTTTCACTTAAATAGACACAGGAGGGCATAAAAAGGTTTAAACCTTTTTTAGACGATTTTTTGTCAAATAGCCACGCTGGTAATGATCTAATATCGTCTTATGACCTCTCCCCCTATTTCCTCTTCAGGGTGTCCTTCGATCCCGAAGATCTTCCTTCGACACCCCGCCTATGGCGGGGGACGAAGTGCAGGATCGAGGGAAATCCCTTTCCTTCGACCCTGAGGAC
>Ga0315538_1001695_pt1 | contig 12948 bp, 10 predicted proteins | sample SalMarSW160230MG_2_FD_203834 | JGI IMG/M metagenome (GOLD analysis project Ga0315538, IMG submission 203834) | Salt marsh sediment microbial communities from the Plum Island Ecosystem LTER, Massachusetts, United States - Salt Marsh Sediment SW1601-230 ...
CTATATTGAAACAGTAGCCTCCCATCCTTTGAAATGCTGTCAGGGTATTCACAAAAACCATGCCCGAATCGATGTCGCATATACCCTGCTGGAGGCGTATGAGATGATCCTCTTTCATCTTTTCCTCCATTTTATTAATGTTATCCTCAATCTCCCGCGCTGCATCCATGACTTCATTCCCCTCACTACTCATGGCACCCAGGACAAGGGTCAGGAATTTCTGCACCTCTTCCGATATGCGGGCATAATCCCTTAATGCATCCTCGGACAGATAAAGGTCCTCTTTAATAAGTCTCTCCAACAGTTCCGCCACATCTTCTATGGCATCGCCTATCCTCTCGAAGTTGTTGACCATCCGTAGCAGAGACCGTATTTCCCTGGATTCCTCGGAACTGATATGCTCCTGTGTTACCTTTACAAGATACCTGGTAATCTCTCTTTGAAGGGTATCCAGGGTATCCTCCCTTTTCCTCCATTTTGCCAGTCCCTTGAGACTCCGTTCTCCAAGGGAATTAATAACATCATAGTACATGACCTGGACGGCCTGGCCCATCCGGATTATTTCAGACTTGGCCTGGGTAAGGGCAACAGAAGGGGTGCCTACAAACTTGGCGTCAAGGAATTTGATATGATGTAACTCATCCAACTCCGGGCCCCCTTCCTTCAGTGATGTGAGATATGTGGCCGCTTTTACAAGATGGGGCAGGAAAGAGAGAAAAATTAAGGCATTAATTACATTAAAGATAGTGTGGGAGTTGGCGAGGTACCTCGAGATATTCGGTTTTTCTCCCCCTATTATGAGATCTGGCGATCCGGAATGCATTATGGTTCCGGATATAAAACCAACAATTTTTATAAAGACCGGGAAAAAGGTTATAACCAGAAGGACACCGATGACATTGAAGAGCGTATGGGCCCGGGCTGTCCTCCGGGCGTTTGTGTTGGCCCCTATGCTTGCCAGTTCGGCGGTTATGGTAGTGCCTATATTATCGCCTAGGATAAAGGCTACACTGGTTTCAAAATTCAACAGTCCCTGGCTGGCCAGGGCCATTGCAATACCCACCGTGGCACTGGAACTCTGTAAAATAATAGTCAGCATTGTTCCGGCAAGGGTACATAGCACTATCCCGACTGTACTGGATGCATCAAAACCCGTCAAAAAAGACAAAAATGATTCGCTTTCCCTAAGCGGTGCCAACCCCGCCTTCATTGTGGCTAGTCCGTAAAATAACATACCGAAGCCGAGCAGAACATCTCCGAAATAGATCCATTTCCGCCGACCTATGAAGAACTTGAAAAGGACTCCTATCGCAATGGCGGGAAGGGCGTACTCATGGATATCAAATGCAATTAACTGGGCTGTTATTGTGGTGCCTATATTGGCGCCTAGGATGACTCCCACGGCCTGAACAAGGGTTATAAGCCCGGCGTCCACGAAACTTACCAGCATGACGGTTGTGGCGCTGGAACTCTGTATTATACTTGTGATGAGGGCGCCGACACAACAGCCGATAAGACGGTTATTTGCGACCATTCCCAGGATTTGCCGCATCCTTTTTCCGGCAATCGTCTGAAGCCCCTCGGACATAATCTTCATGCCGAAAAGGAATAATCCCAGGCCGCCCAGTGATTTAAAAAGTATCGAAAGCATTGTCTATACGCATGCCTGCAACTATCCTCTATCATCCCTTTCATCAATGAAAGACATGATCAACCGCCTCAACGGAAACAGGCGTATCAGTTGCTTCTGACTCGGTAATAGGGCACAGAGAGCTTCTCTCAGTCTCCTATGGGCAATACCTTCTTTCCGCTAACTTCGTTGAGTACCTCCGCAATCGAGGTATAAAAGGCCGATAACCCGCAAAAGATACCTTCCCAGCCTGCGATTACACCAATTATTCTGCTTCCTGTTATATTGTGAATGGCAAGTAACCAGAAAAGTATAACCAGGGAACCGAAAATTACCTGTAATGCCCGGTTGAGTTTCAAGGTTCCGAAGAACATTCCCAAGGTGAAGAGGCCCCATATAAACAGGTACAGACTAAAAGACAGGTTGTTCTGGCCAACATCCCACCATCCCATCTTGGGTAGCACGAGTAGGAACACGAGTGTAAGCCAGAATGAACCGAAGGAAATAAAGGCCGTCATGCCGAAGGTATTACCCTTTTTGTATTCCAAAATCCCTGCAATGATCTGGGCGATACCCCCGTAGAAGATTCCTACTGCCAGGACCATAGTGTCCAGAGGATAAAACCCCGCATTGTGAATATTAAGCAAAACAGTTGTCATCCCAAAACCCATAAGCCCGAGCGGGACCGGATTTGCCAAGGTTTCTATCTTATTATCCATATATTTTCCCTTTATTAACCAAATATTGTTTAGTGACTCGATACCTGTGATTCAGGAGAACACCCGTAAGTAGTCTATTAAAAACCGACTTGGTGTTCTCCTGCGGTCTTTTAAAAGAGGTGAAGCCTCTTATTCCAACTGTGTCTTATTACTATTGCTTACCCGCGATGAGCTTGTTGACCACATCCGGTTCCGCCAGAGTAGAGGTGTCCCCTAGGGCCTCTATCTCTCCTTCAGCTATTTTCCTCAGTATTCTCCGCATGATCTTTCCGCTGCGGGTCTTCGGAAGCGCATCCGCAAAGTGAAGTTTGTCGGGAGATGCTATAGGGCCGATCTCTTTTCTTACATGCTTAACAAGCTCCTTTTTCATTTCGTCCGACGGATCAAACCCGGACTTCAAGGTAACAAACGCGTATATTCCCTGTCCTTTTACATCATGTGGAAATCCCACAACAGCTGATTCCGCCACGGCATCATGAGACACAAGGGCGCTCTCTATCTCGGCAGTTCCCATCCTGTGTCCGGAGACATTTATTACGTCATCCACTCGGCCCATGAGAAAGTAAAAACCGTCTTCATCCTTTCTTGCGCCGTCAGCGGTAAAGTAAAAACCCGGAGCCTGCACAAAATATTGACTTTTAAACCTGTCAGGATCCCCATAGACCGTGCGCATGAAACCCGGCCAGGACTTCCTGATATACAGATGGCCTCCCTCGTTTACATCCGCTTCGGATCCATCCACCCTTAGTATGACCGGATCCACTCCAAAGAAGGGGAACCCCGCTGATCCCGGTTTCATCTTCATTGCTCCGGGGATCCCGGCTATCATATGCCCCCCGGTCTCTGTCTGCCACCATGTATCCGTGATAGGGCAAAGTCCCTTTCCTATTACCTTATAATACCACATCCATGCCTCGGGATTGATTGGTTCACCAACGCTGGCCAGGAGCCTAATGCTGCTTAAATCCCTCCTATTCGGCCATTCGTCGCCATTCCTCATAATGGCCCTTATGGCGGTGGGGGCCGTATAGAATATGTTAACACCGTATTTCTCTACCACCTCCCAGAAACGGTCGGGCTCAGGGTAATTGGGCACGCCTTCAAATACAATGGACGTTGCACCGACGCAAAGAGGTCCGTAAACGATATAGCTATGCCCCGTAACCCAACCTATATCTGCTGTGCACCAGTACACATCTTGATCCTTTATATCAAAGACATATTCCATGGTCATTGCAGTGTAGAGGAGATATCCGGCGCTTGTATGGAGCACGCCCTTGGGCTTGCCTGTACTGCCGCTGGTGTAGAGGATGAAAAGAGGATCCTCCGCATCCATCTCTTCCGGTTCACAAAAGGGAGAGGCGTCTGCCATGAGGTCATGCCACCAGTAATCACGGCCTTCCTTCATGTCGGTTTCCTTGTCAATCCGGTTTACTACTATACATTGCTTGACAGTCGGGCATTTCTCAAGGGCAGCGTCGGCGTTCCCCTTGCTGGGCAGGACTTTTCCCGAACGATATCCCCAGTTGCAGGTGATGAGCGTTTCGGCCTCACAGTCCTGTATCCTGTCCTTCAACGCATCAGAACTAAATCCCCCGAATACTATGCTATGGATCGCACCGATCCTGGCACAGGCCAGCATTGCTACCGGAAGCTCCATAATCATGGGGAGATATATGGCGACCCTGTCACCTTTCTTGACTCCCAGATTTTTCAGCACATTGGCAAACTTGCATACTTCACGGTGAAGCTGCTGGTAGGTATATGTCACGGACTCCTCCAAGGGCTCCCCCTGAAATATCAAGGCTGCCTTGTTCTTTCTCCATGTATTCAGGTGACGGTCCAGACAGTTATAGGTTACATTCAGCTTTCCGCCGGCAAAATATCTTATATAGATATCGTCCTTGAAACTGTACTCCTCCACAGGCCCGTCCCATTTCTTGTACCAATCAAGATACTTTTCGGCCATTTCTCCCCAGAAGCCCCCGGGATCTTCTATAGATCTTTTGTATAGCTTCCGATATTCATCCATCCCTTTTAAGTTAGCATCTTTGACAAAATCCTGAGGAGGATCTATAACCCTCTTCTCCATATAGACAGATTCAACTCCTTGACCTTCATCTATTGCCATTTTTAACTCCTTTCAGTAGTTGCGAAAGACTTGTCGCCAGAGGAGGCGACGATAAAAATTCATTATTTAGGGACACCTTAATACGCCATGGCTCGAATCAATGTTCGAGACACACCGTGCCACTAGCACTTCCCATTGCACTAGGGCAATGTCTTTTAGTTATTGTTGAGCAGAATTTCAATTACCTATATAATCCTGCCTATCTGGATCATGGAGGCATATCCTCAAAATGTAAGAAAATTAGGGTGTTCGGCATCCTAACTTAGTGAAGCCATGATAGGCCGGATATAGATCTCTTAGTATCATAGGCCCTTGAGCCGGAAAGATCCAGAGATATATACACGATCATTTAAGGCAAAGTTGTATAGTTTATCCATTTAAGAAAAAAATGTAAACGACAAAATACAGATTATGATAAAAATTGTGCATTTTTATGATTAGGCCAGGGTATATGGTCTTTTGACCGAGAGTATCAGATATGGCCCGGGCTTTTCTGTCTTTTCTGAAGCATAGCCACTGTTGCGAATCTGCCGGTAATCCGTTGAGCCCGGTAAGAATAAAAAAGGTGGGTGTTACACTTAGTGCAGACCTCAGCGATATCGATATTATCTTCATCAAGCCCTGCATCCAGAAGTTGGCTCCTGCTCACTTCCCAAAGGTTGAAATAATTGTCACGTACCGAAAATGTTATGAAGCCTGGGGGAAAGATATTATGATAAGACCTGAACTCGGCGCAACAGGGACCGAGGGAAGGGCCAATGGCGGCCAGAATATCCGACCCTATGCATCCAAATTCCGACTTCATCCTGCTTATAACGAATCCGAGGGTATTGTTGGTATTCCCCCGCCATCCGCAATGTACCAGACCAAGGACAAGCTTAACGTGGTCGTATAGGATTACACCCTGACAATCGGCCAGTTTAACCATAATGGCAATGTTAGGGATATCAGTGATGATTGCATCCGCACATGGCGTTGATTCAAGGTCAGGATGATCGGCTTTTTTCAGGACCATAATCTTCCCGCCGTGGACCTGATCCATAAAGATGAGACGTTCCGCTCCCATTACCTCGCTGATTTTCCGGAGATTCTTTTTCACCCTTTCCGTCCGATCTCCAACATCATAGGCGGTGTTAAGGCTGTCATAAGGAGGATCGCTCACCCCGCCGTGTCGAGTAAAGATTCCATGGACAAGATGATCCTCCCCTGAGAGTGAATGAAATTGGAGATAAGGTATGCCGTTTGTTGATCTTAGATTAAGAATTTCGGGGTGTTTTATTGCGGCAAGTTTATGGGGTTCCCATGGATGCATACACGGCAAGTCCTAAAAAAGAGCCATGGAATAGGGCCATGTCGCCCCGGGTAAAAAGGTAGATATGAGCACGACACAAACCGCATTATTTACCGCTGCTTCCTCCCGGACCTGACGGATTTCATAAGGGTCTGTCACGTGCCGTCCGTCCACCCTTACTCCGGGGCGACAAAGCGCACTCCTGAATCACCACAGGGCAATGCTTATCCTCCGCACGGCCAAGAGCGAGACAGGTCTTTAACTTATGTCCACTCTTTCCTTGAGTTCTTTGCCTACCTTAAAAAAGGGAAGCTTTTTCGGCGCTACATCGATAATCTCACCTGTCTTGGGGTTTCTTCCCTGGTAGCCGTCGTAGTGTTTGATTTTAAAGCTGCCAAAACCTCTTATCTCAACCCTTTCACCTCTGGTGAGAGCTCTTTCCATATCACCGAAAACCGTGTTGACGATCTCCTCCGCTTTTTTAAGGGCCAGATTCTCCGCTTTCGCAAGGGCTTCAATGAGTTGTGATTTATTCATGTCTCTCCCGCCTTAAAGTATTGATAAGTCCCGAGTCACCCCTACCTGTCTTGTTAAAAACCAAAAGTACCTATCTTATAGCTGCTATAGATAATTAATCAAAAACCTTAAGTCAAGCACTAACAGGAAAAATTTATATATTGAATTCTGGATTACTCTCTACACTTAGTCCGCGCTCGGCAGTACTGCGGAGGACGGTCTGCATGCTTCCCTCCACAAACATGACCGCTTGTTTATGGCGTAGACTATGGTAACGGACAGATTCTGGCTCTTTACATAAGCGAAGTTTTTATAACAGTGTATTTTAAATTACAAGAATAATTCAGAGAGGTCAAGGGCCATTCCGCTAAAAACCTTGATATTTCCTCTCCTTTGATATAAAAGCCTGATCAATATGGAAAAAGAGGGTAGTTACTACTGTTTTCCGAGGTTATCTTATGAAACCCCCAGTAAGGAAAAATATAGAAAAACTTGTTCCCTATCCTCCTGGAAAGCCTATCGAAGAGCTTGAAAGGGAGATGGGCATAAGCGGTTCAATCAAACTGGCCTCCAATGAAAACCCCCTTGGGCCCTCACCTCTGGCGGTCAAGGCCATCCTGGAAGATATTAACAAGATTAATCGATATCCTGATGGCAGCGGTTATTACCTTAAGGAAAAACTATCCCGTATCTTTGGCCTTTCTCCCTCACGTATAATCATCGGAAATGGTTCTAATGAACTGATCGAGTTGATTATTCGAACCTTCTTGGCCCCGGGAGAGGAGGTTATTCAGGCCTGTCCCACCTTCCTGGTCTATGAAAAAATAGTAGTCGGGGCCGGAGGGGAGATAGTATCCGTACCACTCAAGGATTTTAAGATAGATCTCAAGAGTATTGCAGCTTCGCTTACACCCAAGACAAGAATAATAATTATCAATAACCCCAACAACCCCACAGGTTCAGCACTTTCCGAAAAGGAATTATCTGACTTTTTAGCAAACATATCTGATAATATCATTGTTGTTCTGGATGAGGCATATATCGAATTCGTCCAGAATAAGGATGTAGCCAACGGGCTTGACTTCCTAACAGATTATCCGAGTGTTGTGGTGTTAAGGACTTTTTCCAAGATTTACGGGCTGGCAGGGCTGAGAGTAGGCTACGGTTTTTCCTCTGAACAGATTATCGATTATATGAATAGGGTAAGGCAACCCTTTAACGTCAATCATTTGGCGCAGGTTGCCGCCTCTGCCGCTCTGGATGATACTGAATTTGCTTCCACCACGCTCAAACTTACCAGGGAGGGGTTAAGTTATCTCCGTGAAGAACTCGATGGGCTTGGCCTGGAATACCTCCCCACCGAGACAAATTTTTTCATGATAAAGGTTCCTTGCAGCGCCAATAGAATCTATGAACTGATGCTCAAACAAGGGGTTATTATCCGTTCCATGGACAGCTACGGTCTAAAGGATTACATAAGGGTAAATGTTGGTCTGCCCGAGGAAAACGAGAGATTCATAAGCAGCCTGAAAAAGGTGCTGGAAAAAACGGGACAGTAAAGAGACCACTTATGAGCTATATAATAACAATCGACGGGCCAGCCGGCGCCGGTAAGAGTACTGTCAGCCGTCTGCTCGCCAAAAAACTGGATTTTGCCTATCTGGATACAGGGGCAATGTACCGTGCTGTAGCCCTTATGGCATGGAGAAAGGGAATAAATTTCGGTGACGGTAAGGAATTGTATGGTTTGTGTAAAAGTATTGACATAAATTTCCTCTCCCATGGTGACAGCCCCAGAGTGTATATCGGGTCGGAGGACGTCTCCGAGGAGATTAGGCGCCCTGAAATGGATATGTTATCCTCAAAAATATCCATGATCAAAGAAGTAAGGGATGCAATGACCGACCTACACCGGAATATTGGAAAGAAAGGAAGGATTGTCGCTGAAGGCCGGGATATGGGCACCATAGTATTCCCTGATGCGGGTTATAAATTCTTTTTGACAGCCTCGCCCCAGGTAAGGGCCGAAAGAAGACACGCCGAGAGGCTGTATAGGGGCGAACCAGCCTCCATGGAGAATATCGAAAATGAACTCAGGATAAGGGATGAGCAAGACAGTCTACGCTCTATTGCTCCGCTTAAACCCGCTGAAGGGGCAATAATAATTGATACCAGCGCATTAGATATAGATCAGGTAGTTGAAAAGGTACTATCTTATATACCAAAATCCGTCCCTGAGCGACATCCCTGAAAAACAGGATCAAGGGATAAGGTGCACGGCGTAGCATAAAACCAGGGCGTCCTTCAAACCACAGGCATAATACAGCCTTGGGCCATGTGCCTTGTGCTTTTTTTAATATGCTTCGTTTCATAAAATGGTGTGCAGAGACCCATGAATATTCACACAAATGTAAAGTGTTAACAAAAAATTAATTAGACCATTGATATTTAGGCCAATATTTGATATAAGGATTCTCTTATGAGATTTAAGATATTAGAGGTAATACTTCTAGGGGGTAATCAACTTAATGGAGAAACTAACAGACCTAATGATGACAAGTAATCTTATCGTTAACAATAAAGATGATGGGGACAGGCAGAATACCGACCAGGGACCAGAAGAAGGTAAGCAGACGGACTACAGTGATCAGGATACTAACGGGGATATTCCGGGTGATGACAGCAAAGCACAGGGCTCGACAGTCCCTAATCGGGCTGATACTGAAAAACCGGTTTTTAAAAACAATGAAGAAGATAAAAGCGAAGAGCCTGAATCGGGCAGTTTTATGGAGCTGTACGAAAAAAGCCTGAAAAGCATCCAAGAAGGAGAGCTTGTTTCGGGGGAAATCGTGATGATCGGCAAAGAATATGTGCTGGTCGATATAGGCTATAAATCGGAAGGACAGATTAGAATCGATGAATTCATCGATTCCGAAGGCCATTTGACTGCAAAGGTCGGGGATAAGATAGATGTCCTGCTAGAAAGGAGAGAGGACGAGGAAGGCCGAATTATTCTATCCAAGGAGAAGGCGGCCAAGATCAAGATCTGGGACGAGATCAAACGGCTTTATGAACAGGATGGCACCATACGGGGTGAGATTGTCTCCCGCCTCAAGGGCGGCATGGAGGTTGATATAGGCCTTCAAGCCTTCTTGCCGGGTTCCCAGATTGATCTTAAACCTATCAGGGATTTTGATGCCCTTATAGGAACAACACATGATTTTAAGATCTTAAAATATAATAAGCGGCGATCCAACATTGTTCTGTCACGCAGGGCGATTCTGGAGAAAGAGCGTAAGAAAAAAAGGGAGGATACCTTAAAAACTCTTGAAGAGGGGGCCGTTATGAGCGGTACCGTCAAGAATATAACCGACTATGGTCTGTTTATAGACCTTGGCGGGATCGACGGACTCCTTCATATTACCGATATTTCATGGGGGCGCGTAGGTCATCCGTCTGAACTCTACCAGATCGGAGATGAAATAACAGTCAAAATTCTGAAGTTCGATATTGAAAAAGAGAGGGTCTCTCTCGGGCTTAAGCAGCTCGACCCGGACCCCTGGACCGCCGCAGACATGGAATATCCCATAAATACAAGGGTGAGGGGCAAAGTAGTAAGTCTGGCCGATTACGGAGCCTTTATTGAGCTGAAAGAGGGGATTGAAGGTCTTATCCACGTATCCGAGATGTCATGGACAAGAAAGATTAGGCACCCGTCCCAGGTTCTGAAATTAGGCGATATTGTTGATGCAGTGGTTTTAAATATCGACACAACAAATAAACGTATCTCATTAGGGCTGAAACAGGTTGAACCAAATCCATGGACAGTAATAGGAGAGAAATATCCGGTGGGCACCACCATCGAAGGAAGGATAAAGAATATCACTGACTTCGGTATGTTTATAGGCATTGATGAAGGGATAGACGGACTTGTACACATATCGGATATCTCGTGGACAAAAAGGATTAAACATCCTTCAGAAATCTACAAAAAGGGCCAGGAGGTACAGGCCGTAGTCCTTAATATCGAAGAGGCCAATGAGCGTTTCTCCCTCGGCATTAAACAATTAACCCCCGACCCGTGGGATGAGATCCCGGAGAAGTATAAACCGGGGACCAGAATCACTGGGACTGTTACAAACATAACCGACTTCGGGATCTTCGTTGAACTCGAGGAAGGTATTGAGGGCTTGATCCATGTGTCTGAATTAACAAAAGAGAAGGGCGGCAATCCCTTAAGCAGGTTCAAGGTTGATGATGTCATACAGGCAAAGGCAATAAATATAAACAAGGATGAAAAGAAAATAGCTCTTTCCATAAAACAGCTTGAAGAAAGCGATGAAGATAATATATATAAAAAATATCTGAATAACAGCATGCAGACTACCTCCAACTTCGGCGAGCTTTTGAAGGCAGGGATAATGAACCTGGAAAAAAAGGACCAGTCCAACAAAACAAAACCCGAAGGGGATATGGAGAAGGATACTAATAATGATAGCCCGGCAGATGAAGACACTCCTGTTGGAACAGACAAGGGAGAACAGGAGGAGACAAAGGGCGAGGAAGAGGAAGAAACCCTTGATGAACATGAATCCTGAGTCTGATCCGGTCTTATCCTTCTACCCTTCCTGATCCGCTGGCAAAACTTGATGCCTTTTAATCCACCTTCCGACAGGGAGAAACCTTTTATAGATGTTCGCTAAAAAACATCCAATATTGACTGTCTTTGTTATTCTGGGCATAATAGCGGTTTTCCTGGGAGGGGTTATGGGTATCATATTGAGTTTACTCGGCCCGTCTCCAGGTCTGGGATTCTCCAATAAGATAGGAATTATTAATATTAAAGGGACCATAACAGATCCTGAACCTTTTCTGAGCCAACTGGTAGAATTCAAGAAAGACAAACAGATCAGGGCTATAATATTAAGAATAGATTCCTCTGGTGGCGGGGTTGGGGCATCACAGGAGATCTACCGGGAAGTCCGCAAGGTTACTGAGACAAAAAAGGTAATCGTCTCACTGGGCTCTGTGGCGGCATCAGGTGGTTATTATATAGCCTCGGCAGGAGATAGAATAATAGCAAACCCCGGAACAATAACCGGAAGCATCGGGGTCAAAATGGAGGTTTTCCAGATCCAGGAACTAGCCGAAAAGATAGGTATCGGTCTGGAGGTTTTGAAGAGCGGCGAATTTAAGGATATTGGTTCTCCCTACAGAGAATTGACCGAGGAGGACGAAGGGCTTATCAAGAAACTACTCTCTGATATACAAGAACAGTTCATAACCGCTGTTTCAGAAGGCAGAAATATACCTAGCGAAAGAGTCCGTGAGATTGCAGACGGGCGAATCTTTACCGGGTCCATGGCCTTGGATTTGGGCCTGGTTGACCAGTTGGGAAACTTCCGGGATGCTGTGGATCTAGCAAAAAAAATGGCCGGCATAGAAGGGGAACCGAGGCTGGTTTACCCCACAGAAACAAGGATCAGACTCTGGGATCTGATCCTTCAAAATGCGACAAGGGCCCTTTCCTCGGCCTTAAAAGACAGCATCAAGCCTGCTATCGAATATAGGTGGAACGGAAATTAGCAGCCGACCCAGCCCTATAGAAAACAACTCACATCCCCTTTACCCTCTCGAATAACCTCAGGCACATCACCCGTCAGGGAAATCACGCTGGAAGGACTGGGAAAAAGAGCCCCACCGTCAATAACAATGTCCAGGTATGAAGAATAGGTTTCTTCTATCGAGCGGGGATCGTCCAGCCGGGCGCTCGTGCTTATTATTGGACGGCCAAGGGTACGTACTATGGCAAGACAGATATTATTATCCGGTACGCGTATACCTACAGTCTTACGTTTGGTCAGCATGATTTTAGGCACAAGCTTGGTCCCATCCAGTATAAAGGTATATGGTCCCGGAAGCAGCCTCTTCATGGTCTTATAGGCGTAATCAGAAACCTTTCCATATTTACTGATCTCTTTAAAGCTGTCACATATTATGGAAAATGGCTGATTGAGAGGCCTGTTTTTAAGCTTGTATATCTGCCTTATCCCCTTTTTATTATACAGATCACAGCCTATTCCATAGAATGTGTCAGTGGGATAGGCTATCAGGCCTCCCCTGTTCAGTATATCACTTACCTTGTTTATCAATCGTTGTTGGGGATTTTGGGGGTTTATGGATATAATCATATGTTTATTTGTACCCAAAAATATTTCCCTTGTCAATCTTATGCAAAATCTTATCAGGACGTCACTCAATATTGACAAAATAGCAGGGAAATGGTCTTCTTATACGGAAGATATCGTAATTATTAATGATGTATTTTATGTTCGGAGTTAGGTTTTGAAATGACCCTGGATTCCATAATGACAATATTCTCCTTGTTTTTCGGACTTGCCTTGGGAAGTTTCCTCAACGTGTGCATCCATAGGATCCCTGTAAAAGAATCCATTATTAGTCCTCCCTCCCGTTGTCCTCAATGCGGTAAAAGGATAAGATTTTATGATAACATACCAGTCATAAGCTATATTATCTTGAGAGGCCGATGCAGAGACTGCGGCAAACCTATCTCCGTAAGATACCCTCTTATGGAGGGCATAACGGGTTTATTAAGTATATCCCTCTTTCTCAAGCACAATCTGAGTCATCAGTATTTCAT
>Ga0315538_1001697_pt1 | contig 12938 bp, 9 predicted proteins | sample SalMarSW160230MG_2_FD_203834 | JGI IMG/M metagenome (GOLD analysis project Ga0315538, IMG submission 203834) | Salt marsh sediment microbial communities from the Plum Island Ecosystem LTER, Massachusetts, United States - Salt Marsh Sediment SW1601-230 ...
AAAAGCGGCGGACCAGTGGCCTCTCCTTTGATAGCGCTCTTAGGCCTTGGAATCGTTACAATGCTGGTGTGGCGTGCCGCTCTCACCCGGCCGGATGGCTTGTTGCACCTGTACCTCTTGGATGTCAGCCAGAATTCGTCGACGGGTGAGGCTCTTTTCATCCAAACCCCTGGCGGGAGGTACCTGTTGATCAATGGAGGCCCCAGCCCAAGCCGCCTTTCGGAGGCCTTGGGACGCCGTTTGCCTCTCTTTCACCGCCAGCTGGATTACCTGGTGGTAGCGGGTTCGCGTAAAGAAAGTCTGGATGCTTTGCCGTATGCCCTTGAGCGTTATCCCCCTAATGAAGTTTTGTGGGTTGCACCTTCTAGCGCTACGAACAGCGCGCGTTACCTACGGCAAACGCTGGACGCAGCCCAAATTGGGGTCATCCCAGCTCAGGCTGGTCAGTCTTTGCAGTTGGGAGGTGGTGCTAATCTACAAGTACTCACCACCGGAAAACGAGGTGGGTTGCTCCTGCTAGAATGGCAACGCTTCCGTGCCTTACTACCGATTGGGATAAACTTCGAGGACCTAGAAGCTTTGGGGACAGGGCGCCAGATCGGTCCGGTTAGCGCCTTGATGCTGGCCGAGGGTGGCTACGCTCCGATTAACCCACCTGATTGGATCGAAAACCTGAGCCCTCAGGTGTTGTTGCTCAGTGTAGCTTCGGGGGATAAAGATGGTCTGCCCTCTCCGGAAACCCTCGAAACCGTGCAAGGGTACAATCTACTGCGCACTGATCAACAAGGCTGGATCCACTTGAGCACGGATGGCGAGGAGTTGTGGGTAGAGGTGGAGAGGCGCTAAGGCGGGTTTTCGTTTGGCGGTTACGATTCCAATGACGGAATCATTCAAGCAAGGATAGCGGAATGAATTTGCCAGACATATTTGGCTCATGTTATCTTATTGAGTTCAAAATGCTTCCGATCAGTGGGCTTTTCAGGAGTTGTGTTCTGGTCGATAGGTATTGGATCCATGCATCTAAACTTCTGATGGTTAATTGCCACCACTGATAGCTGGCAAGAAATGGATTTCGCTGTTCTCGGAAAGTGCTTGGCGCAACCGGTGGTGACTCACTTCCCCATCTACAATGACGTTGATATTAGGCCGTAAGCCGTCTTGGTCGCACAGGCGATCCTGAATACCCGGGAAACGTTCTTCCAGACTCTCAATCATCTGCCGGACGGTTTGGCCGGGGACCTGGACTACTTCCTCGCCTCCGGTCAGGTCGCGCATCAATGCCGGGATCCAGACAGTGGGCATAACGTCAACCCTGGTCGTTGCCTGAATCTATTCGGGCTAGGGTGTGCTTGGGTTTTGAGCCCATATAGCTTCGAGGATGCGCGCTGGAGACATCGGCAAGGTGCTCATGCGCACACCAAGCGCCTGATGAATGGCATTGGCGATCGCAGCCGGCGGCGGTACGATTGGGACCTCGCCAACCCCGCGCACGCCATACGGGTGGCCGGGATTAGGAACTTCGACGATGAGGGTATCGATCATTGGCAAATCCAGGCAGGTGGGTAGGCGATAATCCAGCAGGCTGGCGTTGAGCAAATGTCCCTGGTCGTCGTAAATGTATTCCTCGTTTAGCGCCCAGCCAACCCCTTGGGCAACCCCACCCTGGATCTGGCCTTCGACGTAGCTGGGGTGGACCGCTTTGCCGGCGTCCTGGATAGCGGTATAGCGCAGGATCTGCACTTTTCCTGTTTCAGGATCGACTTCTACATCCACGATATGCACGCCGATGGCTGGACCTTCTCTGCCGGGTTGGACAGTGGCGCTGGCCATGATTGGGCTGCCCGAATCGTGCAGCTTGGTTGCCAGTTGCTTGAAGGTCAGCCGTTGTTCATTGGCAGTAAAGACACCCTTCTCATAGTGTACCTGGTCTGGATCTAGCCCCCACAGGTCCGCGGCGCGCTCGATCAGCTTTTGTCGCAAGCTTATCCCTAATTCGTAGGCGGCCCAACCAGTGGCGAAGGTGGTGCGGCTACCGTAGGTTCCCTCGGTGTAACCCACAGTATCCGTATCACCGACCTGGGGTCGGATATCCGTGAAGGAAAGCCCCAACGTTTCCGCCAATTGCATGGCGATAGAGGCGCGTGTCCCGCCGATGTCGACCGAACCTTCGACTAGGCTGATGGTGCCATCTGGATTTACACTGGCAGTGGCGCTGGATTTACCCCCGTAGTTGGTCCAAAAACCGGCGGCCACCCCACGGCCTCGATGGGACCCTGGTAGTGGGGCGGCGTAATGAGGGTGGCTCCGGGCTGCTTCCAAGGTTTCGGCGAAACCGATCCGGCCGTATGGAACCCCATCGGCCCGGCGGTCGCCTTCTTTGGCAACGTTGCGCAGGCGGAACTCCAGCGGATCCATACCCAACGCTTCGCTGATCTCATCTAGGACGGTCTCGCAGGCAAAGGCAGCGTTCGTGCCGCCCGGAGCCCGGTATGCCGCCGTTTTGGGCTTGTTGACCACCACGTCATACCCGTCGATGAGCAGGTTGTCGATGCCGTAGGGGCCAAAGATCACATTGGTTCCACCCCAAATCGGCGCTCCTGGGAAAGCCCCGGCCGCATAAGCTAGGTATGCTTCGGCCGCTGTGATCCTGCCTTCCGAATTCGCGCCGATCTTCACCCGAATGTAAGAAGCCGAGGTAGGTCCAGTAGAAGCCAGCACCTCGTCGTAGCTCATGGTCATTTTTACCGGTTGGTGGCCACTTTTCAAAGACAGCAAGGCTGCCAATGGTTCAAGATACACGCCGATCTTGCCGCCGAAGCCCCCTCCAATTTCCATTGGGATGACCTTAATTTTGGAGACCGGGATCTGTAAGATGTCCGCAACTTGGTCGCGGACCCCGAACGCCCCTTGGGTGCTGCACCATATGGTCAACTGGCCGTCAGGGTTATATAACGCGGTGGCGTTTTGAGGTTCAATATAGCCCTGATGGACCGTACTGGTGGTAAACTCTCGCTCTACAATCACTGCCGCTTCTTGAAAACCTTTTTGTAAGTCACCCCGCTGGTGTCGAACGTGGCTGACGATGTTGCTTGGGTGGTCGTCGATGCGGCCCATTTCGTCGGTGTGCAGATTTTCCAACAGGAGGGGAGCCTCAGCTTGCATAGCTTGACGCACATCCAGGACAGGTGGGATGATTTCATAGGTTACTTTGATCAATGCCAGTGCTTCCTTAGCTATGTGGGGGTTGGTGGCAGCCACTGCCGCTATGGCGTGCCCCTGGTAGAGGGCTTTATCGCGCGCCAGCACGTTAGCGCTTTGATATTGAACGTCCACCGATCCCTCTCCATGGCCCTCGATCTTGCGCTCTGGTTCGGGTAAGTCATCACAAGTCAGCACCGCCCGGACACCGGGGAAAACTTGTGCCCGCCGTGTATCCATCGCTATGATGCGGGCATGGGCGTGCGGGCTACGCAGCACGGCACCGTAGAGCATGCCTGGCAGACGGATATCCGCACCGTAAAGTGCCCTGCCGGTGACCTTATCGGTCCCATCCGGGCGGATAGGACGAGTACCCAGCACCTGGTATTCCATTTCGGGTTTTACTGCTTGATCTTGCACCTCATCGGCATGCATTCCGGTTGCCATCCTATCCCCCCATACTTATGAGTTGTTTCATGTCATTTACGTTTCCAATCCTGGATGCAGCTGCAAGTACCGCGCGCACGATCTTATCGTAGCCAGTGCAGCGACACAAGTTGCCAGCCAGCCATCGGCGCACTTCTATCTCGGTCGGATGCGGATTTTGCTGCAATAAAGCGTAGGAGGATACGATAAAACCCGGCGTACAAATCCCGCACTGCAAAGCAGCATGCTTGAGGAACTCTTCTTGCAGCGGGTGGAGCCCACCGGTCCCGCCGATGCCCTCGATGGTGAGGAGGTTCTTCCCCTGTACTTCGACCGCCAATACAAGGCAGGAATTTACCAGCACCCCATCTAAAATGACATTGCAGGCCCCGCAGTTACCATTGTTGCACCCTTCTTTGGCACCGGTTAAACCCAGCACTTCGCGCAGGACCTCCAACAAACTCTGTCGGGGCTCGCAGAGAAATTCGATTGCCTCTCCATTGAGGCGGGTTTCTACAAGGGTTTTTATTGCCATGCCCGACATCCCTTTAATAAAAGATGGGCTTGGTTACGACGTGATGATCAAGTGTTATGTTGAGCCCTTTGAATGGCTTTGTCCAAAGCTCGGCGGGTGAGAACACCCACCAGATGGCGGCGTTGAGCGGCCGTGCCGCGCAGGTCGGTGATGGGCCGGGAGGCTGCCTGAGCTATACGAGCAGCTTCTAAGATGACTTCTGGGGTAATTCCCTGATTTGAGAGGTAATCTCTCGCCTCAGGTATGAAAAGTGGGGTAGGTGCTACTGCCCCCAATGCGATACGAGCTGATGAGATGATCGTGTGGCTCTCGTCCAGAAGAACGAACGCCCCGGCTCCCACCACGGCGATATCCATCTCATTCCGGGGGATGAAGCGCAGATAGTGAGCGCCAGATCTTGGTTGGGAGGGTGGGAGGTGAAGTGAGACCAAGAATTCGCCGCGCCGCAGAACGGTCTGGCCGGGGGCGATGCAGAAATCTTCAACAGCTACCTGCCTCATCCCGTCCGGACCGGCGATTGTGCATAACGCTCCATATACGATCAAGGCAGGGATGGAATCGGCAGCCGGAGATGCGTTGCACAGGTTCCCGCCCAGGGTGGCCCGCCCCTGGATCTGTACTCCCCCGATCAATTCAACCGCATCGATCAATCCCGGGTAGAGATGGACGATAGCCGCTTCCTGCCGGATGCGAAAACAGGGCACTGCCGCGCCTATGGTCAACCCTGATTGTGGATCATAGGAAAGCTGGTTGGCTTCCGGGAGGTTTTTAATGTCGACCAAAACGCTGGCTTTCCTTCTGCCTTCGCGTAATTGCGCCAAAAGATCGGTCCCTCCGGCTAAAATCCTGACCCCATCTCCATCAGATGAGAGCTTAGAGACTAATTCGGAAATGCTGAACGCCTGGGTGTATTGGATATCTTGCATGGAGCACCTGAAGGGTGGAAATAATAGTTTAATTATCCCGAAACTACTATTAATGTCAAATTAAGGATATTTAATGTATTGCCAATAGTTCCTTCGGTTTCTTACTTAGGGCTCTTTTGGAATTTCCCTGGTGGAATCTGGGCTTATTATTGTGAGTCCCAATGAGCCTACCTTAGGTGTTTTTGAACAAACACGTCAATTGAAGAATTATAACCATATTAGCTTGATATCTGTGGATTCAATATCATCATCTCGAGCGTTTTTCGTTGGGAGCTGGAATCTTCGCTTTATCATTCGCAATGCTTTAAGAGATACCCCTGATACCAGCTGTTAATATAAGCGTGAACAGTGCTGCTATTACCTGCCCAACCAGAGTTGGTGGTATTGGATCAGTTCGGTCAGGTGGATTTCCCCCAACTACTCGTTACTATAACTTGTTTAGAAGGTCTCTGGCTTCTATCAAATCCGGGGTCGTGAAACCCTCGGTAAATTTCGCATAAGCCTCGCTCAGCAATTGCTCCCCCCTTTCAGCTTTGCCTTGATTCCGCCACAACCGGGCCAGGCCGATTGCAGCGCGCAGCTCCAGCATAGAGGCTCCCTGCTCCTGGGCGGTTTCCAAAGCCCGCTGGTACCAGAGTTCGGCCTCGGACGGTTTATCGGGGTGAAGCGCCAGCAGAAGATCTCCTTTGAGCCGATAAATATCCGCCAGCATCACGCCTCCATAGCCAACGTTAGGCATTGCTATCGCTTCCTCGAGGAGGGCTAACCCCTGCTCGGGTTTTCCCACCAGACCACACACTCCAGCCTGGAGGCTACGGAGTAGCGGCCAAAATATAGGTGGGCTTTTCAACCCCTGGTATAGGTCCATCCCCAGTTGGATTTGATCCAGACCTTCTTCCGTCCTACCCAGGCTGGCTATCCCAGCACCATGCAGGCAGGTACCCACGGCATACCAGATCTGGAAATCGTGCTCCTCGGCAAGGTCTAACACGGCCTGCGCGGACTCCAGACTGAGTTCTACCTCCCGCCTCCAAAACCGCAGATAGCCGGTATGAAACAAAGCGTAAGCCAAACTATAGGGGTGGTTTATCTTTTTTGCCAGGTCGATGGCTTCATTGGCCCGTTTAAGGGCACGATCTGGGTATCCCAGCCCCCACAGGATCAGAGCGGAGGCGGTGTAAGGGGATACACCAGGGTAATTGCCGAGCCTGAAGCGGCTCGAACGGTGCCGTTCAGGGTCGATATATGAAATCGCTTTCTCCAGATGCTCCAGGCCAAGATTGGTATTCCCGGTGAACGCCAGGCTGGATCCCAGAACAAAATGCCCATCGACCTGCATGTTGGCGTCGTCGTAGCGCTCGGCCAGGTCTAGGATTTGTTCTCCTAGGGGGATCCCCTTTTCGAATTCTCCTCGGAAGGTATAAAAAGAGTAAAGCCCTCTCAAAACGGGGAACAACTGAGTGAGCTCTCCCGCCGCCTGGGAGAGCTCCAAGGCACGGGTGTAGGCTTCCTCGACCTCCGGCGTGTAACCTTTGATAGCCAATAATGCCCGGGCAAGGCTGGTCCGTAACACGATCTCCTGTTGGGCGAGCTCGGAGGTGGATGAGGTAGTTGAAAGCACGTTCAACAAATCGGTGGTCATATCAACCGTAGCGTGATACCACCCGCGTACATCAAAGAGCAGCCACAAGCTGTCGACAAACTTACCCAGCTGCTCCAAGTCCTTTTCACTTACCCAGTAGCGCCAGGCGCTTCGCACGTTCTCGATATCGGAGCCCAGCTCCTCTAAGGCAGCTTCCCGGTCGTGGCCGGTCAGACGCTCCCATTGCAGTTGGGTAAACTCAGCAAAGTAACCAGCGTGCACCCTTTGAGCGGCAGTGTGGAACTCAGGATTCTCCCCTAACCGTTCCGCAGCGTATTCGCGGATGGTTTCCAGCATTACCAGCCGTGACTCTCCGGATACCTGATCCACCTGCCGGATCAGACTTTTATCCACCAGGGAAGATAATCCATCGAAAATGTCCACCTCAGTCTTTTCCAGATACTTGATCCCACTGGCCATCGCTTCGACCGCCTCGAACCTACAGCCACTAGAAAAAACCGATAGCAGCTCAAACAAACGCTGTTCATCAGCGGTGAGCATCTCAAAGCTCCAATCAATGGTGTCGCGCAGCGCCTGTTGCCGGGCAGGCAGATCGCGAGCCCCACCCCGGAGCATTTTCAACCGGCTTCCCAGCCGTTCAAGCAGAGCCTGGGGTGAAAACAGCCTGATCCGTGCTGCGGCGAGTTCGATAGCCAACGGCAGACCGTCCACCCGTGTGCAGATCTCAGCCACCACTAGGGCATTCTCATCCGTCACATTAAAGTCGGGTTTCACCGCTTGAGCGCGCTCTATAAACAACTGCACCGCCTCGTATTGGGAGAGCTGTTCGACCGACAGTTGTTTGAGAGAGGTATCCGGCAACCCTAGCGGGGAGAGCGGAAAGACATATTCACCGCGCACATGTAGCGCTTCCCGGCTGGTCACCAATATCTTCAGTCCGGGACTGTCTTGGAGCAATTCCACCACCCTGGCTGCTGCCGTGGTCACCTGTTCAAAGTTATCGAGGAGCAGTAAGATCGTTTTTCCTCGTAACATCCCCTTGAGCTCGTCGAGCAGCGGTCGATCGCTTGTATCCCTAAGGCCAAGAGTTTGAGCGATTGCGGTAGGGACGGATTCGGGATCTCTGATGGGGGCCAGATCAACGAAATAGACCCCATCCTTGAATCTCTCGATCAGCTCAGCAGCCGCTTGTAACGCCGTCCGAGTCTTACCCATTCCGCCGGGTCCGGTGAGGGTCAGCAAACGCACACCCTCGGAGCTTAAGCGTTCCACAATCTGGCCTAATTCCGCTTCCCGTCCGATAAGTGCCGTAGGTTGCGCCGGGAGGTTATTAGGTTGCCGGTCAAGCGACATCAGCGGCGGGAAGTCAGCGACCAGGCCAGGAATGAGTAACTGGAAGATGTGCTCAGGGCGTTCCAGGTCTTTCAAGCGGTGCTCGCCCAGGTCGCGCAGTGATGATCCATCCGGCAGCTGGTCTACCACCAGGTTGGCAGCCGCGGTCGAGAGAAGCACCTGGCCTCCGTGTGCAACCGACATCAGCCGGGCGGCCCGGTTGACCGCCGGGCCGTAATAATCTCCGCCGCGCGGCTGGGCTTCTCCTACGTGTAACCCTACGCGCACCCGCAAGGGTCCCGTTTCTCCCCATTGCTCGTTGCTCAAGCCCTGCTGGGCTTTCAGGCAGGCGATCACGCCGTCAAGGGCGGAATCGAAGACCGCCGTCAACCCATCGCCAGTGGTCTTAACCACCCGGCCGTTTGAATTTTCCACTGCTGACCGCAGGAGGGCGTCGTGTCGCTCCAGAGCAGTCTTCATCGTCTGGGGGAACTGCTCCCACAACCGGGTGCTGCTTTCAAGATCTGTGAAAAGGAAGGTAAAGGTTTTTGAGAGCTGCTCAGAGGTAATTGTCACGGTTTTTCACCCCAAGGTAATAGTTCCTATTCCACAATCTGCCCTTACAGAGGCAGACCCTGTTATTTTACGGCGGACAAGGGTAAACCAATGAGATAACCGCCCATAAAGGCGTAAAGGAACTTAACTTGTCTTATTGGTATTAATATTGCTGTTTACCATTATAACGCCTGTTCTTGGGTTCAAGGGAATCGGGGAATATTTTCGGTGTTATGGGGTGGGGGATGTAAGCATTTGCTGGAGCGGAGGCAGGGAGTGGGCTATTTGCATTGCCGATTTAGGTCGCCTACACAACACTTGGGAACACTTTTTCTCTTGTATCCTATGAAAGTCATTCTGGGCTGTTGCTGATTATAGCTTTGGGGGATTACAATGGTCTACTCTCGAAACCCTTGAAACTGTGCAAAGGTGCAATTTTCTGCGTATAGACCAACAAGGCTGGATCCATCTGAGCACGGATGGGGAGAGGATGTGGGTGGAGGTCGAAAGAAAATAAAAACGCCCAGGAATGGTTACACTGGGCGCTTGAACCTTTGAGCAGGCCCCTCTACAGCATGAACATCAGCGTTGGTCTTGCTGAAGGGCAGTTATGCTGCACCAGAAGCGGTGGGTGAATTCACCAGCGGAAAAGGACCGTGAGCCGCTATCGGAGCCGCATTTAGCCGAGGCTTTCCAAGAGTAGGTGCCGGCCGGGAAGCTGCCATAAAAACTCTTCCCTCCGGGAAAACATTTTTCACCGATGCCGGTGTTGAGTACTTCGTAGCACAACTGCCCGCCCGTGTCGTTCTGCACATATACCTGAGCCAGAGGAGGCGTGGGGGTCGGTGTAGGCCTGGGCGGGAACTCATTCAAGACAACCGGGATATAACCTGGCCCGGAGGATGGTTCTGTAGTTGTCTGGGGCGTTTGCGTGTCGCTTGGTGGCGCCTCCCCGTCCTGGATAACCGAGACATAGTCATCGTTAGAATGGGTGACATATACCCGGTTAGTCTGAGGGTTTGCAGCCAGGTCATCGATCATAACCAGACCTGATAAAGTAGTCAAAAGATCATTCGTCGCCCCATCCAAAATATGCACTTTATAATATTCGCTGACGTAGACGTGGTTAATCGTTGGATTGACCGCCAGGTCATTGATGTTGCCGAGATTTAATACCGTATCTACAATCGTGTTGTTTGCCCCGTTTATGACGGCAATTTTGTTCCCGTAGATGGCATAGATGCGGTTGGTATCGGGGTTCACCACCACATCTTCGGTCTCCTCACCCAGGGGGATGGTGGTAACGATGGCATTTGTAGAACCGTTGATCACTGTTAGAGAGTTGTCTCCAGAATAAGTTGCGTAGATCCGGTTCATCTGGGGATTGACACCGATAGCCACATCCTCATAATACAGGCTTGAGCCTAGCAGTACGTTATCTATAACGGAAAAGTCGGTACCGTCGATAACCGTAACGCGGTCATCATTGCCCGAAAGGGTGTGAGCGTAGATTCGGTTGGTTTGTGGATTAACTGCTATGTCACGATATACCGTTACCCCCAAGGAATCGATGGCGGAATTGTTAACCCCATTTATCACGCAAGCACCCCATTGAGGAACTTGGCAATTAGCCACATATATGCGATTGGTTTGAGGGTCCACGGCTACATTCACCGCGGAATAGGCAACATCGACCGTGGTTAGAACGGTGTTGGTATCCCCAGAGATGACAGAGACATCCTGGCTGGTGTTATTGACCACATAGATGCGGTTGGTTATTGGATTTATGGCGACACCCCGTGGCGAATCCCCGACCGGGATGGTGGTTATAACGCTTTGAGCATAGGCCTCGGACCAGGTGGATGTCAGGAGCCCGTCCATGGCTGTGACCAGCAGGAAAACCAGTAGAATCGCGATCAAAATGAGAATGTAAAAACCCTTTTGTTTTTTCATCCTTATTTCCCTCCAATCAGCAACCTGGTTAGCGGTTTTATATTAATGGTTCAGAAGGATAATATATTATTGGCTGGTTATGTCTCTGGTTTGATTGTGAAAGTGGCCTGTTCCCGTTAGCGGTTGGTTTTCCTGTTAACCTACTTTCCAGGCTCTAAATTTGTCAGGTCCCCGCCAACGTATTTCCTGGATAAGTCAGTATGTTCTTTCTCTCACATTATACGACATTTACCCCTAGAATCAATAGTGTCAAGAATTCTACAAGGTGAGGGAGCGCTTCTCGATTTTACATAGTTCAATGTACCCGGATTCCACGTCGCCGGATCAGTCAAAGGAAGGCGTTCTTAAAAACGCCCCACTTTCGGTGTAAGAATAGGTTGTTTGAGCCAATATTTCATCAATTTCAAGCTGAAATAGCAACATTTCACCCACTTAGGATGAATTTTGGAATTTCTCTTCAGACTTATGATTTCACCCAATGGGTGAATCGAAAAACTTCTGATTGGGATACCATGTTAAAATTTTGAGGAAAAGAAAATATACCGTGAGGATGCTTCCGTGATTAATAAAATCGAATTCTCAGCCAAAAATCTCACCTCTAATGCCGGTTTGTTTCTATTGCTGGAACATGCCAATAAAAATGGAGTTTTTGACATGATCGATAACGATCTAATTTTTGAGAATTCATCCACCAACAAAATCAAAATGAACCACATCAAAACCATGCTCTGCGGCAACTTCGTTGGAATCGACAAACTGGAACGGCTGAAACTGTTGCAAAGCGATCCCCTGATCAATGAATTCGCAATTTCGATCAAAGAGCCAGAAACGGTATCAAGATTTTTGGGGAACTTCAGCTACAAAACAACCCAAATGCTCAGAGAAATTAATTTTAAGGTCTTCAGAAAGCTCCTCAGAAAGAAAAAACTCAAATCCGCTACCATCGATATCGACAGCAGTGTAGTCAATGTGGAAGGTCATCAGGAGGGAGCAGTAAAGGGATACAATCCCAAAAAGCTTGGAAACAACTGCTATAACCTCCAGTTTGCATTCTGCGATGAAATCAAGGCTTACCTGACCGGCTACGTCAGAAGCGGAGATACCTATACGTCCAACGGCACGACGGAAATGATCAAGGAAATCATGGCCTATCTCAAAGACGAAGGTTTGGAAATCACTTTTCGTATGGATAGCGGGTACTTTGACGAGGACATCCTGGAAACCATTGAATCATTTGGGTGTACTTATGTGATCAAAGGCAAAGAGTATCCGACGCTGGTTGCGCAGGTGACCGATCCATCCATTGTCTTTGTTACTGGTGAAGAAGGGCGGGAAACCGCCGAGATTTCCGCAGCCCTGAATACATGGGACAAAGCCAGACGGTTTGTTGTGTCCCGTGTATTGAAGGATGAAAAAGACAGAAAACAATTATCCTTTCTGGAAGGCGAAGAATACGACTATTTCTTTTTTGTCACCAATACAGAACTATCATCAGTAAAAGTGGTGGAGTTTTATGAAAAACGAGGGAACTGCGAGAACTATATCAAGGAAGCCAAATACGATATGGCGGTTGGACATCTGTTACTCCAATCATTTTGGGCCAATGAAGCGATCTTTCAGTTGATGATGATGGCCTACAATTTGTTCCTGCTGTTCAAGATGGACTTCGCAAAGGGAACGGAATACCGGCAGCAAATCAAAACCTTTCGGTTGAAATACATTTTCCTTGCTGGAAAGATTATCCGAACTGCCAGAAACGTAGTGATGAAACTTTCTGAGAATTATCCTTATCAAGAGATATATGAAAAAAACCTGGCCTGAGAAAACACACTTTTTCATTTTCCAAACTGTTGTTTGCATTTAAATCGGATTGGTAACATGATTTCAGGTATCCAATTTTATGAAAATGGAGTGCCAAATATTATGCAAAATGGAGGAAATTATGCTAAAGTTAAGCAGGTTCTGCTACAACCATCACCTCTCTGGGGTGAAAATGTTGGCAAAATTTATTCGACGTGGAATCCGGGTATTATAAGTCTTATGTCAAATAAAAGGTATTGACGAAAACAATACCTTCGCCAAACATCAATCGAATATAAGAGGATTTTTGATGTGGAGTTCGGGCCTTCAGGAAAAAACTAGCCCGCACAAAACCCATGCCAGAGATTTTTCCGAAATTCCGCAGCTGTGATTCATGGATATTTTTGTACCTGCTCAGACTCGCCTCAAGTCCGCAGCCTGAGCAGGTACCAGATTACAACAATTCTGCCCCATCGAAATATTAATTCTGAGGAACGATTGATCAACCTTTGCATTATTTCCATTTTTATGCTAATCTTATCTACCCGCTTTTACAATCTATTATCGAAAGATTCAACTGGTTGGCATTCTTAGGAAGAAAACCTGTTGA
>Ga0315538_1001702_pt1 | contig 12918 bp, 8 predicted proteins | sample SalMarSW160230MG_2_FD_203834 | JGI IMG/M metagenome (GOLD analysis project Ga0315538, IMG submission 203834) | Salt marsh sediment microbial communities from the Plum Island Ecosystem LTER, Massachusetts, United States - Salt Marsh Sediment SW1601-230 ...
GGTGTTGCCCACGAAATAAATAATCCCCTTACCGGGATAATCGGACTCTCCGAGCGCCTGCTGAGAAAGAGCACTGATGAGAAAATCAGCCGGGACTTAGGCCGGATTCATAGCGAAGCCCGGCGAATGGCTAACGTGGTGGAGAATCTGCTGGCTTTTACCCGACGCCGTGAGCCAAAGAAGCAATATGCAGACGTAAATGACATCTTGCAAAGAACCCTGGCATTAAGGACTAATGAGCTGAAAGCGAGCAACATTGAAGTCGTAACCAACCTCGCCCCCAGCCTCCCCAACATAATGGCCGATTTTAATCGGATTCAGGAAGTTTTCCTGAACATTATCTTGAACGCCGAGCAGTCTATGACCGAGGCACGCGGTGGCGGAAGGCTCACTATTAAAACTGAAGAGAAGAATGGAAATATCAGGGCCATATTTACTGATAACGGCCCGGGGATTCCCACTCAATATCTTGATAGGCTCTTTGACCCCTTTTTTACCACGAGGTGGGAAAAGGGCGGCACCGGCCTGGGGCTTAGTGCTTGCCACAGTATCGTGACTGAACACGGCGGAAGAATATACGCTGAAAGCCAGCCGGGAAAGGGAGCCATGTTCATCGTCGAATTCCCGCTGATGGTGAAAAGAAGACAAAAGTAAAGTTGGGGGAAAAAGCGAAATAGGGTTGCTAAATCGCTAAACCAAGCTCAGGTGCTTGAGCTCGAACCACACTACCGGCTTGGGCACGTCGAACATGGTTGCTATCTGGTCTATATCTTGAACCTCACCCCATCTTTCCTTCAGCTGCTTTTCGGGCATAAGAAGAATGGCAGCGAAGTGGTCGGCAAGCAACTCGTTAAAAGAGCCCGCAGTGCTGCTTGATGTTTTCTTAAACACAGGAATGGCTTTGCAGTGGGCCAGGATGTGGAAAATCTCATGATACAGGGTGAATCTCTTCCTGGCTGGTGTATCATTACTATTGAGCTGAACTACCCAGCAGTCGTTCAGTCGCCAGACAGCGCCGTGGTGAGCTTTAAACGGTAGCTCTCGTATTTCAATGGGGCGATCGTCACCACCATGAGTAATAAGGTCCCCTGGCACGGGCAGGCGGCCGACACCCCCCTCCCTTTGATACCTGACTGCCAGCCTTCTAACTAGACTGAATATTCTTCCCATATGCTGACAGCCGCGGAATTCAAATTCAATACTCGCCGGGTCGGTAAGGTCAAGGACTTCATCATCGAGGAAATTATTCAACAACTGATAATATTCCTCGTGCTCACTCAAACACCACTCCCCCTGGAGCCTTAAGTCACATGACTGATATATAGGGCAGTGTATCCCATCACCCCTGCTCAGATATGACCACAGCTCAGCTTCCCATCTAGGGGTTTTTCCCGCTCTTGTACCTTTTTTGCCTTCGCCGCTCAATGAGATCCTCAATCATGGTAATCAAGTCGTCATCAAGTTCGTTAGGATACATCTTGCGAGCGTACTCACGGAACTCTGGCCACTCGGGAGGTGCTGTCTCAGCTACTCCGGGCATATGCCCGACAACGGAGAGGATTTTTTCCAGAGGCACACCGCTGTATTCAGCCAATCTTCGACAGGATTTGGTGCTGGGAATGTCTGCGCCGGAGAGCCAGCGGCTGACGGTAGCATGGCTGATGCCTAAATCAGAAGCCAGTTGGCTGGGCAGGCGCTTGCGCCGGCGCATCACCTCTTTTAAGAATGAGACTACAGGGACTTCTTTTGTGTTCACGCTTGCATTTTACAAGCTATGTTACCCAGATGTCAACTGTCAACAGAACTTATGCGCCTCTGCAAAGGCGAGCTTCCCCTAAAATAACGCCAAAACTCAACAATCCGATGTTATGTTACTTCTCGGCGGGGTCTAGCCAAGCCAATGGCATGGTCGTAAGGGTCGGATTTGAATGAAAGACCTAAGACTTACAGGCTAGGACTACTTTCCCATACCATGTAGGACTACTTACCTATTTGAAACACGATTTACTTGGGCTACAATTTACCTACGCTGCTTTAGTGCAACCAGTGCGCATAGGTGGATAAGAGAGCTGGATGAACTGAAATGTGGGTTGAGCGTGGTAATGAGAACAATAAAGTGGCCAATTATTTTTTTAGTTTCTGTTGTGGTATTCTGTTTTGGCGTTGCCTGTAGCCAGGTGATAGTTAAGCCTCGCGTTGTAACCCATGTAATAACCGAAACTGAATATGTGCCCAAATATATTGTTGAGACAGTTGAGGTTACCCGAGAAATTGAAGTCACTAAAGCGGTCTATCCCACCGATTTCTGCCAGTTTGAGTCCCAAGAGGAACTGAGCAAATGGCAGGTAAAACAATACCTTGAGCTTCAGGAACTGGGAAGTCTAAACAACTGGACTTGTGTAGACTATGCCTTAGAGATGCAGAGTAGAGCTTGGCTTAACGGTTACCAGATGTCAACTGAGAACTTGCTTGATGCGGGGGGTAAGACAGGTCATGCCATCTGTTCAACCTGGATAGGTGATAAGTGCATCTACCTGGAGCCACAAAGTACGCAGAGTTGGGTTGGTGCGGTGAGGGGGGATGTGGGACTTACCTATAGACCAACGCTAGTTTATCCGGAGAGCGGCCAGACAGTGTACAGAGAAGAATAAGGGAGCTGCCGAGTAACAAAGATTGAGCCCTCGGCCTAAACAGGCCGAGGGCTCAATCTGCTAACATGCTAGTATGCTCTGCGTCTAAACACGAAGAAGATGATTAATCCTACTATTACCACTAACACCGCAGCAATGATTCCACCACTGACGAGCCAGTTGATTGATGGTCCCACTTCCGGCGGCGCTGCTTCTGGTGGGCCTGTCGGTGGTGCTACTTCTTCCTTTACCGTAAACGAACCACTAAGCCCACTAACATCTACTGAGTAGCTACCAGCCACATCCTTTGCCATAGTGAAGGTTACCACCTTGCTGGCGCCACCGTTAAGTATTATGTCCTCGGTTGCTTCTTCCACACCATTTATCTTAAGCGTTACCGTATAGCTACCAGGGCAGTTACTAGTATTGGTAACCTGGGCACTGATGTTTATCGTTTCGCCAATTTGAACTTCACTTGGGGATATGGAGAGGTCACTGCTGGTGAAGGCAGTAGCTGGTACGTCTCCCAGGGTGGTGAATGTGTATTCCTCGGATACTGCTAGGTTATCAGACGCGTCTCTTGACATAGTCTGGTAGTGATAGGTGGTACAAGGAGCCAAGCCAGTCAGCTTAACATGATGCTCGATAACTAATGTCTCATCCAGAGGTGATAGCATGCCGGGACTAGCCCAATATTCCACCTGGCTGGTGCTTTTCTCGTTAGTTGCCCAGCAGATATCAGCAGTGGTCTCTGTAACGCCTTCATGACAGTGTACGATATCCGAAATTCTGGGTGGTGTAGTGTCGTCCCCGCCCCCTCCACCACCACCACCACCGCGTATAGCCGCTGATAAGTTGACCTCTGTAACTTCACCACGGTGCCACTCAACAGTTACTGGCTCAGTCTCAGCCTCGACACCATTTACATAGAAGGTCAAAATAGCATCCTCTCCGATATCACCTTGCACCACTATCTTGGGGGCTGTATCACCTGGTCCTCCATACTTACCAGCCTCGGTAACCGTTATTGGATTGCCCTGGACGCCAGTTAGTACCCCTTCACCTCTAATCTCTACCGTAGTCCCGAGGGATGCTGGGCCGTCGTTTATCTCCACTGCTCCGTAGAAGGCATGAGGCAAAATCGGCTCCTGTGCCAAAACCGGGGTGGCGAAAAGACCAACCAATAAACACAAACCAGCTAATAAAAACGCTATTCTTTTCATTTTAAATCACCTCCTCTCCTAGGTGAGGGGGTTTAAACCCCCTCACCTTTATTTTCCCATCTTGCCCTATGGTATTGGAGTCCAGCTAAAGCCGAACAAGGTATCATCATTTTCCAGGACCACCCAGTAACCCTTGTAAGGAAGCAAGTCTTTCATTTCCCGAGGGGGATAAGTCCAGGGAGGCTGGTTATGGTCGGGGCTAATCACCATGGTATAGCCGGTGAGACCACCTTCGGCTTCGGCGATGCTGATTAGAGCTTCGTCCAGTGGTGTGGCTGGGAAATCACTATCTTCTATCGCTGGAGCGGGACCGATTAAGTTTAGCCCCCGCTCAAGGTCTCGGCTCATTGGCGATGAAAGTACCTCAGAGGGGATGAACTCTGCTATAGCTGAAGCGTCTGCATTTACCTTTACGTAGATTGCGAATAGCGGCAGAAGCTCATAATCAGCAAAGACTTGCACCCATATTTCATTCACGGCATCCCAGCTATAATAGATTCCAATGTTCGCCCGGGATTCCGGATCGAAGATTTGCTCCAAGGCATTGCTATCATCACCTAGCAGGATGGGTGTGGATAGCAGGTTCCAGTCGGCAAGTAAGCCAGTGGTAAAGCCGATTCTCTCGGTAAAAGTAGCGGTAACCGTCTTATCCTTATCCAGCGTCAGCGTTGTTGAAGCTGAAGCGGGGTCGGCAATCTCAGCCATGTCATCAGTGGACCAGCCAACAAACCGCCAGCCGGAGTCTGCTGAGGCGGTGATGGTCATATCTCCCTCAGGATAGGTGCCGTCCGCAGGCGTAGTTGTTCCATTACCAACCTCCTCCATGGTTAGCTCATAGCTTATCTGGGTAAAAGTAGCGGTAACCGTCTTATCCTTATCCAGGGTCAGCGTTGTTGACGCTGAGGCGGGGTCGGCAATCTCAGTCATATCACCAGTAGACCAGCTATCGAACTCCCAGCCGGGGTCTGGGGTAGCGGTGATAGGCACATCTCCCTCAGGATAGGTGCCGTCCGCAGGCGTGGTTGTCCCATTGCCGACCTCTTCCATGGTTAGGTCATACTGGATAACCGTCTTCTTGGTAAAGGTAGCGGTTACTGTCTTATCCTTGTCCAATGTCAGCGTTGTTGACGCTGAGGCGGGGTCGGCAATCTCAGTCATATCACCAGTAGACCAGCTATCGAAGTCCCAGCCGGGGTCTGGGGTGGCGGTGATAGGCACATCTCCCTCAGGATAGGTGCCAGACAAGGGAGTTACTGTCCCGTTACCGTTTACTGCCATGATTAGGTCATAGCTTATCTGGGTAAAGGTGGCGGTTACTGTCTTATCCTTGTCCAATGTCAGCGTTGTTGACGCTGAGCCGGGGTCGGCAATCTCAGTCATATCACCAGTAGACCAGCTATCGAACTCCCAGCCGGGGTCTGGGGTGGCGGTGATAGGCACATCTCCCTCAGGATAGGTGCCGTCCGCAGGCGTGGTTGTTCCATTACCAACCTCCTCCATGATTAGGTCATACTGGATAACCGTCTTGGTAAAAGTAGCGGTAACCGTCTTATCCTTATCCAGGGTCAGCGTTGTTGACGCTGAGGCGGGGTCGGCAATCTCAGTCATATCACCAGTAGACCAGCTATCGAACTCCCAGCCGGGGTCTGGGGTGGCGGTGATAGGCACATCTCCCTCAGGATAGGTGCCGTCCGCAGGCGTGGTTGTTCCATTGCCGACCTCTTCCATGGTTAGGTCATACTGGGTAACCCCCTCCTCGGTAAAGGTAGCGGTAACCGTCTTATCCTTATCCAGTGTCAGCGTTGTTGACGCTGAGGCGGGGTCGGCAATCTCAGTCATATCACCAGTAGACCAGCTATCGAAGTCCCAGCCGGGGTCTGGGGTGGCGGTGATAGGCACATCTCCCTCAGGATAGGTGCCGTCCGCAGGCGTGGTTGTTCCATTGCCGACCTCTTCCATGGTTAGGTCATACTGGGTAACCCCCTCCTCGGTAAAGGTAGCGGTGACTGACTTGTCCCCGTCCATGTTGATGGAAGTCGGGTTCGTATCACCACCTAAGTCACCACTCCACCCGTCGAACTGCCAGCCAGCATCTGGGACGGCTTCAAGGCCAACTTCAGTGGCGCAAGCAAAGGTGTATTCTGCCGGGTAGGCCCCAGGAGCCACATCGTTAACCTTAACATCGCCATTACCTGAAACATTAACTGTCAGGTATACTGAGGTTACCTGCAGATTAAGTTCTGTGGTACCATCCGGTATAAACAGGGCTTCCCCAGCCAGCCTTCCCAGCACCCAGAACTGCACAGGATCATCCTCAACTCCGCCTTCCTTTACGAGTGGGGTGGCTAGGTCATCAGGCGGGACATAGAACAGCCCGTTCCCGCCCGACTCAAAGGAGAAGCCATAGTTGCCGTTATCATCCACGATGGCGGTCCAATCCTCGGCTACGCCAGCTATTGTGGCGGTGACTACAGTTCCGGGGTCGGCCAGTGTGTCGCAAATTTTCACCCAACCCCCGAACTGGTGACTTTGAGGTATAGGTGGCGGTTCTTCAGCCAATGCTGGAATACCCAGGGTACCGATTAAAACCAGGGCTAGCAGGAGGCCGAGGCCTCCTGCTAGCTTTCCACTCCTTCTTAATCCAGTTTTCATTTTGTCCACCGTCCTTTCAGCCTAAGCTACAACTTTACGGGTAGATAGTCCCTGACTCGCCGGTCTTCATTGCGAGCCAGTAGCCAAAGCCGGGTTCGAGATATTCATGCCCCGGCGTGCCAACAATGAAGAAACTGCCATCATAGCCGTATATCATGGCATACTTGCCGGCTATGCCAGCCAGGTAATCTGATGCCAGCTTAGGAGTAGTGGACTTGAAGCCGATCAGGTTCCAGCCCTCAACTACATCGTACGACGGTGGCACACTAGGCGGATCTGTCTCGGCGACCAGTTCCCAGCCGTCAAAGGTAAATGAGCCACCAGAGCCGGGATCCTGCATCTTCACCCAGTAGCCATAGCCATCTTCCATAGTAAACAGGGTGCTCAATCCTGGGTATGACGCCGGTGGCGCGTTGTAGACGGGCCAATCCGCGGGCGGAGTTGCTCCAGGAACATACCGACGTATCTTTTCAAGCTCGGTAAGGCTTGCCGTCATGGTGTTAATGGCTGGATTCTCAGGTATCAGCGGCAGGGATATGAGGTTATAACCTTCGTCGACAGTGATTGTCCACTCCTCATAAGGTTCTGGAGGTGGCGCCGCCTCACCGGTAATCATTACCATGGCCGAGTTGTTGGTAGTGGTCGAGTCGGGCTGGTCGCAGGCAGTGATGTCGGCAATGTTGGAGATGTAGCCATCCATATTTACCGTGGCGGTGATATCCAGATCAACACTGTAACCAACAGCCAGGTCACCAATGTGCCATATACCGCTGGTTACATCGTACCAACCTTGGTCTGGAGTACTGCTGACGTAGCTTAACCCAACCTGCAGCAGGTCTGTAACCCTTACGCCGGTGGCATCGACTTCACCAAGGTTCTGTACGGCGATGGTAAAGGTTACCTCTTCACCGACGGTAAAGGTGTCATCGTTGGCAACCTTGGTAACTGCTAGGTCTGCCTCTGTAGGCGTCTCAACCTGCTTCACGGTGACACTGTCAGGCTCGATGAACCTCTCGGGTATGGGCTCACCAGGCAGCATATGCAGCTTGTAGTAGTGGATAGGCCACTGGATAGAGAACAAATCAAAGGTGCCGCAGAAGCAGCCTCCGAACATGCCCCCGAAGCTGCCCTCAAAGGAGCCATTGAAGTTGCCATTGAAGATGCCATTGAATTTGCCATTAGCAAAGGAGCCGTGAAACTCGCCATCAACAATGCTGGCAGAAAACTCGCCATTGACAAAGCTACCATCAAGGTCGCCGCTAAATTTGACATCATCAAAGGTGCCGCTAAAGTCGCCAGTAAAGTTGCCATCAATCGAGCCCGTAATGGTGCCACTAAAGGGGCCAGTAAGGGTGCCATTGTCGAGAGAATAGCAATTACAGTCATCCGGACATACAGTGCCTGTAATTTTGGCATTATCAAAGGTGCCATCAAAGTGGGCATCAACAAAGTCGGTTTCAATTACGCCATTAGTAATTGAGCCGCTAAAGCCGCCACTAATGGCGCCATTAGTAATCGAGCCCTTGAAGTCGCCACTATAGTCGCCCTCAAAGCCGCCACTATAGTCGCCGTTAAAGTCGCCACTATAGTCGCCGTTAAAGTCGCCGTTAAAGCCGCCGCTATAGGTACCGCTATAGCCGCCCTCAAAGCCGCCGAAATAGTAGCCATCAAACTCGGCGTGAGCGTGGGTCTTGTACAAAACCAGCTGCTTCATATGCCAGCCGTACTCATCGTAGCCTTCGGCGGTTATGGTGATGGTGCTCTCGCAGGCCTCCTTGCAGTGCAGCCTCCAGATGCCTTCGTATGTGCCATCTTGCCCGTGACCGGCAAGGGTTCCGATTTCCTGGGTGTAGCCACTATCCTCTCCGGCGACCGGGCGGACACTCCCGTCGGGGGTGGCCGATAGGGTGGCCATAACCTCCCAGGCATCAGCTTCACCGGTATTGGTCACCGTGTAATAGACGTCAAACTCAGTGCTGACAGGGAAGGTGTACGATGGTTCGGTCTCTCCAACAGGCACTATCTCCGTTATGTCTATCTCAAGGTGAGCCGCCGGATACTGGTAAACATAGGTGTATTCGGTGTCACATTTCGTGTCATTGCTGTTCTCATCCGTGCCGACTGCCGTCACCGAAATTTCGGTATCCCCGCTCTCATCACAGTGCAACGTCCAGGTCACCGTCTCGGAGCTATAGCCGGCAAGGGTGTCAAGGTCTATGGTCGCATTCGGTAGTGGCACCACTGAGGCGTTAGCACCGGGGTTAATGGTGACCGTGGTATTAAGGGAATCTGCCTCACCCAGGTTTTCCACCAGGGCGGTTACGGCAAAGTCCTGAGAGGTGGCAACAGCAGTTTCCACTCTTTCCTCAGGATCAGGGGACAGGATTGTCACCTCAATGTCGGTGGCGAACTCCTGATGAACGGTGACCGGCTCTGATATGGTGTATTGCTCTTGTTCTGTTACCATCCAGACCGTTGATCCCTTAACGGCGATGATGACATCTCCGGAGCCATCGCAGTGTACCGTCCACGCCACGTGCTGCGTGTCACACTCATTAACGCTGCCGATGGTCTTGGTTTCGGTCTCGCCTTGAACCAGTTCAGCGGGACCGGTTAGTATTATCGTGGCGTCAACCGGGCCGAGGTTTCCCATACCACCGGGGTTGTAAAGGTCAGCCTCAACACTGAAGGTCTGGCACTCGGAATAGGTAGGCTCCTCTAAAGGAGCAGTGATGGTGACCAGTAGAGGCATCTGGTACACGGTGGCGTGACCGGGGATTGGGTCAGAATAACCCGGATTGGCGTCATCTATCAGTTCGCCGGTGTTGGCGCCATAGCCTGCCGGGGTGATGGTGAAGTTGACGGTGCCCGGTGCTGTGCAATGGAACTCCCAGGTAACCGGCTCAGTAGCACCACCGGCAAGGGTGCCAATATCTACCGTTGCGCTTGGCGACAACAGCTCGACATCACCCTGCGGAGTCCAGGTTATGGTAGCCGTAGTATCGACCGAAGCCTCGCCGCCAGTGTTGGTTATGTCGGATGTGATTTCGAAGGTGTTGGATACACCGTAGCACACCGGGTCAGAGCTACTAGCCTCAAGCGCTGCCGGCGTATCCTGGTGGATAGTGATTGTATCCCAATTTAGGTGCGTGATAGCGTCTGTTGCTATCACCACTGCTACGACGTCAATGGTAACATCGCCTTCCGCCAGACAGTGCAAATGCCAGGGGAATGGCACACTGACCGTTTCGCCGACACCAATGGCGGGAAGCGATTGTGACGCCGTTGGTGGTGCGTAGATCTCGACATCTCCTCCATCGGTCCAGTATATCGTAGCCGTACCACCCGCCTGAATGTCCTTGTTATAGTTGTTGGTTATCGTCGCATTGACATAGAATTCCCGGCATTCGTTAGTACGCCAGCCATCTTCAGGCGCGGTGATTTCCACCATTAGAGGCTTCTGGTAAACGCTGGTTTCGTCAAAATCGTCTACATAGCCACTAGTTGAGCAACCATAGCCGTCGGCCCAAGCGACGATGTCGCTGTAGTCCACCGTGTCGTCTCTCGGGTCAGACGGTGTGCCACCATTATCGTCGATTGGGTCAGCACCGTCGCATTCGAGTGTCCAGGTCAGCGTAACATCTTCATCTTTCTCGAGGGTGCTGGGGATTGAAGGGTAGGTCACCACAAAGGCGTTAGCACCTGATAGATTCAGCCACGCGTCGACACCACATAGAGGCTCCAGGCCGGTGTTGGTAACGGTAGCCACGACATCAAATTGATCCTCAACCCCGACTTTCATCGGTGGGTCGTCCAGGGGAGAATCAATCACAATTTGAATGCCTGGCTCCCCGAGTTGCTGCACATCGACACTATCAGAAGCGCCGCCTGTAGCAGTGACGGTGATTGTTAGAGGATGACTAGGGCCCGTGCAGTGCAGTGTCCACTGGGCATCCTGAGTAGAGCCAGGAGAGATGTCTCCCAGAGCCTTGGTGTAAGAATCACCCCCTACCAGCTCGGCATCCCCATCTGGATCCCACGATATCACAGCGTCAATGCCGTACGCGGTCTCATCACCGCTATTGTGAACCGTGGCAACCACATTGAAAGTGTCGGATACTTCAAATTGATCGCCCGGTTCGGGTGACTCAATAGTTACCACCAGTGACTGTTCGGTAGCGCCTGTAGGTACGGCAAACGTCATCGCCAGGCTGCATATCAGAACCAGTGCCAGAGTCACCTTCCATATTGAACCAAATTTACTTTTCATCGAACTTTATATCCCTCCTAAAAAAGGTTTCATTTCGGTGGGTAACTTTTAACCTTCTCCAATAAATATCACCTCCCTTTTTTATATAAATAATTCGCTAAAAGGCGAGAAAGTTGGCAAAAATAAAGGGAAGATTTTTACTTGTTTTTCCTTATAGACATCACCTTCTTTCAACATTTACTGCTTGATAAAGCGAAAGCCAAAACCCCTTTGGTTACACAGGTCAAACCCTGGGTTAGGGGTCTTGGCTAGCTTCTTCCTCAGAGAAGAAATATGGAACTCAAGGCTACTGAGACTAATTTCGTTGCTCCCCCAGACCCCGAGAGCCAGCTCAGAATAAGGGACAGCCCGATCACCATTAAGGGTAAGACAGCTAAGTAAGCGAAACTCAGTAAGGGTGAGGTCAATCACCTCGTCACGCAAGCTTACCCGTTGTCGCTCACGGTCCAGCTTTATACCCAGAGGAAAGGTATATTCGTGACTCGTTCCATAACGGCGGAACAGCGAGCTGACTCTGGCCAAAAGCATTCTCCAGCTTGGCGGCTTGGCTAGGCAGGCATCAGCGCCCATCTCCAGAAATCTGGCTGCTGGCACTCCCTGTTCACTGCTGACTAGAGCAATGATAGGGATAGTAAACATACGGCTTATGTACGAGCAAAGCTCCTCACCATTCACCGGAGGCTGCTCCTCATCAAAGAGAACCATGTCTGGCCAACTTTCATACACTGCTCTCACCCCAAGAGAGCTATCTGGAACGCTTACCACATCAAATCCCACATCCAGCAAGGTTTCGGCTATAGGCCTTGTCAAACATCGGTCTTGGTCAATAACCAAAATTCTCGCCAAAGCTGTATCCCTAAAAATACTGTAACTAGTTCTAAGAGAACCAGGACTAAAGTACTGCCCTTGGCAGTGAAAAGTACTGGTAGCTTATAACACGAAGGTGGAAATTTAGGTGCCTAAGGTCGTCAAGAAGGTCGCGGTTTGGTAGAAATTTAGTGCGGGAATGGTACTAATTAGAAAAGGCGGGCAATTGCCCGCCTTTTCTAATTAGGTTCACTCAACTATTTTGGTTTCAGGAATTTATAGCCTATCCCCCGCTGAGTGAGCAGCATCGGCTGGGTGTTCTCATGGTCCTTTAGCTTAACCCGCAGGCGATAGATATATTTCTTCAAAGAGCAGACATCGTCACTGTAGTCCGAGCCCCACGTTTTCTCCAGCAAGAAACGGTGGCTAAGTACCTTGCCTTCATTCCTTATCAAGTTACCTAGCAGCTCATACTCAATGGGGGTTAGCCTTACCGGTTCTCCGGAGACTAAAATGTCACGGGTGGCAAAATTTACCGTCAGGTTGCCACTGACAAATGTTGAGCGGTGACTGTCTCTCAGTTGAGGCATGGTGGCACGGCGTAACACTGCCTTCATCCTGGCAATAAGGTCGACGGGGCTGAATGGTATGGTAACATAGTCATCAGCACCCATTTCCAGACCCTTGACTTTGTCCATCTCTGTTTCTTTGGCAGCAAGAACGATAATAGCGACATCAGAAAAGGAGCGAATCTCTTCTAATACTTTGAAGCTATCTGCACCACGTACTTCCAAGTCCAAAATAACTACATCCGGAGACTCAGTCTCTACCAATTCTATCCCCTTGTCCCCATCAGTAGCGACAGTGACGCTGGCCTGTGACCAAGCCAAACTCATACACAGTGAAATGTTCTCAGCTATGTCACTCTTATCTTCTATAACTAATACCCTCACAGTTCCTCCAACAAACAAAGAGCATTGTTATTATTGTACGCATAGGTACATTTTATGTGCCTAAAGGATACTTTGTCATTTGGCAAAAGTCAATACACTTGGCTTAACTTTTCTTCAGTTTTCCTCCCAAATTCCCTCATGCGGACTTATATATTACTCATACGCACACAATATGTCAAGGTAGCTTATCCTCACTTTACCTTACCATTTGCAGATTATTCCAGAAACGTCAGTAGAAACAGCTCTGGGTTAACAAATAGATTTCCTAATAGTTGTCAATAGCCGATACTTGACCTCCTGATTTTTCTCAGCTAGAGTTATTAATGGGAGACGGCTTCGACTTTTACAGGTTGAGGAGCTTTGGCTGCCTCGTTTGTCCTGTA
>Ga0315538_1001713_pt1 | contig 12870 bp, 9 predicted proteins | sample SalMarSW160230MG_2_FD_203834 | JGI IMG/M metagenome (GOLD analysis project Ga0315538, IMG submission 203834) | Salt marsh sediment microbial communities from the Plum Island Ecosystem LTER, Massachusetts, United States - Salt Marsh Sediment SW1601-230 ...
CTTCTTCGGTACTGTAAAACCGGGCATCTTTATAAAAAATGCTTTTATCTTTTAAACTAAGGTATAATTTACCAACAAGACTCTCTTTATCCACAAAGCCTAAAACCAGGTTGCCGTTGTCCTTTAATATGCGATGTGCTTCAGCAAACGACCGGCTTATATCATCAACAAAACAGATTGTGGTAACCATCAGGGCGAAATCATAACTTTTATCTGCAAGCGGAAGATTCTCTGCAATACCATCAATCACATGCAATCCTCTTTCTGCGGCCTTTTCTCTCATTGCCTTGGATGGTTCGATTCCTTCAATAATACCAAGAGGAGCAGCAAACACACCACTCCCTATTCCTATCTCAATACCTTTACCCTTTCCTGATAAAACTTTTCGAATTGCCTCAAGCTCTGATTCAAATGTATATTGATTATCAGAAAACCATTGTTCATACTCATTCAGGTGTTCATCAAAAGGTTTAGTTATAGCCATTATAAAATTCCGGTTAACGACTGTTAAAAGAAGATATTAAAATAATGTTACTCTTTAGTTAACTTCCTTTAATTGCATCCCATATAACAAGTATCAGAGCCCCTTCTTGTGATTCAGACGGACCATGCTCTTCATGGGGACTATAGATCTGGTAAGAACCTTCAGAATAAGTTCTTCCTTCACTTGTGTAGGAACCTCTCAATATAAGATGTTGTTCTGTAATAACATGAGAATGAGAACCCAGCTTAAAACCTCTGGCTAATTTCAGCAAGATTGTCCGCCCATTTTCATTAACCTTTAACGTTTTCATCAGGGTGCCTTCAGGGTAATCATGTGCATTCTCCCAACCCGAGTCATCGAATAAATTGATTAAATTTTTCATACCAGAACCCTCTATTATTATATTTATATTTTAAATTATACAAACATGAAAAGCTTTCAGGTACAAACACCATATCACCCTGTTCCAAAATCGCCCCTCTTTATTTCAGCCTTTATCTTTTTCAAGGCCAGTACTCATACCTTTTTCCTGATTGTTCATCTTTGTAAAAATTTATCCGTTTATGGAATTGATATTAATTGATTTGCAAACAGGGCAATTATAATCTATGATAGGTTCAGGAATGTTAAATCTTGCAAAACATTCGTTACAGAGGAACCAGTTTTTATCAAGATAAGCATTCCCATAAACTGCTTTTATCTCCTTTGCTTCAACCATTGCTCGGGCTATTTTACGTCTTGCACTTTCATAAATCCTCGCAAAGGTGGCTCTCGATACTCCCATAATAACAGCACTCTCCTTATGATTCGACAAATAGTAGTCAGCTTGTTTAATTGCCTCATATTCTTCATAGAACAACTCAACTGAACCTTTACATCCCTTAGCGCAGCCATAAGGTTTATATCCTTTAAAATCTGGTGGCGCAAAAATCTTTCGTAACTTTTTCTGTCGCGGCATTGCTTTATATCTATAATACAAAGATAATGAGAATAATCTCAATAAAGTCAATGAATTTGCGTGATTAACAGATAATATTATCCGCATGTGGTGGTTCATAATCCTGAAGCCCAGAATCAAAGTTGCCTTTTTTAAATATGTGAAAGGATTATGGGAGCTTATTGTGCACATGTTCACTCAAAAAAGAGCTCTGGACTGTGAAGATAACCAGCTAAGGTGGTTTGAACACTTCATCCTGATGATCGGGTACATGGTATTGCTTTTCACTACAGTATTTCTTAACTGGTTCTCAAATAGAAATATGTTTGTTATAATACTCGGTTACGTTGTCAGCATAATAATTTTTATCGTCACGATTGATTTTGTATACGACCGGATAAAAAGGACAAAAGAGATTAGCAAATATTCACAGCCTTCTGTATTAATTCCTGTTTATTATATGCCACTGTTTTATCACTCTTATTAGATGCAAAGGTAATCCTATTTCAAATAATGCTATTGGATAGTCATTCAGTAATTTTAATCATTTACAAACGAAATTTTGATCTTCTTCTTTTCATCATCAATACTGTAATTCTTTGGCAAAACAAACGGCAACAGCCGGCTCAATATTTCAGCTCTCTTATCGGGTTTCATTTCCTTCAATAGCTGAGGCAATATCTGAATTTCGTCTTCCAGAATTATTTTTAATGTCTTTCTCAAGCCGCATGTTGCGTGATTTCTTATATAGGTAACTGCAAAAAACTCTGCAACTTCCCTTTTTAATGTCCAAGATATTCCATAATTACCGCTTCACCTTCAGATTGTAAGGATTTGCTTTGTAAAAAAATTTGATTTAATTTTGGCATATCTTGTTTTAATAAAGATTTTAAGGCCGGGAAGGAGTTGCGAGCTCAGTTATCCCGGCTTTTGTTTTTACCTATTTTTCAGTCTCTTGTTCAATACCTTTTTGAATATATTTAATAATAAGTTCAGGTTTGGTAAACCGTTCACACTTTTCGCTCTTGTCTATTATAAGCTTAGCTAATTTCAAACTTAGCCCCTTAGGTATTTCGATCATTGTTCCAATTGTATTGCCTGATCTTTGTTTTTTTCTCATTTTCTCTAATATTAATTTTAAAACTTAATTATCTGACAATGAAATCTAATAGGCTATACATAGCACTAAAGGACGTCATATTTTGACCGTAGAGCCATTTTAAATTCTCAGAGTAATATATCCTCCACGGGCTATAAGTGCCTTAGAGGCCCTCCAATGGCTCTTAAAACCGATATTTATAATTCTAAATAATTTACAATATTTGTTAAAGACAGATTATTTTGGTTAAGAAAGCAGGTTTTAAAATAGAAAAACTCCAAATTTCTTCAGGGTTTTTTTCTATTTATAAGGTTATGTGAAGATTATTTTTCTACCGATAATGTATTTCCAATGAAATAGGGGTGAGAGGTTAAATTAACGGCAGTTTGCTCCTTGGTTACCTTAATGTACTTCAGAAATTCTCTTTCTGTTTTGTGGCCCGATATCTTCATGATATCAATGATAGGTATTCCCGCGAGATACATGTTAGTACATCCAGACCTTCGAGCTGTGTGGGTTTTTATTAGGTCGCATTTAAAGGCTTTCTTCTTAACGGCAAAACCTCCTCTGTTTTGTTCATAATTTATTTCCTCAGTTATCTTTGCGAGCTTCCCGACATCCTTTATCCTATCGTTAATCTTTTGTTCCCACGTTTTCGGAAGGGTATAATTATATTTCTTTAATATTGTGTCCAGTTCGGGACGGATAGGAATAATACATTTTTCTCCTGTCTTTTGCTGAATCAGTTCAATGACTTTATTTCCTGAATATGTACGGATATTATCTTTTGTTATCCGTCTGTAATCTGAATATCTTTGAGCTGTGTAACAACCTACCAGAAAAACATCCCTTGCAACTTCAATGTGCTTTTTATCAGATAAATCCAGCTCAAATAATGCCTTTATTTCAGCTTCAGTCAGATAGATATTGTCAACCTCTTCCGATATGGCTTTAAATGCCTTCCTGTCTATTTCATTGTTAGAGTGTAAACCTTCCTCCCTGGCTTGTCTAATTATGGTTTTAAGGCTCTTAATATGTTTGCCGATATAATTAGCTCCACAATTCCGATCATAAAAGAAAGCCAGAAAATCATTGTAAAAATCAATGGTTATATCATCAAAGTTAAGTTTTTTATCTCTCTCAGTCTGGTATAAGTCAAACGACCTTTGAAAGCCTTTGAGGCTCCGGAGTGTTCCGGCTGAATAGATTTTCTTTGTATTTCCGCTAAAACAAAGCCTTTGGCCGCTTGTTGCCTCTTGAATGAACCGATCTATATATTCATTAAGATTCTCCTTCCCTGGAGCTTGTTTATAGTAAAATTTGTCAATTACAGATTTTAGCCATTCCTTTGATGCAGGACCAGTCAATTTATAATGTTCCCTTAAAATAAAATCCTTTAGCTGGGTGAATTTGTCTTCAATGTCTTTGGCTTCCGCTTCCGTGAAAACTTCAGTATATAAAATCCTCTGCTTAAATGTTTGTGTTTTTGTGTTCCAGTAATCCGGGAACAATCTGTAAGGTGTCGGGATCCAAATATCAGTTTTCCTTCCATCTGTGAACCGGATATAAACCGGAACCAAATTAGAGATTTTTGACCGGGTGAAAAATTTGATTGTTGCCATGTCTGTAATTTTTAATCAGTACAAAGATACAATTTGCACAACCATTGCACAACAATTTTATTATCTATTTTTATTTGATTTATTCTTTTTTTTGGGAAAGTGCATCAAATCATTGATTTATCAAGGATAAACTATAAAAACAAGACATAACAAAACAGATATTTGACGTACAGGTTGCACGTTGCATGTTGCTCACATCTCCTCTCTCACCGCACTTCCCTTACAGTCTCCAGAATGATCTGGTAAAAAGAATGAATATTGTATAAATCTCGAGCCTTCCGATGATCATCAGCAGACTAAGGATAAATTTGTTTAACTCAGACATGTGGGCGTAGTTGTCCAGCGGACCCACAGTTCCCAGAGCAGGACCAACATTACCCAGTGACGCAGCTGCCGCACTGGCTGCTGTAACAGGATCGTTCCCGCCAATAACTAAAATAATTGTCCCTATCAGAAAGATAAATATAAAAAACACAACAAATGAGATTATTGATATGTTGGCATTCTCCGATACTGGCTTGTCATTAAGTTTTATTTGTGAAACAGCTTTGGGATGAATAATCTTAATAAAAGCACTTCTTATATTTTTAATAATTATAAGATGTCTTGCCATTTTAATATTACCGGTTGTTGATCCTGTGCTTGCTCCTGTAAATAGTAAAAGAAAGATTACTAACAATGCCGGTCCGGGCCATTGCAGATAATCCGTTGTAGTATAACCCGTCGTGGTAAGGAACGAGATAACCTGGAAAAATCCTTCACGAAAAGCAAGTTCCGGTGATTTGACAGTTTTTGTCAATAAAATTGCGGTTACAATGGCGACTGTGATAATTACCGTTCCCAGATAAAACCATAATTCTTCATTCTGCTTGACCTTTCTGAAGTTGAACTTAACCAGATAATAATATATGACATAGCTCACACCTGCAAGAAGCATGAAGACAGCAATAACATATTGACTATAAGGTGAATAATATCCAATGCTTATGTTTTTTGTTGAGAAACCACCGGTTGCTACCGTACCGAATGTGTGGCAGATACTTTCAAAAAGGTTCATCTCCCCGAGATTTAACAATATCACTTCGGCAAATGTCAGACTCAGATAAATAAATAACAGTCTGAAACCGACAGCTTTTGTCCTTGGGTGTATCTTTTCCTTGAGTGAGGATTCAAGGCTTAATAGCTGGTAACCTGTTATTCTGAGAGAGGGAAGGATAATTATTACAAGTACAATTATGCCCAATCCTCCAATCCAGTGAGTAAGACTTCGCCAGAACAGGATTGAATATGGAAGGATTTCGACATTATCTACAATTGACGATCCTGTAGTTGAAAAACCGGATGAAGCTTCAAAAAATGCATCAATGAATGAAGGGATGGTTCCGCTTATAATATAGGGAAGTGTACCGAAAGCCGACATGGTGATCCACGATAAAGCAACTGCCAGGAATCCTTCCCTGTTAGTGACTTTATGAATAACAACATTACGTGAAACGAAATAAAAACTTACAGAAAGAGTTACTGCTATAATTGAGGACCACAGAAACGGGTATGCTGACTCATTATAGATGTGGGCTACTGGCAGGCAGAACAGGTAGAAAATTGATTCAATAAAAAGAATGGTACTCAGTATGCGAAGAATAACTAACGGATTAATAAGCTTCATACTTTGAATTCCAAAATTTTAGGTTATAAAGATAAACAGAAATAGTTACCGGTTGATCTATATTAAAAAGGTTTATGGTTCGATTTTGTACAGACTGATAAAATACATTGACAGGTGATTATTATGTTTTATATTTGAATTGGAGTTAAATCAAATAATTTGAAGGAAATGGGAAAAGTGTTAGTTATAGGTGCGGGGGGAGTAGGGACTGTGGTAATTCACAAAATGGCTTCCCTGCCGGATGTGTTTACTGAGATTCTACTGGCAAGCCGCACCAAGTCAAAATGTGATGCAATTGCAAAGCGAATTGGAAGCGACCGGATAAAGACTGAACAGATTGATGCTGACAATGTCCCTGATCTGTGCAGACTGATCAAATCGTTTAATCCTGAGATTGTGGTAAATGTTGCGCTGCCATATCAGGACCTGCATATTATGGATGCATGCCTTGCTGAGAAGGTGGGATATCTCGATACTGCAAATTATGAACCCCTCGAAGAGGCAAAATTTGAATACGGCTGGCAATGGGCCTATCAGGATAAATATAAAGAGGCAGGTATTACAGCCATACTGGGTTGTGGTTTCGATCCTGGCGTTACTTCAATCTTTACAGCATATGCAGCAAAACATCATTTTGATAAAATTCATTACCTCGACATCGTCGATTGTAATGCCGGAGACCATAGTAAAGCATTTGCTACAAATTTTAATCCCGAAATAAATATCAGGGAAGTTACACAGAAAGGAAAATACTGGGAGAATGGGAATTGGGTCTACACAAAGCCGCATGAGATCCATAAACCTTTAACTTATCCGGGGATTGGCCAGAAAGAATCATATTTAATTTATCATGAAGAACTGGAATCGCTTGTAAAGAATTTTCCGACACTGAAAAGAGCAAGATTCTGGATGACTTTCGGGCAGGAATACCTTACGCATCTGCGTGTAATACAGAACATCGGGATGGCCGGTATTGAACCCGTGATGTTCGACGGACGGGAAATAATCCCGATCCAGTTTCTTAAAACAGTACTTCCCGATCCTGGTGAACTGGGAGTGAATTACACTGGCCACACATCAATTGGCTGCAGGATAAAAGGTATTAAAGACGGAAGGGATAAAACTTATTATATATATAATAATTGTTCCCATGAAGCAGCATACAAAGAGACAGGTGCACAGGCTGTAAGTTTTACAACAGGTGTCCCTGCAGCTATAGGTGCGATGATGTACCTTAAAGGAATCTGGAAGAAGCCAGGTGTATTTAACGTCGAAGAGTTTGATCCTGATCCGTTTATGGAACAACTTAATTTACTTGGACTTCCATGGGTGGAACTTCATGATGTTGACCTTGAACTCTGATATACTTCGGGCAACTGGCTCCTGGCTACGGGCTTCAGGCAACTGGTTGTTTTTTACCTTTTCATACGGCAGCCTGTCACCTATTTTTGACCAATAACCAATAACCAATAACCAATAACCAATAACCAATAACCAATAACCAATAACCAACAACATTGCCTATCAACTACAAAATAATACCATCCCCATGTTTTGTGATCGATGAAGATAGGTTCAGAAAGAATCTATCTCTAATTAAACATATATCAGATGAATCGGGCGCAGAGCTGATACTTGCATTCAAGGCATTTGCTATGTGGGGAGTCTTTTCCATTCTGAAAGAATATATTTCCGGGGCATCAGCCAGTTCATTGCATGAAGCACGTCTCTGTTTCGAAGAGATTGGTATTCCGGCACATACGTATTCTCCTGTTTTTAAAGAAGAGGAATTTACAGAGGTTCTTGAGTATAGTTCCCATATTTCTTTTAATTCCATTACTCAATATAAGAAGTTTTCGAATATATTAATAAAATGTTCGAAAAAAATATCACCGGGATTAAGAATTAATCCGGAGTATTCTGAGATCAGCTATGGCATGTATAATCCATGTTCCCCTGGTTCAAGGCTCGGAGTTACTATCAATGATCTAAGGTCGGGTTTGCCTGAAGGAGTGGAAGGATTGCATTTTCATGTTCTGTTTGAATCAGATTCGTATGCTCTTGAAAAAGTCCTTCATATTGTGGAATTTAATTTTGGCAGATTTTTTCCGTCACTAAAATGGATCAATATGGGTGGAGGACATCTGATAACAAGATATGGTTACAATGTCGATCACCTGGTTAAAACACTGAAAGAATTCAGGAAGAGATCAGGTCTTCATATCATTCTGGAACCTGGCAGTGCCTTTGCATGGGAGACAGGAGAACTTGTAGCTACAGTGGAAGATATCATTGAAAACCAGGGAATTAAAACTGCCATTCTGGATGTATCATTTACCGCTCATATGCCCGATTGCCTTGAAATACCATATAAACCCAAGATAATGGGAGCAACCGATCCAGTCCAGGGCAAACCGACCTACCGTATGGGCGGTAACTCCTGCCTGTCGGGTGATTTTATGGGAGAATGGTCATTTGAGAGGGAACTTCGGCCGGGAGACAGAATTATCTTCTGGGATATGATACATTATACTATGGTTAAAACCACAACATTTAACGGAATCCGGCATCCTTCTATCGGAATCTGGACAAAGGATAATAAATTCAAGCTGATCAGAGAATTCGGGTATTATGATTATAAGAACAGGTTATCTTAAAGCTGCACAATCTTACGCTTTGCACTGTCCGTTACGTTATAACGGAACAAGTTAAAAAGCTTAGCCCTGCCATTAAAACACTCGCCAGCAAACACTAACCAGCACCAAGTAACCATCACCTGTTTCCACATAAGCTTTAGCGGAGGTGGTGCAACCAACAACCTTTTTACCTATGAATAATCCCTGATCCTATCACTTCTTCTCCTTCGTACCATGCTGCAAACTGACCAGGAGTGATACTCCTCTGTAATTTATTGAAGATGATATATATACCATCATCTCTTTTAAAGAGTTTTGCTTTCTGCAACGGCTGGCGATATCTTATTCTGACCAGATATTCACGTGCCTCTCCCGGTGCCATCTTCAAATCGGTTCTTATCCAGTGTTCTTCATCTTTAGTGATAAAGAGTCCTTTTCTGTATAATCCATAGTGTGACTGGCCTTCTCCGACATAGATAATATTCTTTTCGATATCAGTGGCAATAACGAAAAGAGGTTCCTTATATCCGCCAATATTCAATCCCTTGCGCTGTCCGATTGTGAAGAAGTGTGCACCGTTGTGATTGCCTATAACTCTTCCGTCCGAAGGAACAAATTTATTAGGCTCGGATGTGGACTTCAGCTCTGTATAAGAAATATCATTACCAGGTGATCCGGGTTGCCATAATACATGATCTTTTTTCATAGGTATCTCAATGATCTCTCCTGTTCTGGAAGAGAGTTTCTGTTGCAGGAAGGTTGGAAGATGTATTTTGCCCACAAAACAGATTCCCTGCGAGTCTTTCCTGTGAGCAGTTGCTAGTCCAGTCTGGTCAGCAATCTTACGCACTTCAGGTTTAGTCATTTCACCAACCGGGAAAAGGGAAAAAGCAAGTTGCTCCTGGTTCACCTGACAAAGAAAATAACTCTGATCTTTGTTACTATCCTTTCCGGTAAGCAGTTTGTATATAGTCTTTTTCTCTGACTCCAGATAATCCTTTCTGCAGTAATGTCCTGTGGCTATAAAGTCTGCACCAAGTTTTCTGGCCTCATCAGCAAAAGAATCGAATTTGATCTCCCTGTTACACAGCACATCTGGATTTGGAGTACGACCCTTTTCATATTCTGCAAACATGTAGTCAATTACCCTCAGCTTGTATGGTTCACTCAGATCAACAAGGTGAAAAGGTATCCCGATCTTTTTTGCCACCATATCAGCGAACATCAGATCATCCTCCCAGTGACAATCACTCTGGAGTAATCCGGTAGTATCATGCCAGTTTTTCATGAACAGCCCTATAACTTCGTAATTCTGCTGCTTAAGAACCCATGCGGCAACACTTGAGTCAACACCACCTGATAAACCGATGACTACCTTTTGCTTCATACTGTAAAGATAACAAAAGAAGTTTGCCTGTCGCGGCGTTTATCCCCCCAATCCCCCCATGAAGGAGGGCTTGTGAGTAGCTTTTTATTGTAGTATATTATGTGAAACAGGATTTTAACCCTCCTTCAAAGGGCAGGGGGGCAGGACAGCGACCAGCGGGAACAAGATTCCGGGACAGATTTTCCTCTGATGAGAATTTTCTGGTAAATTGAAGGAATGTGAAACCTAAATTGGGTAACTTTAAGCCATTATGGGACAGGGAACACTAACGATTTACAGCTCCTCTGCCGGCTCAGGAAAGACTTATAAACTGACAGGAATATATCTCACAGCATTATTCCGGTCGAGATACAACTACAGGAAAATTCTTGCCGTAACTTTTACAAACAAGGCTACAGCCGAGATGAAGAACAGGATATTGGATCAGCTTGGCAACCTGGCAAATGGCAAACGCTCCGGCTACCTGCATGACCTGATCAGGAGTACCGGGAAACCTGAAGAGTGGTTAAGAAGTGAAGCCGGAGAGATTCTTCAGTCTCTTATAAATGATTACTCAAGATTCTCAATCAGCACTATCGATAGCTTTTTTCAGAAAGTACTCAGGGCTTTTGCAAGGGAAACAGGACTTCACTCAGGCTTTAATGTTGAAATCGATCATAGTGTTATATTATCTGAAGCTGTCGACGAAATGATTGCTTCAGCTGCCGAAGATACAAAACTGAAAAAGTGGCTTATCAGTTTTGTGAAATCAAATCTTGAGGAAGAGCGGGACTGGAACCTGAAGAAAGAAATAATAAGGCTTTCAGAAGAACTCTTCAGGGAGAAATATAAGACGCTTTCTTATGACGAAAGATTAAAACTCGAAAACAAGGATTTCCTGTCAGACTATATTAATGAGATGAAAGAGATATCATTATCATTTAAAAAGCGTCTGACAGAATATGGAAAAAAATGCGAAGAACTGTATCTGGAATTTGGATTGTCGGATGATATGTTTTATCAGAAAGGGAAAGGAATTCCTCTGCTTATAAGAAATCTGATATCAGGAGTAACAGAGCCTGTCAACAATTATTCCCGTGAAATTATGAAGAATCCTCCAAAATGGTGTACCGGTTCAATGTCTTCACAACTGGAGACCGCTCTCAAAACAGGATTTGAAGATACAATCAGGGAGGCAATAATTTTTTATGACACAAATATCAGATCTTGCAAAAGTGCTGATGCAATTCTTGCAAATATTTATACCCTTGGAATATTATCGGATGTTTTATTGAACATAAGGCAGATAACCTACAATGAAAACATTTTCCTTCTGTCAGATACAGGTGAATTTCTTTATCATATTACAGGTAATGACCAGGCTCCTTTTATTTATGAAAAAGTCGGTAACAGATTTGAAAATTTCATGATAGATGAATTTCAGGATACCTCATTTCTGCAGTGGAAAAACTTCAAACCGCTTATAGATAACAGTATGGCGGAGGGATTTGATAATCTTGTAGTTGGTGATGTAAAGCAATCAATTTACCGGTGGAGGAATAGCAACTGGAAAATACTGGGCGTAGATCTAAAGAAAGAGGTTGATAATGAGCGCATTATCCTTAAAACTCTCAATACAAACTGGCGAAGCCTTTCAAATATTATCAGATTCAATAATTCTCTTTTTTCAGTAATTCCGGAGCTTGTTGATGATGAATTTGGTACGGGTGTGCTTCCAATAAGCTTCAGGGAACTCTATTCAGAGACAGTACAATCAGATCCCAGGAAAGACAGTGGAGGATATGTAAGACTTGGATTCATCGGAGATGATGAAGATATGAGGTGGAATGAAAAGGTATTGCAATTATTACCTTCAATAATTGAATCATTACAGGATAAAGGTTATACTGCCTCTGACATCGGAATAATAGTCAGGAATAACAAAGAGGGAGCAAATGTTATCAGGAGAATAATTGAATACAGCAACGATTGTGATGAGATAAAAAGAAGAAGGTATAACTATAACATCATATCAAACGACTCATTATTGATGTCCAGGTCACCGGCAGTAAATTTTCTTATAGCATTCATGGCGGTATTGAATGATCCTGAGGATATGATTAGCAGAGCAGTTATGTTAAGATTTTACCTGCTTGCAACAGGAGAGGAAGAGGCCGAAAAGGTTACTCTTTACAATGACAGGCTTGCCGATACTTCGAAAGAATATTTTCCTGATGGATATGATGAGTTTATCGATAATATCAGACAACTCTCATTGTTCGGGATGACAGAAAGAATAATAGGATTTTTCGGACTTGGGAACCATGCTTCCAATGTGGCATATTTGAATACTTTTCAGGACTATGTTCTGAGTTTTACAAGTACCAGGAGTAATGATTTACAGTCGTTTATTGAATGGTGGGAAACAACCGGAAAAGACAAATCAGTTGTGTTTCCGGAGTATCACAATGCAATCAGAGTACTGACTATCCATAAGTCAAAAGGGCTTGAATTTAATGTTGTTATTTTGCCATTTCTCTCCTGGAATCTTGATCATAAATCCTTTAAGCAACCTGTATTATGGGTTACACCGGATGAGTCACCTTTCAATAATCTGGGGATTGTTCCTGTACGTTACAAAAAGGATCTTTCTGATACTATATTCGAAGATGATTACAAAGATGAAAGGTATTCAACATATATTGATAATATCAATCTGCTTTATGTCGCATTGACAAGAGCAAGAAAAGTAATTTATGGTTTTGTTCCGGCAAAACCAAGGACAGAGAATACAATTGCGCGTATAATTAAAGAAGCTCTTGTTTCTGAATTCAGCTTTCCGGACTCTTCATGTATATCTCTGAGAGAGTACTATAAGGACGAGAAAGGTATATTTGAGTTTGGGGAAATACCTGTAATTGAATATGAGAAGAAAGATATTCTAAATCTTATCTCGTCCACGTATAGTGTTAATTATGATATGCGATCACTAAAACTTAAATTACATGGCGAAGAATATTTTCCGTCAGAAAGTGCATCAGCTTATGAAAAAACTGACTA
>Ga0315538_1001714_pt1 | contig 12865 bp, 8 predicted proteins | sample SalMarSW160230MG_2_FD_203834 | JGI IMG/M metagenome (GOLD analysis project Ga0315538, IMG submission 203834) | Salt marsh sediment microbial communities from the Plum Island Ecosystem LTER, Massachusetts, United States - Salt Marsh Sediment SW1601-230 ...
CTCACCGATCAGCAAGTCATGCAGGAGAAGGGCATCAACTAGCTAACCTCCCCTGGCCAAATATCGGTTTTCCTGATTACGGTAGTGCAAAAGTCGATGTTCGCCCGGATAGCCGAACTATAAAAAGCTATGTTGGACTGGACAGCATTTCTGGTCTGGGTGGCGGCATAGGGGGCTTTGAACCCTTTGACCTTAGTGACGCCGAAGGATACTTTGCCAACCGATACCGGGTTGACGCAGGAACAAGCGACTTTCAGGTTGGTGACTCTATTCAACTGGTCTTCAGCACGGAATTTGATGGAAAGCTAAGTATTTGGAAAGGTAATCCTGATTCGCGGGATCCTGGTCATCAGAACTACGCCGCCTCCCAAGTATTCTTGGTATCCGACCCGGACGCGATAGACCTTGAGTTCCTTGACATACGTGATAATTATTTCGCCAGCAAAGAAACGGAAGGGCAATTGGGGACAGGTCCTGGATTCGCTATGGGTGATCTCCTTTTGTTCTATGATACCGAGATGCCAGTGCCCGTGGGAGGGATCCCGTGGGGATCTTATGATCCCGATACAGGAAAGGTTTCTTATGATTATGATTCTGAAGAGAAGACGGTCCACGTTGGCGATTCCATCTTTGTTGAAAACTACTTCAATGTATGGGTATCCTTGAACGAGTGTTCTAATGACGCGTATAACGCGGAGGCCGATTTTTGGAATACCATGTCCTCGCCAATTTCCTTTGGGCCCGGCTACCAGGGCTTGCAGTTGACGGCACAATCATTAATCGGTCCAGCCTCTACACCAGTCCCTGAACCTTCAAGCTTTCTATTACTTGGCAGTGGTCTGGGATGTCTACTTATGCGGCGAAGAAAGCGGCGTAGTGCAGTCTAAGGAGGAACTATTTCATTACCCGCCTAACACTTATCAATGGGGTGAACGTGGACGGCAAACAACGCGGCGTTTTTCAGAGGCCGTGCCCCGCATAACTCTCGTTGCTATTTGAAGGCTTGGTGCCCCGCAATGTTTGCCGCCGGTTACCCCGGTTATAGGTCATAGGTGGTAGAAGAAGGTTTATAGGTGATAGCTGATAGCTCATAGGTGATAGAAGAAAAATGGCATTCGCGTTTGAGGAATTGAAAGTTTATCAGCGGGCTTTGGATTTTTCAGTTGCAGTTATTGATATTATTGATGAGATTGAAACCCCGAGGAAACATTTTCGATTAATTGAGCAATTAGAATCCTCATCTACATCAGTGGCGCTCAACACCTGCCCTGTTACATAGCTTGCAGTTGTATGTATTACACATATGTATTGCAGAGCATGAAGGATAAAGGTTTTTACACAGGTTTTACCGAGAATATCAAGCTAAGACCTGCCCTGTTAAATAATGCTTCGCATTAAAACTCTAATTTGTGTCGAAATTAGAATTTTATTTAACAGGGTAAAAGCAGCATAATAACGGCCAAGTGGAATCGACAAAGGAAAGGACGCCATTTAAACTCATTTATTACGAAGCCTGTATAGATGAAAGGGATGCAAAAAAGCGTGAAAAATATCTAAAATCGTACCATGGAAAGATGTTTCTAAAGAAAAGGCTCAAATCTTATTTAACAGGGTAAAAGGGAAAAGGACGCTTTTCAAAAAAGGAATTTAAACATTTCTTATATATATCAAGAGGATCTCTTTACGAAACTATCACAATGCTTCAAATTTTACGAAAAAAGCATTGGTTAGACAAAGAATATTACCAAAAACTCTACCTTGAGGCAGAAGAGATAAACAAAATGATTTCCGGCTTAATTAGCTCCATTAAAAATTAACTATGAACTATCAACTATGACCTATGACCTAACAGCTCTGAGCTTAATATAGACAGGAGAAAAACGATGATCCAAGAATTAGCAGAGAAACGAGGTGAATATAGGTTTCCTGTTGTACTCCCTGTTGAATATTTTAAGCCTGAAGACTCAGGTATATCGAGTTATTCTTTAGATCTAAGTAAAAGTGGGACATTTATTTCCTCAGATGTTCCTCTTAGTATTGGAAGTAGATTTGACATAAACCTTGCTATCCCTTTTAATGACGAATCCTCCAAAATTTTACGAACGGAAGGAACGGTGGTATGGGATAAGGTGCAGCCCTTTAAGAGCAAAAGAAATGGAATGGGGGTTCAGTTTGTTGAGCCTTTGCCAGAAAACCTATTATTAAAAGCATTAGCTAATAACATTAAAAAGCTAATAAAGGAAACTGAGTCAAAAAAAACATTAGAAAGAAGGATTGAGAAACTGGAGTCAGAATTAGAGGAGACAAAAAGATTGGCTAGTTTAGGCCGGTGCACAGAAAAGATCCTTTTTGACGTATCCAACCCCATATTGACACTCTCTGGAAAATTGGAAATTATTAAATCAAAAATGCTTGAGCACAGAAAAATGCTTGAAGAGCATAATGAAATTAATCAAGAAAAGTGTAAAAATCACATCCAAGAGGTTATCGATTATTGTAAAAAGATTGATCAAATCCTAAAGGATTACAAGATAATATCAGATTTAGCACATATTGTAGGAGATGATAAAGAAGGTATTGAAAGAAGGTTACTGCAAAGGTATCAGTAAGTTTTCAGAGGTTCAGGGTTCACCGGCCCAGTGAAATACGCCCCAGTTAAATAAAACTAAACAACATTTAACCCCAATACGATATTTCATATCTACGGGGCAGGCGCGCTAAACTTTGCTGTTGTTTACGCAAATTTAACCCCAGTTGAACACCTAAAGGATACCCGGTTCAACGGGGCAGGCGGTGTAAGTTTCCTGATAAAATCGGGATTCAGCTTTCAGCAATTAGTAATACCTGCCATTATATATTTAACCAAATAAAATCCCATCGCATAAATATCTTACCTGTTAATTAATCAAAAATCCTCAGAATATTCTACAAGATCCTAACCCATTGTATAAATATATATTCCATAAAGTGGTAATAATTTATACATAAAATGGTAGATATTTTGCCACTTTTTTATTATTAAAACTATACCACAGGTATCGAAATTAAAAAAAGTAATGTAATTCCAGAGGTTATAAAGTAGTATTTTTTAACTTATTACCGGTATAGGAATTGCTTGCATTAATAATGATACTCTAATACCATTAGTCGAATGGGAAAAAGAAGGTCGAATCGTGCAATTTATCCCGCAGCGGCGTCATGGATTCCAAATAAAAAGACAAAATAAACGATAAAGAGGAGGAGTGAAAGTTAATATTAGGGGTTTTTGATATGAAAAATACTAGTTGCATCATAAAAGTTTTATCCTTAACGTTTCTCTTTGCATTTGTTTTTTCAGTCGGTCTCTTATACAACGCTCAAGCCACTGAATCGTATGTGGGTGCTGGGGTTCTACCACAGACTCGACATACAAGCCAGTATACAACATCGGAGACCGCAACTCAAAAGCTGACAGCTACAGAGGTAAAAAAACTGGTATCCATTGAGGAGCTTAAACACACAAACTGGTGGGCCACAGTTCAGCAAAAGATTAGAGACCAGGAGTATCATGTCACTTATCAAGAGAGGTCTCATCTATCTGAAAATAAGGGAGCATACCATGCCCCGAACAGGGCCCAGAATCTGAGAACTTATTTTACTCCGGAAGGGATCAGGATAATACGCAGAACAGAAACAAGACCCACATGGAATGCAGGGCTCAGCCTTGAAGGTATGGGTCGGGGTGACAGGATCACATCCCTTCCAGAAGATAAAGCTCCCGTGGTGGTTGGACCCCGTATTGAGTATCACCGGGGTTTACTTGTAGAGTGGTATATTAATCGGCCTGAGGGGCTGGAGCAGGGGTTTACAGTAACTGAGAAGGTAAATGGCAAGGGTTTTCTTGCGCTGGCTCTTCATGTGCATGGAAACCTGAATACTGTGCTTTCTGATGATAGCAAAGCAATTTATTTTTTTACTTCTTCAAATGCAGAGGTATTGAGATATAGCAATCTTTGTGTATTCGATGCAGAAGGCAAGAGATTAACGAGCTATTTCGATCTTGCAGATCATACTCTGAAGATTGTGATTGATGATAGTACTGCCACCTATCCTATCACTGTTGACCCACTCCTCACATCGCCCTCCTGGACGGCTTATGGTAACCAGGCAGGTGCCTACTTCGGTGTCTCAGTAGGCACAGCAGGGGATGTGAATGGTGATGGGTTTGATGATGTCATTGTCGGGGCATATTATTACGATAATAGTCACACTGATGAGGGAGCAGCCTTTGTGTATTACGGCTCTGGCACAGGGCCTTCTCCCAACCCTGACTGGACAGCTTATGGCAACAAGCCAGGTGCCCGCTTCGGTTCCTCAGTAGGCACAGCAGGGGATGTCAATAATGATGGGTACGATGATGTCATTGTCGGGGCATATACCTACGATAATGGTGAGCCAAATGAGGGAAGAGCCTTTGTGTATCATGGCTCAAACACAGGGTTAAGTGCCACAGCTAATTGGACAGCCGAGAGTGACCAGGTAAATGCCTACTTCGGTGTCTCAGTAGGTACCGCAGGGGATGTAAATAATGATGGGTTTGATGATGTCATTGTCGGGGCAAATGCCTACGATAATGGTCAGGTTTATGAGGGAGCAGCCTTCGTGTTTTATGGCACCAGCCCCTGCACAGCAGCAGCTGCAGAGATAAATCCTACATCGGTGAACATCAACACCCAGAATCAGGCATTCTCCTACTACATTGAGCCTTTTATCAGCGCAGGTGACTCAGGGGTAGACAAGATAGAGATTACTGTGCTAGGAACCTACTCTGATGTAAAGGTAACGGATGTCTTGGTTGGTGGCGCATCAGCCCCATACACTGACAATACCGCAGGTAGTAATGCCATCTCGGTCACCTTAACCACAAAGGTCATCACAATTGGTACAACAGACCTCCGGGTCAACTTCACCGCTGATACACCAGGTGCAGTGGATGCAGGTGTTGATTTTACCTCTGCCCTGGATGATACTGCAAACTCCGATCCGGTGACCTGCACCTCAGGCGATGGAGACGGGGGAGGAAGTATTACTACCAATACCTGGACGGTTACAGCAATTACTCCTACAATCATCCTGCCAAGTGGCGGTGGTGGCGGTGGCTGCTTTATCGCTACCGCAGCCTACGGCTCTTACATTGAGAAACATGTCATGGTGCTGCGTGAGTTCCGGGATCACTTCCTGGTCACCAGCCCTGTGGGTAAGGTCTTTGTGGGGCTTTACTATACCTATTCCCCACCTGTGGCTGACTTCATTGCCAATCATGATACCCTGCGTGCATTCGTGCGCTGGAGTCTGATTCCTCTTGTGGGCATGAGCTGGCTGGCATTGCACCTTGGCCCCACTACCACAATAGCGCTCACACTCCTGCTTCTTGTTTTCATAAGTGCCAGTACTATAATTTTGTTTAGAAGAATGGGGTTACAAGAAAGTAAGTTTTAAGGTAATTTAAAGGCATAAATAAAAAAGGGTGGGATTACTCTTTCCCACCCTTTTTTTTGGTTCCTGATCAAAGAACTATTGGTTGCACCAATATAGAGAGCGCCGGATTTGAGTCGGATGATATAGAAATAAGCAGGCATAGGCTTTACTCTAATGAAAGATTGGCCCTTCGACAGGCCCTTCGACAGGCCCTTCGACAGGCTCAGGGCGAGCTCAGGGCGAGCTCAGGGCGAGCTCAGGGGCATCACAAGGAAGATTGAAAAAATTATTTGACATTCCATATTGTTAGTATATAATGCAGCAAAAATAGCAAAGATAGCATTCCATTGCTATAAATGCTATGATCGCTATAATTGTAAAGGGTGGGTAAAATGGCAGTGAATCCTTTTACTCCTGGAAGAACAGTAGATCCTCAATTTTTTGCTGGGAGAGGAAGTGAAATAGATAGGTTTACTATGTTTCTCAAGAGTGCTAAGGATGGGAATCCTATGAATTTAGCTATCTTGGGAGAGAGAGGAATTGGAAAATCCTCCCTTTTAAGGAAATGCGGGAGTTTGGTTAAGAAAGAGAAATGTGTGGCTGTTCGTATAGATCTGGATGTCTCGGTGGATTCAATTGACTCTCTCGTCTTTCAGATCCTAAGTGGAATAAAGAGAGAAGGGAGCTTGCATTCAAAGCTCTTTTCACTCTCAGAGAAGATAAGAAGTTTCTTTGATGAATATCGGGTTTCAATTGGACTATTAGGTTCCTCCTTTCAGGCAACTAAAAGCCAGGTATCTTCATCACTGGAGGCCCGTGATGAGCTAAGAAGGATTTGGGACAATATTACCCCTGGGGTTCCTGGGGTGATTATAATGATGGATGAGGCAGAGCAGTTAGAGAGAATAGAGGGGGGCCTTCAGTTCTTACGCAATATCTTCGGGAGGCTATCTGAGGAGAGATGTGGATATATGCTTGTTCTCTCAGGGAAACTAACCCTTTTTAGGCAGATAAAAAAGATTCATTCTCCTTTAGCTAGATTCTTCAATCCAATCACTCTTAAGGAATTAACAACAGAGGAGAGCATTGAGGCCATTGAAAAACCCTTGTCTGATTCACCATATAAGATGATTCCTAAGGTAAAGAATCTAATTGCCGAAGAGAGTGAGGGACATCCTTACATAATCCAACTCTTTGGCTATTATTTATGCGAGAATGCAGTCAAGAGCAATATCAATGATAGGGTTTATAGTGCCTGCTTTCCAATGATACTTAATGGGCTGGCCAGTCAACTATTTGAAGATTTCTATAGCTCCGCTAGCTTTTCCGAACAAAAGATTTTACAGATAATTGCTCAAAGCAAAGATAGAGTAATTACTGTATCTGATGTAGCCAAGAAGATGGGAAAAGAGAGCAAGCAAATAACCTATATCTTCAATAGGCTTTATGAAAAGGACTGTTTAAAGAAAATAAACAGAGGTAAGTACATGCTGTTCCATGGTCTCTTTAGGGAATATATTAAGAGTGTTGGGTGAGAGAAATGGTAAAAGAAATAACTTTAAAATGATGAGTTAGAATTTTGGTAACAATTTAGCTCTTTGAAAGTAATTTGTTACGGTGTTGTCAGGTAATGATACCTTTTCTTTTGTTCCCCCCGGGGCGTAGGCCTTACCCTCCGGGGCGTAGTCCCCTACGGGACGGAGTCAGGCCGGAGGCCAAGTCTCACAGATCTGTTAGAGATAAAATTTTGACTTGATCCCTGGTATGATACACGGCACTACCAAGAGGTGGTTCATGAATAAGGCTAAAATTGCGGTTACATTAGATCAAAATATCGTTGAACATCTCGACAGATTTGTTAAGGAAAATGTCTTTACAAATCGTAGTCGAGCCATCCAGGAAGCGGTTCAAGAAAAGCTTGAACGGATGGAGCGTGGTCGATTGGCAAGAGAATGTGCAAAACTTGATCCAGTCTTTGAGAAAGCATTGGGCGAGGAAGGTTTGTCTGAGGATACGAGCGAATGGCACGAATATTAAGGGGTGAGATTCGTTGGGCCGAATCTCTGCCAACCGCTTGTCACGATATAAACGGGGTGAATGGGTACAAAATAAGTTGTTTCAGTACTCCCTTGATGGTCAAATTAAAAAAATATTGACATAGTTCAATGCTTAGTCTATAAATAAACTTATGATAAGACTAAATATACATGAAGCAAAGACACATCTTTCTCAATATCTTGAAGAACTGGCCAGAGGTGAAACTATCATTTTATGCAAAAGGAATATTCCTATTGCTGAAATCAGGCCTATTCGTCCGCACAGAGAGTATAAACGCCCCATAGGGTTGGCAAAAGGTGAATTTGAAGTTACCCCTGAATTTTTCGAGCCCCTGCCCGATGAAATGCTTGGTGCCTTCACTGGGGATAATATATGAAAATACTCTTAGATACCTGTACATTTCTCTGGATTATCACTGATGATCCAAGACTTTCACGACAAGCCAGAAAGCTGTTTATTAATCCTGAAAATGAGGTTTATCTCAGTGTTGCTTCAACCTAGGAAATCGCTATTAAATACAACCTGGATAAATTGTCGCTTCCGAAACCCCCGCAAAAATATATCCCTTCTAAACGGAAAGAGCATGAAATAGACAGTCTTCCATTGGATGAAGAAGCAACATTATACCTGACTAAACTACCCAATCTTCATAAAGACCCTTTTGACCGGATTTTGATATGCCAAGCTATTGTCGCCGGATTGATTATATTGACACCGGACGAGCTTATCACACAGTATCCCCTCCGATCAGCGTGGTAATATCTTCAATCACTTTCAGGAGTATGGGGAAGGTTATATAATGAACTACATCGCAGCCCCGCTCAGGCGGGCAGGTCTTTGGGTCCCCGCCTGCCGGATGGCGGGCAGGTTTGTGCCCCTGGCCCAGACCCGCCTGCCGTCCGGCGGGCAGGCCTGTTTTATACGCTTAGTAGTTTTACCCCATGTTAGATATATAGTTTGCATGTTTCATAAGATCAATCAATCTTGTCGCACCCCTGGCCCAGACCCGCCTGCCAGATGGCGGGCAGGCCTGGCATGCAATGCTGAGGCTGTATTGCCAGGACTTATAAATAATATAGGCATGGCGATATTTGCCTAGGAAGTCGCGCCAGGGCAGGCAGGGCAGGCCCTGGCCCAGACCCGCCTGCCAGATGGCGGGCAGGCCTGGCATGCAATGCTTAGCTATATTATATGATATAAATAGATATTATATAAGTTGCAATATATGCTAAGGCACTCGCGCCAGGGCAGGCTTGGTGGCTGAATAGTTACACAACGAAGATTTAAAAATTATTTGACATTCAATATTGTTAGCATAATGCAGCAGAAATAGCAAAGATGTAGCACAATTGTTATAAATGCTATGATTGAAAAGGGTGAGTAAAATGGCAGTGGATCCTTTTGCTCTTAGAATACCAGTCGATCCTTAATTCTTTGTTGGGAGAGAAAGAAAAATAGATACATTTACTATATTTCTCAGAGTGCTAAGGATCTTGATGAAATTATTTGATTTCTCCTTAAACACATTTAATCCTTGAAGCAACATCCAGGAAAAAATCCCGGGACCAGATAGACAAGTTCTTGGGATTCTTGATAAAGGGCTCCACTTCCCTTCGGATTTGATCTACATCCAGATTGTTTATCGCTTTAGTTAGTAAATCCTGAAACCTTTCCGATGTCAAAGGTGCATCGTCTTTCCAGTCTCCTGTTTGGCGCATTCGCTGTTCAAGATGGTAGAGGTGAAGCTCAGGATGATTAGCAGCGTACCACACAAGATCATACCAGTCGCGTCCTTTAACCCGACTTTTCCATCTTCGGCAGAGAATAGCGTGCATTTTTCCGGCAAATAGGTCCGGAAGCACAAAAGCTCGCACTGCAAAAGGAATAGGTTGCAAGAGGTACCGGGTCTGCGTTTCAAAACCCGGTGGCGGATCGGTATCCACCTCCAGTTTAATCTTCAAAATTTGACCCTTGGGTATTGCCTGGACTATCTCCTCCGCTACCTCGATAACAAGGAGTTGTTTCCGAGTGTTTGCCTTGAGAAAGGCCGATTGCATGGGTGATTGCATGGCCTTGTCGATCCTTTCAACTCGCACATCAAAACCAAAGGCTTTGGTCTCCCTTTGGAGGAATGCAGTATACCCAGTGATATCAAAACTATCCAACGGCTCCAGCAAAGAGAAATCCATGTCTTCGGAAAATCGATCCAAACCATAAAGAACGCGTAAGGCTGTTCCACCATAGAAGGCCGCTTTTTCAAAGAACTTACCGCGCCATAGCCCGAGAAGGGCCACCTCCTGCAGGATTTCCCGCAAGGCGTTTATGTAATCGTTAATCCCTCGGCATACATATTTGGACAACATTCGGGCAACTGCTTCATGCATGGCCGCTCTCCTTTTCTTTCTTTTTGTGGATGCGATGAACGAGCTCACTGAGCAGCCTAATCTTTTTAGACCGGTAACGTCGGGCAATTGCATCAAGATCCATTTGCTTCAGCTCCCCCAGGACTGCCGGATCGATCCTGAGACTTTCTTCGAGGTGCTTGCTTAATTCCTTTTGTGTTTGAATCCCCGTACCTCTGCCTTCATGAAGCTTGTCAGCCAGCGCCTTTGCAGGAGTGGCCATTAAGAAGGCTCTGCCATCACCGATTTCAATCCGATCCATTCCAATGCGGAAGGCTTCAAGTGGAATCATGCGATAGGTGAAAAGACCAATAGGAGTGAAGAACTTGTGGGACCGGCCAGTGGTTACAGAGGTTATTGCTTCCACGCGCTCTGGGATCAGGCCATAATGCTGCAACGCATAATCTAAAGATATATAAGATGGCCCATAAATTAGATTAGCCAGAATCTCCCGCGAATAAGGCCTCCGTCGGTATTCGTCGCCAAAAATATAAAGACCCTTTTTGACCCGGATGATGATACCCTTTCTAAGAAGGTCTGAAATCTTATCTCGTGGACGAGCATAATCCTTAAGACAATCCAAAAGTGTCTGATAGTCGAATTCTTCCTGCGATATTTCCTTTCTAATCTTTGCGATCATCATGATTGCCTGGCATATAAATAGATGTGTTGCTCAAGAAAGCACCGATTGGGTAATAATAACATTTTTTAGCAAAGTATGTCGAGAAAATATCGACATATTATGAATAAATAAGACAAAAATCGACATCTATAACCCTGAGGTCACTTACAATCCTAATAAAATACCATGGACCCTTAAAATGACTACTTGCAATCCAACTGACCCAACTCGCTTTGTTCAGCTCAAACTAACTGTTTTGGATCTCGCTACCTCATTTCATCCATCCTCACCTGTTATTTTCGTGATTTTGCTAATTCTTTCAGCTTGGCCAAATCACCTGAAACAAGTGCTTCTTTTTTAGATCTAGACCATCGTTTAATTTGGGCTTCGCGACGCCGGGCTTCGACGAAGGTCTCAAATTCTTCAGAGTATAGAAGATCAACAGAGGGATCTAGTTGGGTGGTTCGAGAGCCCTTGCCAGAGCGATGATCTTTATAGCGCTGATCCAAATCTGTGGTTGCGCCGATGTAGAGAGCGCCAGATTTGAGTCGGAGGATATATAACCAAGCAGGCATAGGCTTTATTCTAATGAAAGATTGGCCCTTGGCAGGCTCTTCGACATGCCCTTCGACAAGCCCTTCGACAAGACCTTCGACAAGCTCAGGGCATGCTCAGGGCCATTTCGACTCAACTTCACTCTTCGGTCGAAGACCTTGAGCGAAAAAGGACGCTTATTGAGCATACAATAGCGTCCTTTTGAGTCGAAATGGCTCCCCGGGACGGACTCGAACCGCCGACCAAGTGGTTACAAGTGCCCTGATATTTCTACCAGGCTTGGACTATCTCATCACCCGTCCCGAATACTAGGGATGAGGGTGTCGGGCGCTTCCCCTCCTAGTTTTTCTCGGAGAGTACGAGCCGAAGCTCTAGTCTCTGCACCTTCCCTAAACAGCGATGGTTTAGGGCTTGGCTCAGGGTTACCATTCTCCGCCTCAAGCGAAGGGCAGGCTTCCCTGAATTCACCCGATTTTTCAACCACGATTTCTCATGGAAGCTGCAGTTTCTCCTACAGCCACCCGCTCTACCACTGAGCTACCGGGGAGTATCATTTTTTTCCCTTAGCAGACCAAATGGTTAATCCGCCAATATTCGTGGCGGACTCTACCACCTGAGCTACCGGGGAGTAATGTTTTTATAAATCCATTCCCGCCCTTTACCACTTTTGAGAAATTTCTCCCTTCTCATTGCGTCACTTCTACTCTCCATTTCTTCAAAGTGGATCAAGTGCCATGGCCCTTGCTGTTTTCTTGTATACCTCCGTTTGCCAACTTTCCTATCGTTATGTTCCCTTAATCGTCTTTCTAAATCTGAAGTATGCCCAATATAAATTTTGCTAGTTGTTTCGCTCTTTATTATATATATCCAGAAAGACAATTTAATCACGTGGTTAATCCCCCTATATTCGTGGCGGACTCAACCAGTTGAGCTTTAGCGAAATCCCAATAAAATCGGGACTGAGCTACCGGGAATATACAAATAAAATTTAACAAATACTTATTTGAACGTCAATCAAAATATCCGCATAAATTTCCTACCAAAAAAACAGTTTCTTGACATGGGAGAAAGTTACCTTTAATTTAACATCAGGGTAAGGAAAAAAGAAAGGAGATAATGAAGCAGATTATTCTTGGTACAGCAGGCCATATAGACCATGGTAAAACCGCTCTTATTAAGGCCCTGACAGGCATCGACACAGACAGGCTCAAGGAAGAGAAAGAGAGAGGAATAACCATTGAATTGGGTTTTGCCCATCTCACATTGCCAAGCGGCCTCACTATTGGCATTGTGGATGTACCTGGCCATGAAAAGTTTGTTAAAAATATGGCTGCAGGTGCAACCGGCATTGATTTGGTAGCCCTTATCATTGCAGCAGACGAAGGTGTTATGCCTCAGACAAGAGAACACCTTGAAATCTGCTCTCTCCTTGATATCAAGCATGGCCTGGTAATAATAACTAAAATAGATCTGGTGGATAAAGAATGGCTCAACCTTGTGAGAGATGATATTTCCACATTTCTTGCCGGCAGCTTTTTGCAAGACTCCCCTATAGTAGAAGTCTCCTCAAAAACTGGGGAAGGCATTAAAGACCTCATAAAAACACTTGGTGAATATACTGAAAAAGTACCTGAAAGGGACTCTGGAAATTTCTTCAGACTTCCTATAGACAGGGTTTTTACCATGAGGGGTTTTGGGACGGTTGTCACCGGTACAACAATATCAGGACATATAAAGACAGGCAGCGAAGTAACCATTTATCCAAAAAGAA
>Ga0315538_1001715_pt1 | contig 12865 bp, 10 predicted proteins | sample SalMarSW160230MG_2_FD_203834 | JGI IMG/M metagenome (GOLD analysis project Ga0315538, IMG submission 203834) | Salt marsh sediment microbial communities from the Plum Island Ecosystem LTER, Massachusetts, United States - Salt Marsh Sediment SW1601-230 ...
GTCGGGCAGCGGCCGCCCGGGGGCTCCGGGGGCGGGCGAGCGATTCCGCCCGACGCGGGACCTCGGGGCGCGGCGGGCGGCCCATGAATCCGGCGCCCGCTCGGGCAGCCTGGATGCTCCCCGCCGGAGCGAGAGGAGGGCCTCCGAAGGGCCTGACGTCTACGGGGCGGAGGGCGCGGCGTCGCGGCCGGCGGCGGTCAATCGGCCTCGTATCCCCGGCGAGCGCCAGTTCCGCGACGGCGACCGCGTCCGGCACCCACGCCTGGGCGAGGGGATCGTCGTCACCTCCAAGCTGACCCGCGACGACGAAGAGGTGACGGTCGCCTTCTCGGACGGCGGCGGCGTGAAGCAGCTGCTGGCCTCGATAGCGAACCTGGAGATTATCGGCTAGGGGCCGCCGGCTGTAGGATCGGCGAATGCCGATGGCCACGTTCCGATTCCGCGGGTCGTTGAACTACTTCCTGCCGGCCGAGCGGCGGGAGGCGGAGATCGCCTACCGGTTCGAGGCCGAGCCGGGCGTGAAGGACGCCATCGAGGCGCTGGGGGTGCCCCATCCGGAGGTCGATCTGATGCTGGCCGGCGGTCGATCGGTCGGGTTCGACTACCGGGTGAGGGCGGGCGATCGGATCGAAGTCTTCGGGCTCGATCGGCCCGACCAGCCGGCCGCCCAGCCCGGTCTCATCCCGCCTCCGCCCGATCCGCGGCGTTTCGTGCTGGACGGGCACCTGGGACGGCTGGCCCGCTATCTCCGAATGCTCGGCTTCGACTCCGCCTACGATCGAGCGGCAGCCGACGACGAGCTGGCGCGAGTCTCGGCCGAAGAGGGCCGGATCCTCCTGACCCGCGACAGGGGCCTGCTGAAGCGTTCGATCGTACGTCTGGGCTACCTGGTCCGCGACGACGACCCTCGCCGACAGCTTGTGGAGATCGTCGGTCGCTACGGATTGGCCGAGAGAGCCCGGCCGTTCAGCCGCTGCGTTCGCTGCAACGGCGAGATCGAGCTCGTCGAGCGGTCGGAGGTGGCCGAACGACTGGCCGGCGAGCCGCGGACCCTGCGGTACTTCGAGGCTTTCGGCCGTTGTCGCGCCTGCGGCTCGGTCTACTGGCAGGGCTCCCACTTCGATCGCATGAGCCGCCTGGTGGAGGAAGTCGTAAGGGGCTGACGCGGGCGGCGGCGCTGCGCCAGAATCGGCGGCACTGACGGCAGCGGGAGGAGAGGCGGATGGGCGAGTCGATCGGACGGGCGGGGGACGAGGCAGGAGGGCTGCCCGTCGGCGGAGCCGCCGTCGATGCCGCCCGGGAGCTGGGCGAGGAGGGTGCCCGCCGGCGTCGCGACGAGCTGGTCCCGGTCATCCGCCGGGCCAACGAGGCCTACTACCGCCTCGACGCGCCGGAGATGAGCGACGCCGAGTACGACCAGCTGATGCGGGAGCTGGTGGCCATCGAGACCGTCTTCCCGTCACTGGCCACGCCCGACTCGCCGACCCAGGGCGTGGGCGCCGCCCCCGTCGGCACCTTCGGCGAGGTCCGCCACCAGCGGCCGATGCTGTCGCTGGGCAACGTCTTCGACGAAGAGGAGTTGCGGGCGTTCGACACCCGCGTGCGCAAGGGCCTGGGCCTGCTGCCGGCCCCCGAGCCCGCCCCGGACCTGCGCTACGTGGCCGAGCTCAAGATCGACGGCCTGGCCGTCTCGCTGCGCTACGAGCACGGCCGCTTCGCCCAGGGGGCCACGCGCGGCGACGGCACGACCGGCGAAGACGTGACCGCCAACCTGCGCACGGTATCGGCGCTGCCGGGCCAGGCCAGAGAGCCGTTCAGCGGCGAGGTCCGGGGTGAGATCTACATGCCCAAGGCCGAGTTCGCCCGCATCAACGCCGAGCGCGAGGAGGCCGGTCTGCCCACCTACGCCAACCCGCGCAACAGCGGCGCCGGCTCGCTGCGCCAGCTCGATCCGAAGGTGACGGCCGAACGCCGCCTTTCGAGCTGGACCTACCAGCTGCTTGAGGACGGGCCGGACGGCCGTCCCACCGTGTCGAGCCAGTCCGAGGCGCTCGCCCGGCTCCTGTCGCTCGGCTTCCCGGTCAACCCCGACCGGGCCGAGGGCCTGGACATAGACGGCGTCTGCCGCTTCCTGCACGAGTGGAGCGAGAAGCGCCACGAACTGCCGTACGAGACGGACGGCGTGGTGGTCAAGGTCGACCGCTTCGACCAGCAGGAGCGCCTGGGCATGGTGGCCCGCGCGCCCCGCTGGGCCGTGGCCTACAAGTTTCCGCCCGAGCAGGTCGAGACGGTCATCGAGGACATCGTCGCCTACGTCGGCCGGACCGGGACATTGACGCCGGTGGCCCACATGCGTCCGGCCAGGGTGGCTGGATCGACGGTGGCCCGGGCGACGCTCCACAACCTGGACGAGGTCCGGCGCAAGGACATCAGGATCGGCGATTGGATCGTGCTCCAGAAGGCCGGCGACGTGATCCCGGAAGTCGTGAGGCCCATCCCAGAGCGGCGGACCGGCGCCGAGCGCGAGTTCCAGATGCCGGCGGCCTGCCCGGTCTGCGGCACCGCGGTGGTGCGCGACGAGGGCGCCGTGCGCCACTACTGCCCCAACGCCGATTGCCCGGCCCGACGGTCCCAGGAGTTCGGCCACTTTGCCGGACGGGGCGGCATGGACATCGAGGGCCTGGGCTGGGTGATCCTGACGCAGTTGCTCGAACGGGGGCTGGTACGAACTCGCGGCGACTTCTACCGGGTCAGCGTCAGCGACCTGGAGAGCCTGGATCGGCTTGCCCGAAAGAGCGCCGAGAACCTGAAGGCCTCGATCGAACGCTCGCGCCGCCGGCCGCTGGCACGGGTGCTGAACGCCCTGGGCATCCCCCAGGTGGGCGAGCAGACGGCGATCGACCTGGCGGCCTGGATCGGCGAGCGCTGGCCGCGGGAAGAGGGCGAATCGGAAGGAGAGTGGTTCCGCCGCGTGGCCTCGGCCCTGCCCGACACTCCGGCCGAGGACTTCGAGGAGGTCCCGGGTGTGGGGGCCGTCGTGGCCGGGAGCATCGCCGCCTATTTCGCCAACCCCGCCACCGCGGCCGTGCTGACGGATCTCGTGGAGGCGGGCGTGGTCGCCGAGCCGCCCGCCGGACGAGCGGCTCCGGCGAGCGGCGCCGCCGGCCCGCTGGCGGGCAAGACCGTGGTCGTCACCGGGACACTCGCCGGCTTCGACCGCCAGGGCGCCGAGGAGGCGATCCGCGCCGCCGGCGGCCACGCCGCAGGCTCCGTCAGCCGCAAGACGGACTACGTCGTGGCGGGCGAGGGCGCCGGCTCCAAGCTCGCCAAGGCCACGGAGCTGGGCGTGCCGATGCTGGACGAGGAGGGTTTCCGCCGGCTGCTGACGGGGGAGGACGCGCAGCCGTAGCAGGTTGGCCTAGCCCATGGCCGAATTGATCTGGCCCCAGATCCACTCCGGCCGCCACTGAACGCTCGGCCCAAGGAGCATGCGCGGGGCGCGCCAGGTCTCGCGCCAGCCGCGCGACTGCAGCTCGCGCGAGCCGGCCTCGTGCTCGTCGGGGACGCCGGCCCGCACGTGGGCGCCGGGCGGGACCAGGAAGCGGTGCAGGTCCAGCAGGTAGATGCCGTCCTCGGCGCGAGGCGCGATCACCGCACCGTAGGCTCGCTCGGATGGCAGCAGGAAGCCGGCCAGCGAGCTCTCTCGATCCAGGGCCCAGCCGCCGCCGTCGGCCAGGACCTCCAGCGCCGCCGACCGGTCCTCTCCCGTGGCCTGCCTGTCCAGGGCGCAGACGGCCGGCAGGTCGGCCCGGCGAAGCGGCCGGGCGTGCGAGCCGGCGGGCGGCAGAGGTCGTTCTTCGATGTGGTCGGCCTGGAGCTGGTGGTAGTGGGTGACGAGGCGGAAGCCCATCCGCTCGTACATCGGGCGTCCGGCGTCGGTGGATTCGAGCGACAGCGTCTCGCAGCCGGCCTCGCGCAGGCGGCGCATCAGCTCCTCCGTCATGGCCCGGCCGATGCCGCGCCGCCGATGCTCCTCGGCGACGACGATCGCCCCCAGCCAGCCCACCGGGCCGTTCGCCGTGGCCAGGCCTGTGGCGACAAGGCCCTCAGCCACCGCGACCAGGGCCTGGACGGTCGGGATCCGGAGCACGAGGTCGTAGAAGAGGCTGCGGTCGCGCCAGCCCTGGGCGCGCGCAAGGGCCACGGCCGCCGGCACGTCCTGGGCGGTCATGAGACGGATCTGGAAGCCCGGCGTGCTCACGACAGCTCATCCGAAGCCGAAGCTGAGGATGCCCCAGATCAGCTCCGGCTCCCAGTCGATGTCGGCCCCGCGCAGCATCCTCGGCGTCTGGAAGAGCGGCTTCCAGCCCAGGCCCTCCAGGCGGCGCCAGGCGGCCTCGCGGGGTGCGGGCACGACGGCGCAGGCCACGTCCGATCGTCCGGCGGCCAGGTGGCGCAGCTGGTCCAGCAGGCAGATGGCGTCTTCGGGATCGGCAGCGGTGACCGTGGCGAAATCGGGCAGGATCGAGAGCAGGTAGCCGCGCAGCTCGGCGGCCGACTCGACCACCCAGCCTGAGCGCGTGAGCGACGTCAGCAACCCGCTTCGGTCCTCGCCGGTCGCGCGCCGGTCCAGGGCGAACACCGCCGGCAGATCGCCCGGGCGCATGGGGCGCAGGGTTCGGCCGGGCGGAGGGGCGGGAGGGGCGGCCACCGGTTCGGCCTCGAGGACCTGGTAGTGCTCGACCACCCGAAAGCCCATCCTGTCGTAGAGCGGCTTGCCGAAGGGCGAGGCGATGAGGGCTTGAGTGCCGCAGCCGGCCGCGTCGATCAGCTCGCAGGAAGCCTCGGTCATGGCCCTGCCGTAGCCGCGGCCGCGAAGGCTGCCGTCGACGAAGATGGAGCCGACCCAGCCCACGTCGCCGTTGATGGCGGCCATCCCGGTGGCCACGATGGCCCCTCTCTGGCGCCCCACCAGCGCCTGGATGGCCGGGTTGGCGAGCGACCACTCCAGGTACTCCCGCCGCTCGCCCCAGCCCTGGGCGAGGTACATCGCCGCGACCGGAGCCACGTCGTCGGGGGTCATGGGGCGGATGCGCAGGTCGGTCATGCTGCTCTCTCCTCAGCCCAGAGCGTGGCTGAACTGGCCCCAGATCGTGTCCGGCCTCCACTCCGGCTCGGGGCCGCGGGTCATCCTGGGGAAGCTCCGCCATTCCGGGCTGCCGCGCCCGGCGAGCAGCTGCCGCCCGGGCTCGTTCTCGGCCGGCAATCCTGCCCACGCCCGGCCGTCCCTGGGGATCAAGTGGCGATGCAGGTCGATCAGGCAGAGCGCGTCCTCCGGCCGGGGCGCAATCAGCCCTCCGTTGCCGCGATGCGTCGGCATGAGGTAGCCGCGCAGGTCGGCGGCGGAGTCGCTGCCTTCCAGCAACCAGCCTCCGCCGGCGTTGGCCTCGATCAGGGGCCTCCTGTCCTCGCCGGTCGCCAGCCGGTCGAGCGCGGCGATGGCCCCCAGGTCGGCCGAGGTGATCTGCCTGAGTGAGGTTCCGGCCGGGGGCACGGGCGCCGCGTCGAGCGGCTCGCCGGGGTGCATGTGGTAGCGGCTCGTCTCCTGGAAGCCGAGCTGCTCGTAGAGCGGGCGGCCCAGGTCGGTGGCGACGAGGACCAGCGACCGGCAACCGGCCTCCTCCAGGATGTCGCACACGGCCTCTGTCAGGGCCCGGCCGATGCCCTGCCGGCGTAGCTCCGGCGTGACGAACATGATCCCGATCCACCCCACCGCGCCGTGGATCGTGGCCAGGCCGGTCCCGATCGGCTTGCCCGCCGCCACCGCCATCACGGGGCGGCAGCTCGACATGGCGAGGCTCCGGCGGAAGAAGTCCCGCCGATCATGGAACCCGCCGGCCGCGGTCATCTCGCCGACCGCATCGACGTCGTCCAGGGTCATGGGCCGGATCTCGAAGGCTGTCACGAAGCTGTCCCCTCGGCTCCATCGGAGAAGGATCAACTGTAGCGCCCGCCTGCGAAGAGGGCTGGCGACGGCCACGGAGGGCTGCCCCTCGTTCGCTGCGATCGGGCATGGTCGGCTATCATCCGCCAATGGCCGCCCTCTCCCGCTCCGATGTGGAGCACGTAGCGCACCTTGCCCGTCTCGGTCTGACCGAGGAGGAGCTGGCGCGCCTGGAGGGCCAGCTGAACCACATCCTGGACCAGTACACGATCCTCCAGAAGCTCGACACGGAGCACATCCCGCCCACCGCTCAGACGATCGAGCTGGCCAACATCCTGCGCGACGACGCCGTGCAGCCCTGCCTCAGTTCGGCTGAGGCCGTGGCCAACGCCCCCGAGCGGGACCGCGACTACTTCGTGGTGCCGGCGATCCTGGGCGGAGGAGAAGGGGGAGCGTAGTCGATGGGGGATCCGACTCGTCTTCATTCTCATGAGATGGCCGCGCTCCTGCGCGCCGGCGAGACGACCTCACGCCAGCTGACCGAAGCCCACCTGGCCGTCGCCGAGCGGCAGAACCGCGCCCTTCACGCCTGGCTCGTCATCGACCGCCAGGGCGCCTTGGAGCAGGCGGACGCGGCCGACAAGCGCCTGGCGAAGGCCCGCTCCGAAGGCTCGGACGCCGTGGCCGCGCTCCACCCGCTGTGTGGCGTGCCGGTGGGCCTGAAGGACCTGGTCGGCGTCAAGGGCGGCCAGGCCACGGCCGGCTCGAAGATCCTGGAGGGCTACGTCTCGCCCTTCGACTCCACAGTCGCGGCCCGCCTGCGCGAGGCCGGGGCGGTCTTCCTGGGCAAGCTGAACATGGACGAGTTCGCCATGGGCAGCTCCACGGAGCACTCGGCCTTCGGCCCTACCGGCAATCCCTGGGACCTGGCTCGTGTCCCCGGCGGCAGCAGCGGCGGCTCGGCGGCGTCTGTGGCCGCCTTCCACGTCCCGGTCTCGATCGGTACCGACACTGGCGGCAGCATCCGCCAGCCCGCCTCGCTGTGCGGGATCGTCGGCATGAAGCCCACCTACGGCCGGGTCAGCCGCTACGGCATCGTGGCTTTCGCCAGCAGCCTCGACCAGATCGGCCCGTTCGCCCGAGACGTGCGCGACGCGGCCATCCTGCTCCACGCCGTCTCCGGCCATGACCGCCGCGACGCCACCTCGGCCCCCGTGCCCGTGCCGCCGGAGCTGCTGACCCTCCCGGCGAGCGACGACGAGGCGGCCTCGTACCTGAAGGGCCGCCGCATAGCCCTGCCGAAGGAGTACTTCGTGGCCGGCATGGAGCCGGGAGTGGAAGCCCGCGTTCGCGAGGCCGTGGCGGCTATGGAATCGGCCGGCGCCGCCGTCGAGGAGGTCTCGCTCCCGCACACTGAGTACGGCCTGGCCACCTACTACATCATCGCCCCCGCCGAGTGCTCGTCCAACCTGGCCCGCTATGACGGCGTGAAGTACGGACTGGCGGACCGCAGCTCGGGCGACTTCATCGCCGACTACCTGCGCACCCGCGGCAGCGGCTTCGGCCCCGAGGTCAAGCGCCGGATCATGCTCGGCACCTACGCCCTTTCGGCCGGCTACTACGACGCCTACTACCTCAAGGCCCAGAAGGTCCGGACTCTCATCAAGCAGGATTTCGACGCCGTCTGGGCGGCCGGCTTCGACGCCATCTGCGCCCCAACCAGCCCAACCGTTGCCTTCCCTATGGGCGCCCGAATGGCCGATCCTGTGGCCATGTACCTTTCGGACGCCTGCACTCTCCCCGTCAACATGGCCGGCCTGCCGGGCGTCTCGATCCCGGCCGGCCTTTCGGACGGGCTCCCCGTCGGCCTCCAGGTCATCGGAGCGCCGTGGAGCGAGCTCGATATGCTGCGCCTGGCTCGGGCCTACGAAGGGATATCGGCCAGAGCACCCTGGCGGGACGTCGAGCCCGCCGAGCTGCACCTGACCGACGACCCGACCACGCCCAGCCCGGCAGAGCGGAAAGCGCGCCAAGCCAACGCCGCTGCGACCGGCTCGGGCGGACAAGCCTGAGGACCCATTCGATGAAGACCACCGGTTCCAGTCGACTCAAGACCGACCCCTCGATCCTCAACTCCGAGTCCGAGCCCGAGCGCCCGCCTCTCTCGACGCGCGTGCTGGCGCGTCGCGTCGACGAGGTTCCGCGCTCCGGCATTCGCCGTTTCTTCGACATCCTGGCCACGATGACCGACGTCATCAGCCTGGGTGTGGGCGAGCCGGACTTCGACACCCCTGAGCAGGTCATCGAAGCCGGCCGGCACAGCCTGGCGTCGCGCCGGACCCACTACGCCAGCAATTACGGCACGATCGAGCTACGCCGGGCCCTGTCCCATCACCTGGAGCGGCTGTACGGCCTCCGCTACGACCCGACAGAGGAGATCCTGATCACCATCGGGGCCTCGGAGGGGCTGGACGTGGCCGTTCGGGCGACTCTCGATCCCGGCGACGAGGTGATCACCCACGAGCCCTCCTACGTCAGCTACCGGCCCTGCATCATCTTCGCCGGCGCCGTGCCGGTGGGCGTCAACACGACCATCGACGAGGACTTCGCCCTCGACCCGGCCAAGGTGGAGGCGGCCATCACCCCCCGCACCAAGGCCATCCTCCTCAACTACCCGTCCAACCCCACCGGGGCCGTCCTGCCGCACGAGGTCCAGGACGAGATCGCCCGCATCGCCGTCCGCCACGACCTGCTGGTCTACACCGACGAGATCTACGACCGGCTGGTCTACGGCGGCTACGAGTTCCGCTCGATGGCTTCGCTGCCGGGCATGCGACGGCGCACGATCCTGATGGGCGGCTTCTCCAAGGCCTATGCCATGACAGGCTGGCGCATCGGCTACATCTGCGCCCCCTCGGAGATCCTGGAAGGGATCCTCAAGGTCCACCAGTACGTGATCATGTGCGCTCCCACGGTGGCCATGGACGCGGCCCTCGAGGCGCTCAAGACCGGCGAGCCGGACATCGCCCGAATGACCGCTTCCTACGACCATCGCCGGCGCGTGCTCGTGGACGGCTTCAACGCCATCGGCCTGCGGACCTTCGAGCCGCTCGGCGCCTTCTACGCCTTCCCGCAGATCACCTCCACGGGCCTGACCAGCGACGAGTTCGCCGAGCAGCTGCTGCGCGAGGAGTCGGTGGCGGTGGTGCCGGGTACCGCCTTTGGCGAGGCGGGTGAGGGTCATGTTCGGTGCTGCTACGCCACCAGCGAGGCCGAGCTGCGCGAAGCCCTGGTCCGCATCGAGCGCTTCGCGAAGCCGCTGCAGGCCAGGCAATGACGGCTGCCGGTACCGCGGCGGGCGCAGGGCCGGGCAAGGGCGCCCTGGCTCGCTACGAGGCGGTCATCGGCATCGAGATCCACTGCCAGCTGCGGACCGCCAGCAAGATGTTCTGCGGCTGCTCCACCGAGATCGATGGGGCAGCCCCGAACTCCCGTTGCTGCCCGGTCTGTTTGGGCCTGCCGGGCGTCCTGCCCACGATCAACAAGCGAGCCGTGGAGCACGTCATCGCCACCGGCATGGCCATCGAAGCGACGATTGCGCCCACCACGCGCTGGGATCGCAAGAACTACTTCTACCCCGACCTGCCCAAGGGCTACCAGATCAGCCAGTACCAGCTGCCGCTGGCGGCCAACGGGAAGCTGGCCTTCGATACCAGCGAAGGGCCGTTCACGGTCCGCATCCGCCGGGCCCACCTGGAAGAGGACACCGGTCGCCTGATCCATGAGGACCAGGGCGCGCGGCGGGTCAGCCTGATCGACTTCAACCGCTCTGGTATGCCGCTGATGGAGATCGTGACCGAGCCGGACATTCGAACCGGCGAGCAGGCCCGACGGTATGCCGAGGAGCTGCGGCTGTTGATGCGAACCATCGGCGCCAGCCACGCGGAGATGGAGAACGGCCAGATGCGGGTCGAGGCCAACGTGTCGATCAGGCCGCGCGGTGAGGAGGCCTTCGGGACGCGGATCGAGATCAAGAACATGAACTCGATGCGCTCGGTGGAGCGGGCCATCGCCCACGAGATCGAGCGCCAGGCGAAGGTGCTCGATGGCGGCGGCTCGCTGCGCATGGAGACCCGCGGCTGGGACGAGGCCGCTCAAGCCACATACCTGATGCGGCCCAAGGAAGAGGAGAACGACTACCGTTACTTCCCGGAGCCGGATCTGCCGCCGCTGGCGACCACGCCCGAATGGCTGGCCGAGATCCGCTCCCGGCTGCCCGAGCTGCCGGCGGCCAGGCGGGCTCGGTACCAGAAGGACCTGGGGCTGTCCGCCTACGACGCCGGCGTGATCGTGCAGGACTCTCGCAGCGCGGCGCTGCTCGACGAGGCTGTTGCCCAGGGGATCGCGGCGAAGACAGCCGCGAACTGGGTTACGGGCGAGTACCTAAGATTGGCCAAGGACGCGGATCCAGTCGCCGAGCTGGTGGATCGAGTTGAGTTTGCGCGTCTGCTCAAGCACGTCGAGGATGGCGAGCTCTCGGGCACCAATGCGAAGCAAGTCTTGGGCGAACACGTTCGGTCTGGGGATCGGATCGACGCCATCATCGCCACGCTGGGCTTCCACCAGATTTCCGATGCCGGGGCGCTGGGCGCCGCCGTGGAGAAGGTGCTGGCCGAGAACCCGGCAGCCGTTGCCGACTACCGGTCGGGCAAGGGCGCGGCGGTCGGCTTCCTGGTGGGCCAGGTCATGAAGGCCACGCGCGGCCAGGCCAACGCGGCGATGGTGCAATCGGCGCTCCGCGAACGACTCGACAAGGCCGAATAGGCGGGAGGCAGGAATGGGCCCGATCAACCTGGCGCTATGGGGTCTGGGGGTCTTGCTGATCGCCGCCGGCTACCTGCGGGCCCGCGGCCCGTTCGCCCGCTACCAGGAGCTGAAGGCCCAGGAAGCGAACATCGAGCGCTACGAGGGCTGGCGCGGCTCGCGCCTGCATGATGACGGCCCGAGCTCGGCCTCGCTCATGGCCAGGGAGATGCTCCGGCGGGCCCAGATCGGCGGCCTGATCGTCGTCGCCGGCTTCGTGGTGGTCTTCCTGGGCTTCGCGGTGAGGTAGAGCTGCGCGGGGTCCATAGGGGGCCCAGGCCGGTGGGGGGAGGAAGTAGGGTTTCTCTCGGCCGCGAAACTGAGTATCCTCTGCGCCGGGGGTGTCGGGGTGTGTCCACGTTGAGCCGCCGCCTCGCGGCCTGCGTACGGGAGGTCTGGCGATATGGGTCGCTCGAAGCGGGTTCCTGTTGCCCTTCTGGCAACCCTCGTCCTCATCGGCTCGGCCGTTCCGATCGCAGAAGCTGCGCCCACCAAGCCGGCAGGGGAGACGGCTCTTCCTAGAGAAGCGTCAGATGGACAGCTGGAGTCGGCCGTCAAAGGCGTGAAAGGGGAGATCATCGTCGCTCCTGACGGCGAGAGGGCCGACTGGCTTGTCGCCAGCGTCATAGAGACGGCGGAGAGTCAGGGCGTTTCATCGGCGCTGAGTTCGGCCAGGGCTGCTGGGGTCCAGGTTAGGGGCGACGCGGTCCGCGTTGTCGTCGAGGCCTCCGATGTCGCTCTGGCCACCAGAAGCATCGCCGCCGCTGGAGCGACCGCCGGCGATACCAGCGCCAACCTGATCCAGGTAACGGCGAGCGCGGCCCAGCTCGAGGCGTTGCTGGGCTCCCCGGGCATCGACTATGTCAGGGCCCCCATGCCGCATGGCGTGTCTGCCGTCGCCGGCGAGGGAGTCGCGTCCACCAATGCCTTGGGTGTGCAGGCGACGGGGAACCTCGGAGCCGGTGTCAAGATCGCCATCATAGATCTTGGGTTCGCAGGGCTGGCCGCTGCGAAGGCTAGCGGAGATCTTCCGGCGTCCGCCTCTGTGGTGGATTTCTGTGATGGGTCCACCGAGGAGGACGTGCACGGGACAGCGGTGGCCGAGATCGTCCATGAGATGGCGCCTGCGGCCGACCTGTACCTGATCTGCATCTATGACGAAATCGATCTGGCCTCTGCCGAGAGCTTCGCCAAGGCCAACGGGGTCTCGATCATTAGCCACTCTGTGGGCTGGTACAACAGCAGCAGAGGTGATGGCTCCGGGGCCGCTGGGACGCCCGACGCAATCGCCGCGGATGCGGTCGCCAACGGGATCCTGTGGGTGAATGCCGCGGGCAACGACGCCACGCATCATTGGAGCGGCACATTCATAGACAGTGGCGCCAACGCGGTGCTTGCCGGCGGGATGCGCGTGGACGATCTGCATCGTTTCGCCTCCGGCGACATCGGCAACAGCTTCTACCTTGGTCGCAACCAATGGGCATGTGCCACCCTCAAGTGGGACAACTGGCCCATCACGACCAACGATTTCGACCTCTTCCTGATGCGCCCCGATGGCTACATCCAATACACGCCGTACCGCCCGCAGACGGCTGGCGGTCCGCCCACGGAGGGCTTCTGCTACCAGAACACGGACCAGCCTATCGGTGTGTGGGCCCTCTTGATCGGCCGGTACAGTGCATCGTCCTCGCCGCGGTTCGACTTGTTCCTCTACACAGGCCCGGATCTCCAGTACCAGACTGCCGCAGCCAGCCTGCCTGAGCCCGCGTCTGCCCCTGCCGTCTTTGCAGCTGGCGCACAGTGCTGGGACGGGACGTCAATCGAGCCCTACAGCTCGCGTGGACCCACGATCAGTGGTCAGACCAAGCCCAATATCACGGGTCCGGACAGAGTCTCCACCACAACCTACGGTGCCTTCGACGACTGCGACGGTGCCGGCGGGTTCCCTGGGACTTCGGCTGCCGCGCCCCACGTCGCGGGGGCAGCCGCCCTTGTCAAGGCAGCGAACCCCACCTACACGGTCAGTCAGCTGAAAGGTTTCCTCCAGGGCAATGCTGT
>Ga0315538_1001716_pt1 | contig 12850 bp, 11 predicted proteins | sample SalMarSW160230MG_2_FD_203834 | JGI IMG/M metagenome (GOLD analysis project Ga0315538, IMG submission 203834) | Salt marsh sediment microbial communities from the Plum Island Ecosystem LTER, Massachusetts, United States - Salt Marsh Sediment SW1601-230 ...
ATCATGATCGAGCGCATCAAGGATCTCCCGCACGTAGTAGCGAGTGGGAAGGAGGCCCGTATCCTCAAGGGGCCTTGCGAGAAGCCCTTTTACTGCCCTGAACAGAGTTCCGAGGCCGAGCATGGCTGATCAGGCGTGTTTGGCGCGCACACCAGCTTGCATCAGTTTCAGAAAACTCTCCCTGAGCTCCGGGAGGTCGAAGGTGAGTTCGTCGATTCTCCTGAGAATGTGCTGGTAGTCATCATCAGGCTGAACGTCCATTCCTTTGAGAAGCCGCACGGTGGAATCATAGATCCTCTTGTCGATCCGGAGCAGCCCGAACCCTGCTCCTATGATCTCCAGGATTCCGCTGACAACCTCAAATCCCGTAAGCTCGCGTATGGCTATATCGGCCCCGAGCCCGGCTAACGCTCCAAAGAGCGCCCCGGGAAGACTCAGTTTTTGTTCCTTCATTGTGGTATTCCTTTCCAACCGATGTCACTGTTGAAGGTCAATGAAAATACTCTAAGGATCATGTACTTCTGAGCTCTTGTGGTTTTTAAAATTATGAGCGAGTTTCTCGGCATGGCCCATCATTTCATCGATGTACTTATCCTTTTCATGAAGCCTTTTTTCAAGCGCCTGTTTCTCCTGCCTGAGCCTTCTGGTCTCACTGGATGAGAACAAGGATTTCGTCTTTACCGCAATCATGGCCAGCAAGACCCCGGCAAGGAATCCCAAGATGATGCCGATGTAAAATAGGCTTCGAGAATCCATGGAGAACCCCTCTCACATTAAAAAATACTCTTACGTAGATAACTATAAGATGTAAGGCCGGTCGTGTCAAACGGGTTTATGCCTCATGTAGGGTAACCTCAAGATTAAGGATTGCGTATCTCCTCTTTATCCATGCCTCGGTATAAGAGCTTTGACCGGTATTCAGATATCGAGGATGCGGTTGTTTCGGGGATGTTCATCGGTAATGGGAACCGGGCCTTGCCTTAAGGGGCTTTGCAAAGGGAGAGCATGTGCGCCCTCATCTCCTCGTATCCCCGCTCCATCAGGGGCTTGAGGTGTACGATATCGGCGGTGTTATACCGGATCAGCCGATCAAGAGCGCTCCTATCGCCTGTCTGATAGGCCCTCCAGAGCACAACCGCATCAAACCCGTCCATGCCGTCGATATCGGGGCCGCGGACCAGGTTAAACATTCTTTCGATTGCCTTGAGGCCGCCGCGGTATCCCAGCTTCCTGAGGAAAAATCGCAGGTCTATATGGGCGGTGGGAAGGCAGATGTTCGGAAATTGCCGCCGTAGAAAAGGCAGATCGAACTGCGCGCCATTAAAGGTGATAACGAGATCATAGAAGCTGATTTCAGTTTCAAATGAATCCAGGTTGATGCCCTGTATGAAGGTCTTGACCTGCGTTCCATCATAGATGCCGATAACGGTTATCTCGTCAACTCCTTCGGAGAGCCCGCTCGTTTCAATGTCGAGGTATACCGCCCTTTGCTTGAAGGCGCCGAATATCCGCCACATCTCTCCAGGGGAGAGCCTCTCGCGGAAAAACCGGATGTTATTCTTGTTTTCAAGGGAGGCCTCGAGATTCCGGCGCACAAAGGCATCCCGGTCAGGGGAAAGCAACACCTTTTTGGCGCCGAGGTAGTGATTCCAGGTAAGGATATCCTGTTGCCAGAGGTGCTGTTCGGTCTTCGGGCCGATGCCCGGGATGTGGATAAAGGTTCGCTCCAGCACGGGATTACCCTCTTTCTTGTCCCACTTAGGGATGGGGAGAAAAACCCTCGCCTTTAGGCGAAGACATTCGTATGCCCGAAGGGCAGGCAGAACCGCAGAATGTCGAACAAACAATATCGAATCTCGAAGTGGTCCCTTTATAATTCTGCGGTTCCTTGTTCATAATTCAATATTCAATCGACGCTCTTTCCTTCGCACGGAGTAATGGCCCGCCCTGGTGCGAAATGTTGAAAAGATAAAATTTCTCAGGTTATATTCTATAGCATCAACCTTCAGAAATACGGTCCCTTTCTTTAGGTCTGGGCCAGGGAGTAGTGGATGATTGGAGAATTGGAAGCCATTATAGCGGATAAACTCCACAGAAGCTCCATTGAAGACGGTGTTGGTGGTGCTGCCCTAACCTTTAAAACCCTTTCTCCAAATCCCATCACTCCATTTCTCCATTTCTCCTATAATCCTATCGGCTCACTTTCAGACTCAAAACGAAGTCATGCCTTCTTGCCGTGAATTCTTTACTGTACAATAGTTCCCAAGCCGTGGATTCCATAGAGCGGCTCGCCGTGGCCCGGGTAAACGATCTGTACCTTCAAGGGCAAGAGCTTCCGAAAGGATTCCTTGATCTTCTCGCCATCGGTGCAGAAGGTGTTCAGCTCGCCCCTGCCCCTCATGTTGAGGATCGTATCACCTGAGATCAGGATCCCCTCATCGCTCTGATAGAGGCAGATGCTGTCAGGGGTGTGGCCCGGGGTCTTGATCAGGTCCCAGTGAGGCAGGTAGGGGACCGCGTGCCCTTCCTCCAGGGTGCATTCGGGAGAGTAGCGGGTCGGCAGGAGGTTTCTGAGAAGGGGCAGGGGAATGGCAACCTTGTCGCTTGCAAGGGAGGCCGCCGTATTCCTGATGTGCTTCTGCTCTGCCATGAGTACCGGCACCAGGGCCTTGAGCCATTTAGCCGCCGGGAAGAGGGCGATCTTCTTTCTTCTTTGCAGGTAGTCCCCGACTGCAGTGACGAAGCAGACCCTTACCTCTGGGAAGAGCCGGACCATCCTGGATATGCCGCCGACATGATCTATATGAAAGTGGGTGGCGGTTACCATCCGAAGGGGAGGAAGGGCTCCCGGTTGCTCATGCAGGTACTGATAGATACTATCGGCTGCGGCTGCGGTGCCGACATCCACCGCAATGAGCGAGTTTCCATCCTCTACGAGATAGGTATTGGCATATCCGCCTTGTATGAGATGGACAGGCATGATGTTGCCATGGCGTAAAGTCGATGGTCTCGTAAAAGGTCCTATAATCGTCATGCCGGACTTGATCCGGCATCCAGAACCTGTTGTTGAATTTACTGGATTCCGGCGCCTGCCCCGGACCCCGATCCGGGGTTCGCCGGAATGACAAAAGAACAGATTTCAGACTTTTTACGAGTTCATCAATGTTAAAAGAGATCTTTCACATCCCCTCGATCACATCATAGGCCTTGGAGAGGGCATTTTTTAGCTCAGAGGCCTTGGCGCCGCCGCCCTCTGCCATATCCTTCCTGCCCCCTCCTTTGCCGCCGACAAGGGTTGAGAGCTTATCGATAATCCGGCCCGCGTGAAACCGTTCGGTCAGATCGGGCGTGACCCTGCACAGCAGGAATACCTTGCCGTCGCCCCGCGCACCGAGCACGATGATACCCGAGTTAAGCTTATCTCTCAGATGATCGCCGAATTCCCTCAGATCCTTGGGACTATGGACCGTGATCTCCTGGCTGATCACCTTGATGCCGTTTACCTCCCTGATGGTCCCGATGAGCTCCTCTGATTGTCTGGATGCGAGTCTTGATTTGAGGGACTCGATCTCGCGCTCCTGTTCCTTCTGCTCCTTGATAACATGCTCGACCCTTGTGATGAGCTGATCCGGCGTGGTCTTGAGCATGCTCGCTATGGTCTTGAGGCTGTCCGTTTTTGCCTGTATCTCCCTGACGGCTCCCTCGCCGGTAAGGGCCTCGATCCTCCTGACCCCTGAGGAAACTGCTCCTTCGCTTACGATAAGGAAGGCCCCTATATCTCCTGTAGCATGGACATGAGTTCCCCCGCAGAGTTCCCTGCTTACGTCGTCCCCCACGGTCACGAGCCGCACCTCGTCGCCGTATCGTTCCTCAAAAAGCGCGATCGCATTCTGCTGAAACGCCTCTTCCCGCGGCATCACCTGGGTGGTGACCGGAAGATTCCTCTGGATGGTGAGGTTCACGAGCATCTCGACCTCGTGCAGTCTCTCGCTGGGTATGTGGGCGAAGTGGGTGAAGTCGAACCTCATCCTGTCAGGGCCCACGTGGGAGCCCGCCTGTTTCACATGCTCTCCCAGGGTCTCCCGCAATGCGGCCTGAAGCAGGTGGGTCGCCGTGTGATTATGGGCGGTATTGGTTCTCCTTCGTTCATCAACAGAAGCCTCGACTGCATCCCCCAGGGAGATGATTCCCTCGATGATCGTTGCCTTGTGCACAACCAGGCTGGTGAGGTATCTGACCGTGTCGGCGACCTCAAGGCTCGCGTTCTCATTGCCGATCCATCCCGTATCCCCCACCTGGCCGCCTGCCTCGCTGTAAAAGGGGCTTTTATCGAGAATAACCTCTATCTCATCTCCTTTACGGGCTGAATCCACCTCCCGGCCGTCCCTGAGTAATGCGAGAACCTTCGCCGGTGCCGTGAGGGTTTCATAGCCCAGAAATTCCGTGCCGATGTCTCTCGCCTCAAGCCGTATGTAGACCTCCGGCACCTGCTCTTCGCCGCTTCCCCTCCAGCTTCTCTGAGAAGCGGCTCTCTGCTCGGCCATGGCCTGCTCGAATCCCCCCAGGTCTACGGTGAGGCCTTCGTCCCGAGCAATATCCTGGACGAGGTCGGGTGGAAAGCCGAAGGTGTCATAGAGCCTGAACACCAGTTCGCCAGGGATGGTGCGCTCATCCCTGGCGTGCAATTCATCAAGACCTTCCCTCAGGAGGGAGAGGCCGTGGAAGAGGGTGCCTGCGAACCGCTTTTCCTCGTTTATCATCGCCTCATCGATAAATTTCCTCGATTGGATGAGCTCCGGATAGGTGCTTCCCATCTCATCGACGACCCTGTCTGTGAGACGGTGAAGGAAGGGCTTGTCCAAACCGAGCATGTGGCCGTACCGTATGGCCCGGCGAATGATCCTCCTGAGCACGTAGCCCCTGCCCTCGTTGGAAGGCATGATCCCGTCGGCAATCAGAAACGCGGCGGCCCTGCTGTGATCGGCAATCACCTTGAAGGAGATATCGCTTTTCGTATCCTTGCCGTACCGGATGCCTGCCAGCTCCTCGGTGAGACCGATGATCTCCGAGAAGAGATCCGTTTCGTAGTTGGAATGGACCCCCTGCATGACCGCTGCCAATCTTTCAAGGCCCATGCCGGTGTCGATATTCTTGCTTGCCAGGGGGGTCAGCGTGCCGTCCGGGGCTCTGTCGAACTGAGTGAAGACCAGGTTCCATAGCTCGAGGTACCGATCGCACTCACAGCCGACCCGGCAATCCGGCTTGCCGCATCCGACTTCAGGGCCTTGATCGAAGTAGATCTCAGAGCAAGGACCGCATGGGCCGGTTTCACCCATGGCCCAGAAATTCTCCTCCTCGCCGAACCGGACGATCTTCTCGGCGGGCACCCCGATCCTTTCATTCCATATCGTGTACGCCTCATCGTCGTCGGTGTAGACGGAGACCCAGAGTTTTTCCTCAGGCAGCCCGTAGCCGATGGTCAACAGTTCCCAGGCCATGTCAATAGCGCCCTCTTTGAAGTAATCGCCGAAGGAGAAGTTTCCCAGCATCTCGAAGAAGGTATGATGCCGGTTGGTGTGGCCCACTTCATCGAGGTCGTTGTGTTTTCCTCCAGCCCTCATGCATTTCTGGCAACTTGCCGCCCTCGTGTAAGGCCTCTTCTCAAGGCCCAGGAAGAGGTTCTTGAAGGGAACCATGCCGGCATTGGTAAAAAGAAGGCTTGGGTCATCCTTCGGGATCAACGAGGCGCTCATCACGATCTCATGGCCGTGTTTCCTGAAGTGCTGTATGAATGTATCTCTAATCTCCCTGCTGTCCATATTCATATGATAAGAACTCCCTTTTTATAAGGCGAAGTATAGGCGATTTTGCCTTGTGTGTAAAGGGTGAAGTGAACGCATTATGTGGTATACCTTCATTGTAAGCGGAGATGAGATCGAAGATGGGAAGGCATTCAAAGGTGGGGAAGGTAGAGCTGGGGCCATATATTCGTGGAAAGGACGACAGTTACTCGAAAAAAGGGTATACCTCTCGCCTGACATCGCCACCCAATGTGAAAAATTAGGCGTGGCGGCCTTCCAGAGGCGAGTAGCCCTCTGGATACCTATCTGCGTGCGGTCACACACAGGCAGGCTCAGGGTCGACATATAACCACTTATCGGAATCGGGGAGCTGGGAGGTCGAGTTATCAAGATGGTAGTCTTGGGTCTTTCCTGTGGCCTTGGGCAGCAGAGGCTTGGACCTTGCTCGACACCTTGCCTCCTAGCATTGCACCTGCCTACTGCAGGCATGGACGACCTCTGAATTTACTCTCTTAACCGGTCAAGATCAATCTCGGATCGAAAAGTGAAATAGAGGTGGAAATCTTCCTATTATTTTTTTTAAAGTTTCTGCAGGTTCAAAAAGAAATTCCCAATCTACTCGATTGCCAGCTACACCTTATTTATGGGCAAGAGATGGCTGCGGATCTTTTTATCACCCACTGACAAAATAGCCCCCTGTTCCAATAAATCTGAAAAATGATCTATGACCCTTTCACAAAATCTATTCACATTTTCAGGTCTCATATTATTCAGACGGAAAATAACAACCGACGGCATCTTTTCACCTGAAAAAGCCAAAAGCTTGCCAAAGTCCAGATCGTGGGTGAGGATGATTCTCTGCTCATTCAATGCCTTATCCATTATTTCAAAATCGCTTGCCCTATCCATAGTTTCATCTATAAGATGTACAGTATCATGGCCTAGCTTCGTCAAATACACCCCGGTCTCAGGAGATATTCCCATATCAAGCAGGAATTTCACCGGGATTATCCCTCTGCCAACAATTCAATGCGATCTTCAGCCAACCAGGCTGCGTAATGCAGACATTGAGATATATCCTCGGGCTCGATATATGGGTATGCTTTGATTATTTCCTCTGAGGTCATACCATTTGCCACTAAGCTTAGTAGTAAAGACACCTGAATACGCATGCCTCTGATACAGGGCCTACCGTTCATGACATTCGGATCAATAGTGATACGATCAAAAGGTTTCAATGTTTTCATAGCCATATCCCTTTAAATTATAGGAATTCGTTTTTTACATGCAGAAGTATAGGCGATTTCGCCTCGTGTGTAAATGGTGAAGTGAACGCATTATGTGGTATACCTTCATTTTAAGCGGAGATGAGATCGAAGATGGGAAGGCATTCAAAGGTGGGGAAGGGAGAGCTGGGGCCATATATTCGTGGAAAGGACGACAGTTACTCGAAAAAAGGGTATACCTCTCGCCCCTCCGGGCCGGAGGCTGACATCGCCACCCAATGTGAAAAATTATCGACCACCAGTAGAAATGGTGGTATGAGGAAGGCCCCAAGATGGGGCCAGCAGACTTTTATTTATTAAATCGCTCAAAATCCGAATTTCAAAACAATATCAAATGACAAAAATTCAAATGTCCAAAACCTCACTATACCACTTATCATTGTACTTCCATAATCTGGTGTAATTTATTTATCCAATTCAACCCTGACCGCCAGCCCGATTTTCTCTAAAGTGTAAGGCTTTTTTATATATCCCCCGCCGCCCATCTTTTGAAGCTTCTTAACGCGCTCCGTTTCAGAATATCCGCTGGCGATTATGGCTTTCTGCCCGGGATGCAATTCCAGGATTCTTTTATAGGTCTCAAATCCGTCTATCCCGGGATCCATAATCATATCCAGGACCAGTAAATCCGCTGTATGGTCTTTCATATATTCGACCGCTTCTTCACCGCTCGAAACCGCCGTGACCCTGTAACCCAGCCTTTTCAGCATCCCGGAAAGAATTATTCTCTGTTCTTTCACATCATCAACAATCAAAATTGACTCTCCCCTGCCCATATAGTCTTCAATAGATAACACGGGTTCCTCTCTGGGAGATTCTTTTTCGGTGGCGGGAAAATAAAGTGTGAATGTGGTTCCTTTCCCTTCGGTACTCTGAACATCTATATTCCCTCTATGGTCTTTGACCGTTCCCCAGACAACAGCCATGCCCAAACCTGTGCCGCTTCGTCCCATAATTTTCTTTGTATAAAAAGGCTCATAGATCCTTTCCATATCTTCAGGGGAGATCCCTATTCCTGTGTCTGATACAATGAGTGTCACATAATCACCCTTTTGGAAATGGTCATAGCCTTTTATGGGGTGATCCATATACCGGTTTGCTGTGGATATGAAAATCTTTCCTCCCTCAGGCATGGCCTCAGCCGCATTCGAGACCAGATTCATGACAGTCTTGGACAGATGAACCGGCGAACCCATAATATTTTTCAACTTGTTTTTAAGATCAGCCTCCAACTCTATTCCGGGATGGTATAATATGAGGTTTTCATATTCAGGGCTGTTCAAATAATCGGAAATGATACGGTTCAGATTGACCACCTCTATAACCGGGACCCCTCTTCTTGCCAGGGTCAATAAATCCTGTACAATGGCGGCAGCCTTTTCTCCTGAGCGCTGTATCGTCAAAATAGGCCCTCTTAATGGGCTGTCCTTTGGGATATCCATGAGCAAAAGCTCAGGATAGCTCACGAGACCGGACAGGATATTATTGAGATCGTGAGCAACACCCCCTGCAAGTGATCCAATGGCCTCCATTTTCTGGGCCTGGAGGAGTCGCGCCTCAAGGCGTTTTTTCTTTTCCTCTGCCTGCTTGCGCTCGTTGATCTCAACCCTGAGTTGATCGTTTGCTCCCTTCAGCTCTGCAGTCCTTTCTTCAATTCTTCTTTCCAATTCCTCATGGGCCTTTCGCAGATTTTTTTCAGCCTCTTCCAGTTTTATGGTTTTCTCTGTGAGTTCAAAATTTTGCTCCCGCAATCTTATTCTGTTTTTTTTCTGGACTATGGCTGTGTATGAAGAAATGTATGCGACAACCAGAAGTAAGGCGGTCACCACTGCGAGGATCATAACCTGGTTCGGCCACGGAGGATATAACGACGTGAGGACCCCCTGATGCGGAAGGAAACCGAAGTGTTCGGCTACCACGACAAAGCTGAAACTGGCCGAACACAGAATGGACACCACAAAAGGGAACCCTCGCGGCGCTATAAGGCCTAAATACGTTATCAGGGCGGCATAGATGGGGGTGAGATACAAGGCTTCAATACCGCCCATAAAATAAATAACGGCCGTGTACCCGAAGATCTCAAGCACGTTGATCAGCATTGAAAAGGCGTTGTATAGGTTTCTGCGTCTGCTGTGTTTCAATATCAAAAGAAAGGGCGGGTTTATTAAGATGAGGTATAGGACTGACAGTGTAATACCGCTTATGTGATTGATTCTGATCTGGTTCAGCAGAAAAGCGACCAATGCGAATATCCACATCACCACACTGGCCCCAGAACGGGTAAGGGCTCCTTGAAAATGCCTCCTGTAAAGGATCTCAAAGGAATCGCCGGACTGTACGGCCTCATCATATTGATTTCGTTCTGTCATCTCCTAAACCTTTTTCGCGCCTTCTTTGCTCATGAAGCCGGATAGGCTTTGTTGATTCAGCGCACCGTAAACCGTTTTGGAAATGATCTTCAGGACATAGGGTGAGAAATGCAAATAACCCCTTGAAATCAAATAATTAATATCTTCAGACATGAGCATGGCGGCAGCCCTAACTTTGGTGCCCGTATTTCCCAGTATATTGGATACTTATCGACCCATTTGCCACCAAGCTTTAATCAAAGATAGGTGCTTGATATTATTCAACATGCCATCTATAGGCGGGCAGCTTGCCAAGAAGGTTTGCTTGATCCTTTCTGTTCCTGGCTCATGTCAAAACAGGAAGCGTCAAGGTCGGACTTGAACCCAAAATATCTTGGAATGGTCATTTTAATGCATGCCCTTTTACCTTAATCTGTCTCCCCAAGCTCCTGCTTCAGCTTCATAAAATAGTCTTTGATGTATTCCTAGTCTTCCTGGGCCAAGTATCGTGACTCGTCCAGAGCCAGCCCCTCCCATCGGGCCTCAACATCCTCAAGTCAATGGGACAAGTCTGCTCTTGACTCATAGTAGTTCAGTACGCATCTAGTGCGGTACGAAATAAAGGGCTTTGTCGGCGTCATGGAGAATGATTGGAGCAAGAATGGCTTAAGGATCAAGGCACACCGCTCAGGTCTGCGAATAGGAAAAGGAAAGGCCCGGATCATTTTAAAATCCGGGCCTCTTAGTTGGTGGTGGGTATGTGGTGGATTAGGCAGCTATAGTGAACTCAATCAATAAGGAACCTATACACGGGATATTAACACAACAAAGCCAACAAACTAGAAAAACGGTGGTTGTGTTTATTGAGTTTCCCCTTGGGGGGTATCCGTTTTTTCACCCATGCCGAGCTTTTCCCTCACCCTGCGGGTAATCTCGTTCATAACGTCCTTATGCTCGGTCAGAAACCTCCTGACATTCTCCCTGCCCTGACCGATCCTCTCTTCGTTAAAGGAATACCAGGCACCGGATTTTTCGATAATATCGTGATCCACTCCGAGGTCGAGCAGGTCGCCCTCCTTTGATATCCCCGTGCCGTAAATGATGTCGAACTCCGCCGTTCGGAAGGGAGGGGCGACCTTATTTTTCACTACCTTCACCCTGGTCCTGTTCCCGATTGCCTGGTCCCCCTCTTGTATAGAGGCGATTCTGCGTATGTCGAGGCGCTGGCTTGCGTAGAACTTGAGCGCATTCCCGCCTGAGGTAGTCTCGGGGTTTCCGAAAAATACGCCCACCCTCATCCTGATCTGGTTCGTAAAGATCACGCACGTCATGGATCTGTTGATGGTGGCAGCCAGTTTCCTCAAGGCCTTGGACATCAGTCGGGCCTGTAGTCCCACCTGCTGGTCTCCCATCTCCCCCTCAATCTCAGCCCGTGGCACAAGGGCTGCAACGGAGTCGATCACCAGGACATCCATGGCGCCGCTTCTGACCAGGATCTCGGCGATATCCAGGGCTTGCTCACCGCTGTCTGGTTGGGAAACGAGGAGTTCATCAACGTCCACGCCCAATCTCCTGGCATAGGCGATATCCAGGGCATGCTCGGCGTCGATAAATGCAGCCATCCCATGCTGTGCCTGGGCCTCTGCAATGATGTGGAGGGCCAGGGTGGTTTTTCCCGAGGACTCCGGCCCGTATATCTCAACCACCCTCCCCCTTGGCACACCACCGATACCAAGGGCATGATCCAGGGCAAGCGATCCGGTGGAGATTACCGGTATATCTACCACTGCTCCGTCGTGCCCTATCTTCATGATAGAGCCCTTTCCGAACTGCTTTTCGATCTGGCTGATCGCGAGGCCAACCGACTTTTCTTTCTCGTTATCCATTGCCATGATAATCCCCCTTTTTACCGAAACCGTGCCTAGCTATGGAGCCACTAAGGTGCAAAAAGTATAAATATGACAACGTCGTAAAAAGTCTTCTCATCGTCATGCCGGACTTGATCCGGTATCCAGAATTTGTTGAATTTACTGGATTCCGGCTTCCACCGGAATGACAGAAAATTGAAACAATGACTTTTTACGAGACCATCAAATATAGTGTATTCCCTATCTGAAAGGATAAAGAGCATTGTAAGAAAGGCACAAGAAAATATTTGTTTATTCTTGGTGCCTTTGTGTCTTAGTGGCTCAGCTTGTTATTCCGTTTTTAACGGCCACGAAGCCATTTTCGTATACACCGGGCCGCTTGGCTTGAGGTCGCTCTTGAAGAGCACGAGTTCATCGAGCGAGTATAGCTCACTGGCTATATCATGGTACCGCTCGAGGACCCGTTTGAGCTCTTCATCATCATCCAGCCTATCCTTGAAACGGCCAAGCGTAAGATGGGCTTGAAAGGCCCTTTTTTCCTCCCGCAGGCCGAATACTGTGAGCGCCTGCTGGAGTTCATCCCTCAGCCTCGACAACCCTTCTCTGTCTCCATCGAAGCCGATCCAGAGAACCCGTGGTTTCCTGAAGTTGGGGAAAACGCCCACCCCGCTGAGCTTGACCGCAACCCCTGTAAAACCCCTTACCACAGAGCCTACCGTTTCCTTCAGATCTTCTACTACGTTTGCCTCTATCGATCCAAGGAAAACGATCGTGAGGTGGATATTTTCCACTCGTACCCACCGTGCCGGAAGCCTTGATTTCCTCAACTCCCTGGAGATCTCCTCGATCTGCTCTCGAATCTCCGGGGGCAGCTCAAATGCCAGGAATGAACGGATACCCATAGAGATATCTCCTCACCCAATCAAGGGCCATTTCAGATGAATGTAGTTTGACCTTGTCCCTCTCTCCTGAAAAGCGATAGCAGGCGGAGAATGTCTGCTCGTCGGCGGAAAGGCCGATATAGACGGTGCCCACCGGTTTGTCGTCGGTTCCTCCCTCAGGCCCGGCAATGCCCGTGACCGCAAGGCCTATATCGGTGTGAGCGGTCCCCTTGATTCCCTCTGCCATCTCCCTCACGGCCTCATCGCTCACTGCGCCATATGCAGTGAGGATTTCCTGTTTTACCCCCAGCATCTCAACCTTCGATCTATTGCTGTACACGGTAGCGCCCCTGTCAAAATACACCGAGCTTCCCGGTATGGAGGTGATCCTGTGGCCGATGAGGCCGCCTGTGCACGATTCGGCTACCGATAGGGTCATCCTCCGCTCTTTGAGCATCTCTCCCACGACTGCCTCCATGGTTTGCTCATCCGACGCAAAGACATAGGGCCCCAGGAGATGCCGTATTTCCTGCTCAGCCTTCTGGAGTTCCCTGTCAATCTGATCATCCTCCTTTCCTCGAACCGTAATGGTGATATGGTTCTCAGGGAAGGAGGGATAGAAACCGAAGATCACTGTATTCAGTTTATCGCTCAGCCCTTCAAAGG
>Ga0315538_1001717_pt1 | contig 12849 bp, 10 predicted proteins | sample SalMarSW160230MG_2_FD_203834 | JGI IMG/M metagenome (GOLD analysis project Ga0315538, IMG submission 203834) | Salt marsh sediment microbial communities from the Plum Island Ecosystem LTER, Massachusetts, United States - Salt Marsh Sediment SW1601-230 ...
ACGCTTTTTTTTTGAATTCGTGGAAAGAGTGGTGGCCCTTCTTTTACCTTTGTCCCCGGCTTCAATTGTCCCCATATTTTAGCCTTATCCACTATTTGGTCTTCTATACTCCCTTCAATCCCTAACTGCGTCCATATCTTTTGAGCTGAGTCAGGTATGAAAGGAAAAAGTATGAGGGCAAGGATACGTAGAGTTTCCAGGAGATTATAGAGAATATTATGGAGTTCTTTCTGTTTATTTTTTTCTTTTGCTAATTGCCAGGGAGCATTTTTATCTATGTAAAGGTTGGATAATTTCACTATTTTCCAGATACTTGACAGGGCCTGCGAGAAAGCAAGGACATTCATTGCTGAATCCAGTTCAGAGAAGACTTTCTCTGTCTTTTTTTTTAGTTCTCCCCCATCTTTGTAGAACGGAGGAACCTTTCCCTGGCAATATCTTATTACCAGCGGAATAGTTCGGTTAAGCAAATTCCCCAGATCATTGGCAAGGTCACTATTTACCCGCTTTACAAAAAGAGAAATGGAGAAATTGCCATCCTCTCCAAAAGGAACTTCTCGCAGGAGAAAATAACGCAGACAGTCTGCCCCATATTCGCTTACTATTTCTTCTGGGTCTATTACGATTCCTTTAGATTTAGACATCTTCTCTCCCTTAAGCTTCCACCAGCCATGGGCGAAGACCATCCGGGGAAGTTTTATTCCTAGAGCCATCAGGATAGCTGGCCAGATTACACCATGAAATCTTAGAATATCTTTACCGATTAGATGGACATCTGCCGGCCAGTAAGTAGAGAATCTCTCGCCGTTGAGAGTGTACCCCAGAGCAGAAATATAGTTAATAAGAGCATCAATCCATACATAGATGGAGTGCTTTTTTTCTACCGGGCAAGCAACACCCCAATCCAATCTTAATCTGGTAACACTTGTATCTTTTAACCCTCCCTTAATGAATTGGACCACCTCGTTTCTTCTGGTAGCAGGAAGGACAAAGGAGGGGTGAGATTCAAAGTGCTTCAGAAGGGGCTTCTCGTACTTGGACAGTCTGAAAAGGTAGCTTTCCTCTTCTATCCTTTGTACTTCTCGCTTGCATTCCGGGCATAGTCTTTCTTCTCTAAGCTGTGATTCCAGCCAGAAACTTTCGCAGGGAGTGCAATACCAGCCTTTATAGGTTCCCTTGTAAATATCATTTTGTTCATATAATCTTTTAAATATTTCACATACTACTTTAGTATGTCGGAGTTCGGTGGTTCGAATAAAATCGTCGTAGGAGATATTGAGATTCTTCGAGAGGGTCCTGAAACGGTCAGTCATTGTATCAACTAGTTCGGCAGGAGTTATTCCTTTTTTTTCAGCTGCCTGAGCAATCTTATTCCCATGCTCATCAGTTCCCGTTAAAAAAAATACATTATGTCCTTTCAGTCGGTTATATCGAGCCAGAACATCAGCGGCTATGGCTTCACAAGCATGTCCCAGGTGAGGGACATCATTAACATAGGAAATAGCGGTAGTTACATAGAATTTTTTCTTCAAAAGATGTTTCCTTTTATTCTTGCTATCAATCTTAATCTTTCGTTCTATCCTATCAAATGGGTAGTTGAGTGTCAAGAAATGTCGTTTCACGACATTTCTCGTATGTCGTATATCGTATGTCGTATATCGTAGAAGACCCTCAAACACACAACACAATACTATCCGCGCACTCTTCGTTTTCGATATACGATATACTATATCCTATATACGGCTAGGGAATATCCTTCGGTAGATATGAATTCCTCTAGTTCAAGGAATCCTCAGGACAATTTCTTCCGTCGCTGTTGTTGGTTAATTTGTTAATTGGTTAAATGGTTAATTCCCCTCACCCTATCCCTCTTCCCAAACGGGTGGGAGAGGGGCGCTACTCACCACTCACCAATTAACCACTCACCAATTAACCACTCACCATTTACTAACGACTGGTGATTTGACCAGGGAGATAAAATTCATATAATATGAGTATAGCAGAGAATTTCATCGTAGGGGGGGATAGGTGAAAATAAAGTTATCAGCCTCGGTTATGTGTGCGGACCTTTCTTGTCTAAAGAAAGACATCAAGTTACTAGAAGAGGGGGGAGTTGACTCTTTACATTTTGATATTATGGATGGACACTTTGTTCCCAACCTTACTCTTGGGTCAGGTATATTACGGTCATTAAGAGAGATAACTGAGCTGCCTTTTGACACCCATTTGATGATTGAAGAGCCTGCTAGGTATGTTCCTGTTTTTGCCAAAGCAGGTAGTAGCTTAATTTCAGTTCACGTGGAGGCCTGTTCTCATTTGAATAGAACGATTCAATTGATAAAGGAAAGTGGGGCGAGAGCAGGGGTAGCTCTGAACCCGGCAACGTCTCTTTGTCGGTTAGATTACATCTTAGAAGAGGTTTCTCAGGTACTGATAATGACGGTTAATCCAGGTTTTGCTGGTCAAAAGCTTGTTCCCATTACTATATCTAAGATTGAGAAATTGAGGGAGATAATTGATGAAAAAGGCCTCAGAATAGATATTGCTGTAGATGGGAATGTAAGTTTTGCTAATGCTCCGGTGATGGTTAAAGCAGGAGCTAACATTCTAATATGCGGCACCTCCAGTATTTTCCACCCTCATTTGGGGATTAAAAAAGGAATCGCAAAACTCAGAGAGGCTTTGAGAGATTCATTTCTTTGACTTTTAATTTCTGTATGTTATATTACAAAAGGCCTCAGGACAATCTCGTATTGCGTCGTGCGTGATGCGTATTGCGCAATACGATATACGACATACGCAATATGATATTGTTTTGCTTTTGGTAGGTTTTATTCGATAAGATAATGCGAGGGAGAGGTTGATGGAGCGAGTATTTATTTTTGATACAACTCTGCGAGATGGAGAGCAAGCCGCTGGAACACGACTGGGAGAAAGGGAAAAGTTAGTAATAGCTCAGCAGTTGGCTCGGCTGAGAGTGGATGTTATAGAGGCGGGTTTTCCCATCTCTTCGCCGGAGGACTTCAGGGCTGTGCAGCTGATATCAAAGGAGATCGAAGGTCCCATTATTTGTGCGCTATCCCGAGCTGTAGCTCGAGACATTGATGAGTGTGGTAAAGCACTAGCAAAAGCAAAATGCTCTCGCATCCATACAGGCATTGGCATTTCTGACATTCACATTGCTGGTAAATTCAGAGATGAGAAGTATGGGAAAACGATGGGTGAAAAAAAAGCCCGCATACTTCAAATGTCCATCGAGGCAGTTAAGCGTGCCAGGGATTATACCGACGACGTCGAGTTTTACGCTGAAGATGCTGGGCGCGCTGAGCCGTCTTACCTATTTGAGATAATTGAGGCTGTCATTGAAGCCGGAGCTACGGTAGTCAACATTCCGGATACGACTGGCTATACCATTCCTGAGCAGTTTGGTGCACTGATCCGGCATATCCGTACCCATGTCTCAAACATTAGCCAAGCGATTATCAGTGTCCACTGTCACGACGACCTGGGAATGGCTGTAGCGAATACTCTGGTGGGTGTGAAAGATGGAGCGCGGCAAGTAGAAGGCACTATCAACGGTATCGGCGAACGGGCAGGCAATGCAGCTATCGAAGAGGTAGTTATGGCTCTGCGCACTCGTCGCGACCATTTCGGAGTGGATACTGGAATTAAAAGCAAGGAGTTTTACCGCACTAGCCGTTTGGTGGCTAATATGTTAGGGATGAGGGTTCCGTCAAACAAAGCCATCGTAGGAAAAAATGCTTTTGCTCACAGCTCCGGAATTCATGTGGACGGGTTTTTGAAGAAACGAGAGACCTATGAAATTATGCAACCAGAAGATGTGGGTTTTCCCCGAAGTGAGGTTGTTCTTACGGCCCGCACGGGTCGTCACGGTCTAAGGCACCGCTTGGAAAAGATGGGATATACACTGTCCTCAGAGGAAGTGGAGAAAGTGTATAAGCGTTTTCTGATTATTGGGGATAAAAAACAGGAGGTCTTCGATGAGGACCTGGTAGCAATTATTCAGGATGAGATTCATCCAATTCCAGAGATTTATCATATCGAATATCTACATACTTCCAGTGGCACAGGCACAATCCCAACATCTACCGTGCGGGTCCGAATCGGCGAGGAGGTCAAACAGATGGCTGCTTGTGGAGATGGTCCCGTAGATGCAACTTATAAAGCTATTGAGGCAGTAGTGAACATCCCGGTCAAAATTACCCAATATGAAATTCGAGCAGTAACTAGCGGCACTGAAGCTCTGGGCGAGGTTACCGTACAACTTGAGGGGAAGGGTGTGGCGGTGATGGGCCGAGGTGCTTCCACTGATATCATTGAGGCTAGTGCCAAGGCTTATATCAATGCTATTAATAGATTAGTCTATCGGCAGAGGAATAGTAAATGAAAGAGGAGCTGGGAAAACTCAAAGATGAAGCAGAGAAGAAAATCAGACGAGCTAAAGATGAGAAAGAGTTAGATGGGGTACGGATTGAGTTTTTAGGAAGGAAACAGGGTAAAATTACTCACATTCTAAGAAATTTGAAAGACCTTCCTTCTGAAGATAAGCCTCTTATAGGCGGTTTAGTTAACAAACTAAAGCAATTTATTCAAAAAGAGATTGAGGAAAAAAAGAAGAAGATAGAAAAGAAAGAAATAGAAGGATATATTGATATAACTCTTCCTGGAAAAAAGCCTCTTCTGGGCAGATTACATCCTATTACCCAGACTGTCCGAGAGATTAAGAGAATCTTCATTGGATTGGGCTTTCGTGTAGTAAGTGGCCCAGAGATAGAGACAGAGTATTATAACTTCGAAGCCTTGAATATGCCTCGTTACCATCCAGCCAGAGATGAACAGGATTCATTCTATTTAGATGATAACTATCTTTTGCGTACCCAGACTTCGCCGGTGCAAATTAGAGTGATGCAGAAGGAGTCTCCTCCTATTCGTATAATCGCTCCAGGTAGATGTTATCGACGTGATGCTGTTGATGCCTCCCATTTTCCTATGTTTCATCAAATAGAAGGGTTAGCGGTAGATAAGAAAATAACTTTTTCCGACTTAAAAGGCTCTCTTACTTATTTTATTCATCAAATGTTTGGCAGAGACACAAAACTTCGTTTTCGTCCCAGTTTTTTCCCTTTTACTGAGCCCAGCGCTGAGGTAGATATTAGTTGCATTATGTGTAAAGGTTCAGGGTGTAGAGTATGTTCGGGTAAGGGATGGCTAGAGATATTGGGAGCAGGCATGGTAGATCCGGAGGTATTCAAGAAGGTTGGCTACGATCCAGAAAAATACCAGGGGTTTGCCTTTGGTATGGGACCAGACCGGATTTGTATGTTAAAATACGGTATCGATGATATTCGTCTATTCTTTCAGAATGACCTTCGATTCTTAGAGCAATTCTAAAGAAAAGAGTATAGCGTATAGCGTATAGCGTGGAGCGCATAGTAAACGAAAAAAACTAGATCCTTTTCACTAAACGCTATCCGCTGAACGCTAAACGCTAGAACGTGGGGCTTAAATGATAGAATTTGAGTCTGCTTCTTCCAAGTTTTCATCTATATCAGCCACAAAGCCCTCTTCTGTTCAAATAAAGGTTTTGGGAATAGGGGGAGCAGGTTGCAATATTTTATCTCGTATAAGTTCTTCTTTTCCGGCGCGGATGGAATCCATTGCTGTTAATACTGATCTGAGGTGCTTGGAAAAATGCAAAACAAAGAAGAGACTGCAGTTAGGAGCTACTATCACCGGGGGGTGGGGAGTTGGCGGTGATGCGGAGATGGGGAGGCGAATTGCTCTGGAAGAAAAAGAAAAAATCAAGCAAATACTGCAGGGAGCAAACCTTATTTGCCTTGTTTTTGGCTTGGGAAAAGGCACCGGTACAGGAGTTTCTCCTGTAATAGGTCAGTTAGCTAAAGAGCTCGGTAGTTTGACTATGGGGTTTGCCATTCTTCCCTTTGATTTTGAAGGAGAGAAAAGAGTTTCCTTAGCTAAGAAGAGTATTCAGGAGATGGAAAAGGCAGTAGACGCTTTGATGATTATTCCTAATGACGTTCTGCTGGGTAATCCGGAGAAAGATTTATCTTTGCAAGAAGGATTTGGGCGAGTAGATGGAATTATGGGGAAAGCTATCCATGTTCTGGACAATTTGCTTTTGCATCCCGGTTTAATAGACATAGATTTTGCCGATTTTAAAGCCTTTCTTCAGAAGAAAGGTCATGTTCAAATGGCCATCGGGAGAGCAAAAGGACAAGGAGCAGCTAAAGATGCAGCCAAACAGGCTATTTCTTCTCCTTTAATGGAAAGGATTTCCTTGAAGAAAGCTAAAGGAGTACTATTCAATATTCTAGGTGGGAAGAATTTGAGTTTATCTGAAGTGGAAAAGGCTGCCCTGGTTATAAAAGAAGCTGTCTCTCCTGGCAGCGAGATTGTCTTTGGTGTGACTATAGATGAGAATTTATCCAGTGAGGTGTCACTTGCTTTTATAGCAGTGGGAGAGGAGACTATTAGCGGAGCGGGCAGAAAAAGAGCAGAAGAGCCCTATCAGAGTGAGTTAGATTTAGGAGTTTATGAGGATAATTTAGACATTCCTACTTTCTTAAGAAAAAGAAAGAACTAAAAAGGAATTTCGATGTGGCGCTCTCTAAAACGGAATCGGGGCAAGATTATTGGTGGGCTAGGCGGTTTGGCAATAGCTTTACTTTTGATCTTTGCCTGGCCTTTAGTTTTAATATTTATTCTTGTGCTTCTAGGAATTTCTTTAGGAGGTATTTTTGATGCAGCAAGAAAAGTGGGAGTTTTTCTAGATCGCCTTTTTTCTTACAAAAAACCTCCCAAAGATGATTAACTTGATAATATAGGAATTTCCTTTTTCCCCTCACCTCAATCCTCTCCCCACGGGGGAGAGGGGGGTAACTGGTTCATCGTTCGTTGTTTCTTTATTCCTTATAATTTTTGAATTTTTTGTTTTTTACTATAGGCTATCCGCTAAACGCTATGCGCTATATTTGTTGAAAGGATAATTATGAGAAAAAATGGACGATTAGCTGATGAACTGCGGAAAGTAGTCATTCAAAAGGAGTACGTTAAGTACGCCCAGGGTTCTGCTCTGATAAGTCTAGGGAATACAAAGGTAATTTGTGCGGCTATGGTGGAGGAGAGGGTTCCTCCTTTTCTGCGAGGAGCAGGACAGGGGTGGCTCACCGCAGAGTATAGCCTTCTTCCTTATTCCAGCCCTAATCGGATTCTTCGGGAAAGGGAACAGAAGAGGGGTAGAACCTATGAGATTCAGAGGCTGATTGGCAGATCTTTACGAGCAGTAGTAGATTTGACTGAATTGGGAGAACGTACTATTTGGGTCGATTGCGATGTTATCCAGGCAGACGGAGGGACAAGATGTGCCTCCATTACCGGAGCCTTTGTTGCTTTAATGGGTGTAGATAGATGGCTCAGAAGGAAGGGAATAATAGAAGGGTCGATAATAGGGGATTTTCAGGCAGCTGTTAGTGTGGGAATCAGTGGGGGAGAGAAGTTATTAGACCTCTCCTTTCAGGAAGACTCTAAAGCTAGCGTGGATATGAATGTGGTGATGACAGAAAAGGGGGATTTGACAGAAGTTCAGGTTACCGGGGAGGGTACTTCTTTTTCTCGGGATGATTTTAATGAATTTCTTGATTTAGCTGCCAAGGGAATAGAAAGGCTTATAAAACTTCAAAAGGAAGTGTTGGAGATTTAAGAGTGGACCTGGTTTTGGCTACAAAAAATTTGGACAAGATTAAAGAAATTAAGGATGCCTTAAAAAAGCTGAAATTGAGAATATTTATTTTTGGAGATTTCCCTAATTTCCCTGATGTTGAGGAAGATGAAGACACTCTTTATGGCAATGCTCTTAAAAAAGCCAGAACCATAGCTAAGTTTAGCGGGAAACTATCTTTGGCTGATGATTCTGGGCTGGAGGTAGAAGCTTTAGGAGGGGTACCAGGAGTTTTCTCTTCTCGTTTTGCTGGCCAAGAAGCCTCTTACCAAGATAATAATCTAAAGCTTCTTTCACTTCTGCAAGGAGTTCCGCTTGACAAACGCAAGGCAACTATCAGATGTGCCATAGCTATCAGTGAGGGCAATAAGGAAAGGGTAGTGGAGGGAGTTTGTAAAGGGATAATCCTTCCTGAGATGGTAGGTAGTAATGGTTTTGGTTATGACCCATTATTTGAACCTGAAGGCTCTGGCAGAAGCTTTGCTCAGATGAGCTTAAAAGAGAAAGAGAAAATCAGTCATCGAGGCAAGGCTTTAAGAAAAGCCAAAGAAATTTTGGAAGATTGGGAAAGCCGGCTAGTTCTTGGTCTTACCGGAAACATTGGTTCTGGTAAGAGTACTGTAGCCAGAATGTTTCAGGAGCTAGGAGCAGAGATTATTGATGCAGACAAAGTGGGACATAGTCTTCTTGAAAAAAAAGAAGTGGGGGAGAGTATTGTCAAGAATTTTGGCAGTTCCGTATTAGATAAAGAGGGAAAAATCGAAAGAAGAAAACTGGGGAAAATAGTTTTTCGGGATAAGAAGAGATTAGAGGAGCTCAACTCTATTATCCATCCTTTAATGTTCAGTGAAATAAAGAGAAAAATTACCTTTAGCCAGGCCCGCATAATTATAGTAGATGCGGCTATACTCCTGGAGGCAGGTTGGGATAGTCTGGTAGATAAAGTTCTTGTGGTTAATGCGTCCTATAAAACTCGAAGAAAAAGAATAGAAAAAAGTGGTCTGCTTAGTCCAGAGGAAATCAAGGGAATAATAAAGGCTCAGTCTTCTCAGGATGAGAAAATTCAGAGGGCTGATTTCCTTATTGAAAACGAGGAAGGTATTGAGGAGAGCAAAAGGCAGGTGGAGCGAATTTGGAGCAAATTCGCTGCTCGTTGCTAGTCACTCGCTGCTCGATACTCGTTTCCTCTCTCCTTTTTATGTTCATTAACCTGCTAGCCCGTTAGTTAATTGGCTAATTTTCCCCTCACTCCAGAGGAGAGAGAGCACTACTCAGCAATTAACCACTCACCACTTACCATCTTATCGTTCTTTCTATCGATAAACTATGAACTATTTGCATTGCCTATACTCTCTTTCTTACTTTCCGGAAGGAAAAACGCGCTGTTAATATCTTGTCAGTGTTAAATATACGTACGCAAATATACATTGCTACCGCAGCGAATAGAGCCATATAAGCCATCCCTCCTATTACGGGAAGATAGTCATGAAAAATGAGGGCTTTGGCGGCGATGGTAGGATGGGAAAAGGGAATGAGATAGAGAATGACCTTGAGCACAAGGGGAAGGTTTTCTAAATCTTTGAACATCAAGACGAAGAAGGGAAACATTACCAGTAATACTATGGGCATGTTCATGGTTTGAGCACTTCTTGCATCCTGAGCAAATAACCCCAGAATCATAGCTAAGGAAAGAGCGGTAAGAATGGCTAAGAAGAGGGAAGCTCCTAAGAGTAAATAGCTCGCAGGAGTCATTACCAGACCCAATTCTTTTATGGCAGATGTTGCTGGTCCGCTTACTTCAGAAGTGAATGAGGACATATAATAGCTAAAACCTATCATATAGACTCCGGCCATAATCAGAGCAACTATGGCTGCTCCTACCATTTTCCCCGCTACAATGGATGTTCTTTTTACGGGCAGGGTTAAGAGAGTTTCCAGAGTTTTATTCTCCTTTTCCATCCCCATTGAGGTTATCACCATTATTCCGGCATACATAATTGCCATCATCAAGATAACCGGAATCATAACCGATTGTGAGGTAGCAACACTTCTTATCATAGCGGGGTTACCGGGAACAGTTTTATCTCCTACCACTACGAATTCCTTTGTTCTTATAGGATTGATTACATCTTTTGCTCTTTTGTCAGATGTGACTTCTTCAATGAAGTCAAGGGCCATTTTCCGATTTATGGTATTTATTATTTGTCCCAGGGTACCGCTGGATACTACTTCTCCTATGCTTAGTCCTTTTACTATTGAGTATATCTCTAATTCTACTCCTTTTATCTCTTCAATATCTTTACCGAATCCCTGTGGTACTACCAGAAGAGCCTTCCCCTCTCTTTCTTTTGTTTTCTCTATTGCTTTTTCTATACTATCTTCATTAATTATACTTATCCGAACATTTTCTGGTTGGGCCATATTCTCTATGAAATTGTGTGAAATTAAGGTTTTATCGAGGTCTAAAATTGCTATCTCTATCGGTTTTTTCTCCTCATCTGTCACTCCCCCGATAAATTTTCCCATCATTCCGAACATAACTACCATAAAAACGAGGGAAATTATCATTTGCCGGGTTATCAGTTCCTTCATCTCTTTTTTAACAAGATTATAGAAGTTATTCATTTTACTACCTCCATAAACACCTCTTCTATGTTCTGTGCCTGGTACTTATCTTTCAATTTCTGGGGAGAACCGGTTTCTAATATTACTCCTTTGTCTATTAAAGCAATCCTATCACAGAGAAATTCTACTTCCAGCATATTATGAGAGGATAATAGGACAGTGGTGCCATTTTTGGCAAAGCTTTTAATCAGTCTTCTGATTGCCTGAGAGTTTATTACGTCCAGACCTGAGGTGGGCTCATCTAGAATGGCCAATTTGGGGTTTGCCATCAGGGCTCGAGCCAGGAGCAGTTTTCTGGTCATTCCCTTGCTATAGGTACTCACTTTCTCTTTTATTCGCTCACTCAGTTGAGCTATCTCTACTCCTCTTTTTACTACGCTTTTCTTTTCCTGGCTATTCTCCGAGTAAAATTCTGCCATAAACTCCAGGTAATCTTGTCCAGAAAGGTTTTTATAAGCGCCGGCTTCTTCAGGAAGGTAGCTGATACACTCTCTTACCTTGTCAGGCTGTTTGGTAAGGTCATAGCCAAAAATCTTGACACTGCCCGAGGTTACCTGGAGCAAAGTGGAAATGATTCGTAAAGCCGTGGTTTTTCCGGCACCGTTCGGACCTATCAGTCCGAATATCTCCCCTTTATCCACCTGGAAAGAAATTTCCTTGATTGCCCTGAGATTTCCGTAATCTTTTATTAAATTACTGACCTCAATAGCTTTATCCATTTTTTCTATCCTTATCCTCCCGACCACTCTTACACTTTTTAGCTTTAACGACCTCTTCTGGCCATAACTATGAAAACTCTACTTATCATAGGCACTATCCACATAATGAGTAAGATAGAGAAAAAAGGCGAAATTGTCCAGGCTCTACTTTTTCCTTTTACCTGAGCAATTTCGCCCGTCGGTTCGGCCTGGGGAGATAAATCCTCTATTCTGGCAATCTCATAAGCAAATGCTTTCTCTTGCATAGCCTTATCAGGGTACCATCCCAGAGAGTTATTTCTTCCCGTTGCTTCAACCCAAATCCAGCCTGACTCTTCATTAAATTTCAGGCTAATATTGGCTTTTTTATATCCAGGTAAATAGAGAAGAGTGGCAGCATGACCAGGAACCAGGACTATGGCTGTGCGGTATCCGGCTGCTTTATAGAGGGTAGCCAGAAAGACAGCGTAGTCCTCGCAATCTCCCCTTGCTCTCCCTTTTTGTATTTCTCTAGCCATTTCATCTGCATTTTGAGCGAATTCACGGTATCCGAATTGATCAAGGTCCTGAGTATATCTGATTTGGTTGCGAGCAAATAGGTATATTTTTTCTGCTCGTTGATAGAAATCAGAGTATCTTTCTCGAAACTCCTGACCCAACTTATAGGCAATATTAGTATTACTAGCAAGACTTTCAAAAATTATTACGGGACGGAATCCCTCTTCTGTAACCTGAAAGTATCCATCAATACCATTTGGTCTTGTGCGACATATTTGCCAGGAATCGTAGATTTCTCCCTTTATTTTATAGAAATTCTGGGCAGGAGCCTGCCAGGACAGTATCAGGAAAGCCAGACAGATTAAACTGGATAGAAGTATTCCTATCCTCAAAACTTGTTTTTCTCTATCTTTTGATTTAATTTTGGATTTTAGGTTTTTTCTTTGCATCTTAGTAGCTAAAAACTTAAAGCGCAGAGCTAAAAACTATAATTCAAAATTTAAAATTCTTGAGTTTTACGTTATCGTTTTACCTTTTTCGTTTTTCGCTCTACATTTTCTATAAGGCTTCACGCACAACAGAGCTGGTGAATCGTATTTCGTGAATCGTGAATTGTTAATCAAACCTTACAACCATTTACCTTCTTGTTTGCGATTCACTATTCACCATTCACTATTCACGATTCTGCTGGACGAAAGTCCAAAAAACTGTTAGAATTCATAGTGGTTGAAGTAAGGAACTATTAGAGTGGAAAGTTCACTTGGGGTGAGGTATCCAGCGAGATTATTTAAAAGACTTAGTTGTCTAGTTTTATACAAAAAGTAGCATTTTCTGTTTTAGGGCAGGGGCTTAAGGCTCTTCTATGCAATTGTTTTGGCGTATAAAAAAATAAGTGAAAAAGGAAAGATGAAGAAAATGAAGAAAATTGCTCTTTTAACCAGCGGAGGGGATTGTCCTGGGCTGAATGCTTGTATTCGTGCTGTAGTGAGAAATTCTGTTCATGAAGGATTGGAAGTGGTGGGTATACGGAGAGGATTTGCTGGTCTAATGGAGAGAGATGCTATAGAGCTGGGAGTCTCTTCAGTAAGTGGAATTATCCATCAGGGAGGTACTATATTAAGGACAGCCAGAAGTGAGCTTTTCAAAACCAAGAGAGGACAGAAAAAGGCTTTTGACAATATTAAAGAACTAGATATTCAAGGATTAATAGTGATAGGGGGAGACGGGTCCTTTCATGGGGCGTATTACTTGAATAAAGATTGGGATATT
>Ga0315538_1001728_pt1 | contig 12819 bp, 10 predicted proteins | sample SalMarSW160230MG_2_FD_203834 | JGI IMG/M metagenome (GOLD analysis project Ga0315538, IMG submission 203834) | Salt marsh sediment microbial communities from the Plum Island Ecosystem LTER, Massachusetts, United States - Salt Marsh Sediment SW1601-230 ...
GCTAAGAAGGTAATCTCCGACAAGCTGTCGATCTACATTCCGCAATCGAAGATAGATCAGAAACCCGTTCAGCGGTTGATTAGGCTGGGAGACAAAAACGATCGCTCGATCAACTACCTCGTTGTGGAGGCGATTCTCCAGTACTTAAATCGGGAGGAAAGGAAGGGCTAGCTTGCGTATATGAAATTGCTGGCGAAGTTTCTCGCTGTTGGGGTGGTCCTCGCCCTGATTGCCATTGTAGTGTTTGGACAAGAGGACGGTGACGTCTACTGGACGTCAACATACGCTGGGATGCCCCGCTCTCATAAGCTTGGCGATGAGCTCGTTGTCCTTCTCAACGATGGGTTCACAGTTGGCTACTCCAACGCTAGGATGGATCCTTTGTGGGTTTGCTATCGCCTGTTCAGAGTTGTGAACCCATCAGCTGGAGAACGTCCAAGCAAGTTCAAAGTCGATATGCGTACCCTTGCCCAAGTAAGCCACGATGATTACACCAATTCCGGCTATGACCGCGGACACATGGCTCCGAACTATGCGATTGCAACGAGGTATGGGCGCGAAGCACAGCTTCAGACATTCTTGATGAGCAACGTGTGTCCACAAACACCGGACTTGAACAGAGGCTTGTGGAAGCACCTGGAGGAAGAGGCAAGAGAATACGCAAATGACCTTGATGAGATCTGGGTAATAACAGGGCCGATCTTTGACGCAGACATCGAACGACTTCCATCCAATGTCGAGATTCCTGACAAGTTCTACAAGATTCTTGTCGATGAGTTCGACGGCAGCCTACGGATGCTTGCCTTCATCATGTCACAGGATGTTCCCTCAAGTTCCACGCTCGACGACTCCCTCGTAAGTGTTGACAAGATCGAAAAACTGACTGGCTTAGATTTCCTATGGCAGCTTGACGATGAACTTGAAGCTAAGCTGGAAGCTTATACAGAGACGGTGCCCTGGTAGTTAGTGGAGATCGGCAACAGAAGAAGGCTTCTGTTGCGGTACCCAGCCTGCTGCGCAAGTGTGCTCAACCCAAGCGCTCATGTGCGCGAAGCAGTGCTTGGGATCCCGGAGCAGATGATGCCTTCCGCCACAACTCGTATGGGAAGATCGCCACGATTGCCTTCACTGCCAGCACAGGTGCATCCCGACCAACTAGGGATTAGCCTACTTAGGGTCATTTGCACTACTCTTTGGTACTTGCCCAGAATGTGCGTCTGCCGCGCAACGATAGGTGGTAGCTGATGAAATCGGAAAAGAGACTACCGATCCCCGATGCAACGTTGGCAATCGCCGCTGGGTCAGCAGCAGCATACGTTCTTTGCTGGATGTACGAAGTTGGGGGTGCATCACAGTTGGGGGTTCCGACAACGCTCAATAACATCGGGGGAGTTTACCACGCTCAGGGGCTCTACGAGCAGGCATTAGAGTACTACCAAGCGGCCTTGTTGATCGCCCGTGACCTTGGGCTTAGCTCGCTTGAGAAGACGGTGATGCACAACATGGAGGATCTTCCCTGATTAGCGCTGAATCTGATGGACCGGTGCCTAGGGGATTCGAACCTTCTCCGTCAAGGAGTTCCAAAGTAGTCCACTAGCGGGTCCCTTCGCTTACTCTCTTAGTTCTTGCCCTGTCACGTTTCTACATAGTGGACCCGTTATTCATCCACATAATCTGGATGGTTCTTCGGTAGATCTTTTAGATCGAATTTATCGTACCACTTGAAGTATCTCTTGATGCCTTTCTCTCCCTCTTTGACAAGTTCCTCCTTCTGTGCGTCGGTGAGCGTAAACTCTGTAGTGCGAGCGGCACTCGCGTCTATGTACACCGTTCGGTGCCAGTCATCGCTGTGAAGATGCTGATTTGTCTGAACATTCATTATCGCCTTGGCAAGCGCAAACGCATAGCCACGGAAGTCCTTTATGTGATGACGCTCTGGCTCTTTCCCCTCCCAGAACATAGCGATCTCCCGACCGCTATCCAGGCGAAAGCCTAATGTCTGCTTGTTGTACACGTATCTGTTTGCTGGATCTGGCAGCTTCTTATTGATCTCCTCATAGTACTCGGTCTCCCGTATATGCTTGCTGAACTCGACTGCCTTGTCGACGTATTTCACTCGATCAAAGAGCTTGATCGGGTAGTTGTCAAAGACGCCACCGTCGACAAACACATCTTTTCGTTTGTCCCTCACTGCCGCGAAGTAGATGGGGATGGACATCGATCGGCGAACCGCATCCACCACGCGCATCTCTGGCGTATGTTCGGCAGAGAACACCTCGGCAAATCTCGTTGAGAGATTGGTGCCGATGAGATATAGGTCGCGGTAATCATCTGCTCTGAGGTCTCTAAATGTAGGGTTTCTCCGGCCAGCCTTCTCGAAGATCAGGTCTCCGATCCAAGAGCTGAAGAAGTCACCCGCGCACCATCCAAACTTGCATATCAAGCGAGCGACATCTTTCCAGAACACACCTGATGGATCCATGAACTTGCAGAAATCGAGAGTCGATAGTACCTCATGGGTCTCCTCCAACGTGTAGCCAAGCGACATTAAGACGGCGTTGATCGCTCCTGCTGATGTCCCTCCAACGCGCACGATCTTCTCCAATATGCCTCGTTGTTGGAGTTCTCTAAGCGCTCCAACATAGGCAATTCCTTTGACACCACCGCCTTCGAAAACAAGGTTCCTGAAAGGGTACTTCACATCCCCCACCTCCCTTTGTGTAACTAACAAGTATCTCATCGCAGATTATAGAAAGGTGGGGCTAAGGCGACAAAAAATCGGGAAATACGGATACTGGTGCATTGCCCAGAAAATATCCTTGACTTCCTGTCCATATGTATGATATGATGGAGATGGATGATAGCTCCGGCTCTCTGGGAGAGAGACGCTGAAGAAGCTTATCTTCCCTCTGGGTATGATGGGGACGAGAGTTCTCCGGAAGCCTGAACCACAGGCTTGGCAACTAGATGAGGGGGTGAACACTATGACGAAGAAGCAGATCCTCGACAAGATGTCAATCTACATTCCACAATCGAAGATAGATCAGAAGCCTGTTCAGCGGTTAATGAAACTGGCAGACAAGAAGGAACGTTCTATCAACTACATGGTTGTAGAGGCGATCTTGGAGTACCTAAGGCGGGAGGAACGTAAGGGCTAGTTTCACGGCGCAGTTGTCGCTCGGAGGTTGAACCGAACGACGGGGGCAGGACACATCTAGTATCATGTGTCGGATAACGTGTTGATGAAGTCGTGAACTCGGCGCGTGCCACCGAACAAGGAGCAGGAATGCCTGAAGCACACGAACTCGGCGGCCCCGCTCTACTACTTGCAGGGCCGGGCACTGGGAAGACGACTCGCATAGCGTACCGCTTGAAACACTTGATCGAGGAAGTTGGGGTGGAACCAGAGTCAATCACGCTGATCACGTTCACAAGGGCAGCAGCCGCGGAAATGCGAGCGCGCATTGCCCATGCCAATAAGCCGAGGTGCTACATCCCGACCGACCGAAGACCCCGCCAGATCCGTACAATGCACAGCCTCGGGATGCGGATCATACAGGATCAGCATGCTAAGCTTGGGCTGCCGGCTCAGCCAGGCGTCGTGGAAGACAGAGATCAGAGGCGGCTCCTCCTACAGGATGCCGCGCAGAGAGTCACAGGGGGCCGTGCAAGCGCTGAGCCAACGGAGGTGTGTCGAGTGTACGGCGACTGCACTCCGGATGACAGCACGAAATGCTTGGTTTGCAAGGAGTATCGCTCAATACTGCGCAGCTGTGGGGCGATTGACTACGATGATCAGATCCTCCTCGCGTGTGACGTGCTTACCGCCTCCGATGATGTCCGCAACACCTACCGCGGCCAAGCCAGACACCTCCTTGTGGATGAGTATCAGGATATCAATGCGGCCCAGTTTCGGCTCATCGGCCTGCTCGCAGAAGGCCAGCTCGAAGGCCTCTTCTGCGTCGGTGACGATGACCAGAGTATCTACTCCTTCCGGGGAGGCTCCCCTGAGTTCATCCGAAGCTTCGCCAAGGGTTTCGGGGGATCAGCTACTCAGAAGACTCTCATGCACTCCTACAGGTGCCATCGGCACGTGTTCGAGGGAGCACGAGCCGTTATCAAGCGATTCGATCCAGGACACATCGAAAGGGGGGAATACACCTACGAGAAGGATGACGGCCCGCCCATCACGATCCACAACACAGCCAGTGAGAAACAAGAGGCCCGTCTGGTAAGACAGATTGTCGCCAGGAGTCTCTCCAAGGAAGGTGTGCTTATCATCGTACCTCGCTGGAACTACGCCTCGAACATCGTGGCTGAGCTGCGATCGGCACGGATTCAGTTCTCGATGCCAGGACCGCTACCCAAAGGCGGGTTTGCCACTCTTCTGACTCTGCTTGAATGGCTAGAGGACAGGGAATCCTCGCGTCATCTCAGAGTCCTCTTGGACGCCGCGATGGGCAACCCGAAGTATGGTGTTCCATCCTCTCGCGTCAGAAGGGAAGACAGGGTTGCTGAGCGCGAAAGCGCCCTGTGCAGCGTTGCCGCCCTCTGGGATGCCGTACTCGACGAGCAGGTGGCCAGCCTGTGGGATGCCTTAGCGCAGACCGACAGTGACTCGTTCCTAAGCAACATCACCACTGATCTAGGTGAACTAGCGAGCATCTACGAATCGGATGATGTCTCTACGTTGCTCAAGGCAGCGAACGAAGTGTTCTGCATCTGGAAAACGCCGCAGGCACTGGCAGATGAGCTTGGGGTCTTGGCTGCTGGCCTTCGAGGGAGTGGTGAACCGGGGACCACATTCGTCCGAATCCTGACGCAGTTTCAAGCGAAAGGCCTTGAAGCTGGAGCTGTCTGCATAACAGGGCTGGAGGAGGGCACAGTCCCGCCTGACGGATGCAGTGAAGAACAGCTCGCCGAGAGTGCACGCAGGCTCTTTGTCTCAATGACACGCGCAGAGACCGAACTCCACATGTTCCATGCCCGAACACGCCCCGGCTTGACCTCCTTCCAGGATGTGCATTCGGGTAGCGGCACTCACGTCCTGACGCCTTCGCGCTTTCTCGATGCGGTCCCCAATAGCTGCAGCGAAAGGAAGTACCATCCAGCCGATTCGTGAGGACAAACCGAGGTCCGTGTCAAACAGTAACCAAACTCATTTTCTCTAGGTCATCATTTCATGTCACACGGAAAGAGCCTTACCCACTCCTTCCAGCCCTTCAAACACCTGGACCGGATTTCGGGGGGCACGTCATTCGGAAACAGCATCCTGCTTCATTCCTCTGGTACAATCCTCCTTACATCACACAATACCACACTCGACCGGCTGCGCTTCGACTAGGAAGGGCACACGAGGTGCCCAGAACCAGGCTGCCGTGTTTACGGGGTGTTCGCGATAGACCTTCCGGGACGGCCTTAAACTTCACAGAGCATGGTAGCCTGTGGTAGAGTAACTCTAGAAGCGGATCGCCTGGGTGGGTCAGGTTACTTCACTGGAGGAACCATATGCACAAAGAACGGACAGTCGAGGAAGCAATTGGTTGGCTCATAGCGAATAATTCTAGAGAGCAGTTACCTATTCTGTTGTCTGAATTGGAGACAGCACGACAGTTCGAAGCAAAGGGCACCATTTCAGTAAAGGAAGTCCGCTCAGACAACGCCGGAACTATAGCGGTTTTCATTAAGCTGACCCCACGAGTTATTCAAGAACTGGAGAAACCGTGAACCGGGACGAAGAGAAGAGCCCCTGCGTCCCCGAGGCTGTGGTTTATTCATCGGAGGATGTGTTAGGCTAACTTGACGAGCGGATCGATACGCGGGGCAGGTCACATCTTCCTGAACCGGTTCGCCCGTATCGCTCGCTTGGCGTTCAGCAAGCTTTACAAGAGAGACCAGCATGACCTGGTGCGCCCACTGAGGAATGCTAGTCCTTGGTCAGAGCCCACACCAAGAACACGAGCGCTCCCGCTAGTAGAAGGGAGTTCCTGAGCTGTTTCTTGTCAACCAGTTCCTCTATGAAACTTCCGATCCATGAGATAGCTTGGGCTCTTCCTGTCCATGCCTTCAGGTACTTCAGGTCCTTGAGAAACGGCGGAGCAGCTAGTCCTTCATCAAGGAAGATTGGCAGTATCGCCCTGTTCAGGCTTTTTCCGTAGCCGATTTCCGCTCCGACGTAAGCGGACTCTGTGGAGTGCTTGCTCCATAGCAAGACCAGCAGATCAGTTCTTCGTATCGCATTCTCTATCTCTGGGTCGAGCTGCTGGGAAGGCTTGACCGAGTACTCGGCGATGAACACCTCAACGCCTTGGTTCTCCAGTGCCTCCTTCACTTCGTTGACTGTCTGGAGGTCGTCGGTAGAGTAGCTGATGAACACTCTGAAAGCCATCTGGATCACCCGTCTGCATAGTACAATCCTCCAGCCTCTTTTTCAACAGGCCTTCTCTTGGACTGTTCGCGACAGACCTTCCGGGACGGGCTCCGGATGATACGTTGGAGTTTGGTTGTAACTGAAGCCGGAGCAGATTTGGAGCAGGACAACCAACCCAGAGAAGCGCGATCGCTCGATCAACTACCTCGTCGTAGATGCGATTCTGCAGTACCTCAACCGCGAGGAAAAGAAAGAAGCCTCCTTAACGGAGTGGTGTAGTCTTATGCCCTGTTTATTGTAACGTTTCGTGTCGGGGGAACATTGGGGTCAGACCTTCATTCTTAGGATTTCATCGTCTCATGAACGCGTTTCGCGATCGCGCTGATCGTGGAGTACAGCAGTCCTACGCAATCTCCCACTTCTCTGAGCGTGTAGTGATGGACTCGCACGGCTTGATGGATCCGCTCGTTGCACGTCGCCTTGTCGGAGACGCTCGCAAACGCAAGGGGGTCAAACCTTGTTTCTTGTATGCTCCCTCCGCAGATTGACTTGATCCCATCAAAAGAGCGAGTGCGAAGCTACAGCTTATACCCTATCGTTCGCAGGAACTGTTTGCGCTTTTTGATGTCTTCCTCTTCTTCCACGCCCTTGGGGGAGACACCATCGATGACGCCGAGAATCCCACGGCCCTGTTCGGTCTCAGCGACGACTACCTGTACGGGGTTTGCAGTAGCACAGTAGGCGTTCCTCAAGGTTCACCGAACACCCACACCCTCCTCACATCCGCTTCATAAACATGGTGTAAATTCTAAGTGGAAGGATACAAATACGAGAGCTTTTGTAGCCTGCCTTACGAAGAAGTAGCTGCCGGCCAGTATGTCCAGTAGCCTACATAACCTCCTTGTATACGGCCCTCTTACCTCCAGGTGAGGGGGCCGGTGCTTTGGATGCAAGCACGCGCTTGACCGCTGTCCGTGTTTCTCAGTAAGCTGGGCGCGTATTGACTCTTATTGAAGCACTCAGCGCAGCCGGACTGAGAACTGACGAACGAAAGTTCTAGGTACGGTGAACTCAGGCGTACCAGCGGGGGCGATTCTCGAATCAACCCCCGAGTGTCCGCAAGAAGGAGGTCAGAGCCTCACCAATCGAATGAGACCCTTGCCATTGCCCTCCCCTTCTGCCGAGAAGGCTTCGTCTCCGATCCAGAGAGCGCAGCCAACATGGTAGAACAGGCAACGGACTACGTCGAATGGGATGAGTGGGCGTCTATCGACGCGTCCCTTTCGGAGTTCGCCTACGGATTGTCACAAGAAGCAGGATGTTACTCGTAGGGACCTTACTTGTAGCTCACTCAACAGCACATGCGGAGGAGGTAAGCGAAACATGTGCCTTACCACTTCATTCTTGCTTGGCCAAATTCGGATGGATACTCGCGCTGGCACTGTCTACTTAATCTTCAATCTGCAGAGAGCAAGAAGCCCAGCCCTTGACATAGGGGTCCGATGTTATATCAGTTACGTAGACCTTGACGGTGTAGTTCCCCGTCGTTCGAGCAGGGATTGTTAGGAGAACGTTTAGGTCCACCGAAGAGTGTGCCGCCACCTTTATATTGCCGGACACTGTTCCTACGTCTGCCAAGGCGTTACCAGCTTCATCCTGCAACTTTCCCTTAAGGGCGCCTGCCGTTACCTTCACTGTGAAGTTCCTATCTTTTCCTGACAGGTTCTCAAGCTTCAGCGTGAGGTTGTGGGTGTGTCGCTTTTCTTGCTTCTTAATGGTGCTACAGCCTCCGGTGATTTCAATCTGGAACGTTTTCGTCCGCATGGAAACTGCAAGATATTCGATGAAGGAATCGCTAACCTGATATCCGAGCGACTCCAATAGCTCCCTATTGACGCAGATGACAGGCGTTTGTCTGACCACTGGAATCATGCTTGGATCCTCACCAGCAACGATCCTCCGCACAATATCACCCACTAGCAGCCCATGTTCGTAGTAGTTAAACCCACCTGTTAATGCTACTAGCGGGCAGACTTGGTCTAAGTCAATATAGGGATTGGCAGCTGCAACAACGATTCCCATATCCTTAGCTCTCGGGGCGAATATACAGAGAGCTTCGAAGGAGGGTTCAAGGCTGTAGATCACATCAACACCGCGAGCAGATAACATGTCAACTATCGCAAGAGCGGCTCCCGGCGAAAAATCTTCCATGAACCCTGCAATACTCTCCAAGTTTGCGGCTAATGCAGCATCCTCCACCAAGTGGGCGTCCTGAGCTCTTGCTCTCTGGTACATCAAACCAACTTTCTTGATATCAGGCGACAACTCAGTAAGACCTTGAATCATGAGTGCAGGGTCAAACGAGAGCCCCCCTCCTGTCTCACCGTAGACGCCGCTTGAGAGTTCTTCAGATCCGAGAGTCGCGTCAGGCATACTGGTAAAAACGACCGGGATATTCATGCCGTGTGCCTGCTGAACTGCTATTGCCGCAAGGTTCGGATCTATTGCCACTATGAGATTCGCCCCATCCGCGAGTGCTTGTTGACACTTCATCTCGCTTTCGCTGGGGTGGAAGAATCTCACTTCCCAACTGCACGCAGATCCTTGAAGAGCGGCCACAACACCGTCTGCGATTTCCGTGTCTGGATACCAGCCATATCCGAGGATGTAGACCTGCATGGCTGCGGCCGACATAACCCAAATGAACAAAACACCTAGGATGAGAAGCGCGATCGTAAAACATCTCACCTGTTTCATTAGAACACCTCCCTTGAACATCTTCCCTCTCATAGGCAGTCAGATTCACACTCCTAAAAACTGCCATGCCATCGAGTAGAGCTTCTATCGCAGGATACTATCAAAACCAGAGGTGGTCAAATCTCGTTGGAGATGCAAAGCTTCGATCCCGGTTCAGGTGGAACCTTGCAGCGATATTCCTCAACGAGCTCACTTCGCCACTCGCACATGACTGCAAGGTTGCGCGCCCAAACGGCCACAAGGACGGCAACCCTGAAATTTACGCTATGGATGCCGATGGTACGAATCAGCCCTGCCTTACCAACAGCCTAGGAAATGATGGAACTCCTGTTTGGTTGCCAAGTTCACCCTAGGAGCGCTACCAAACGGATTCTCAGAACCGCTTCTCTGGATAGGTTCTATCCGCAGAGCTTTCGCGACATGAGGTTCCTTTTGTTGCTGGAGGCAGTTTGCTGTCGGAGATGGACTCTTTAGATGAGAGTTCGAAAGTAGTCCAATAGGGGGTGCCGATCCATATTGTAGCCAACGCAAGAAAGTCAAAAAACAAGATCTGAACGGTACTCACGCTAACTGCAGCCTACCCGGTGTCAAAAGAAAAGGCTTTTCTTGAACAGAAGAGCGCGAAGTGGTTCTTGTAACAGGTTTTGGACACGCATGTTTCTTGCTGGGGAAAACGTGGTCGCTACCCGGAGTTGTCGCAGCGAGCAGCACAGGCTACGCTATATTAAGAAGTGATCATCGATGGATAGAGAGAAGAATGGTTTGAATGATGAGGAACGAACGCTTCTTGAGCTGTTCAAAAAGCGATTTCCCGAACATAAGCCCACATCGGCAGAAGAGCGGTTGCTTGCAGAAGTGGAGATAGGTGAAGTAATCGATTACAGGAGTGAGGATGCAGCGGATAACGATCCTGGGAAGGCTGAACAATGGGGAGATGAGCGTTCGATCAGCGCTCGTGTCATGGAGTGGCTATGCACAGATCGTGTTGCTAAAGTCCGAGTAACGCACAAGGGCATCCAAGTCAGTGGTGCGAAGATCACCGGACTCCTTGACCTAGCGTTTGTGGATGTTCCATTTCAGTTGGGTTTTGACGGATGCGCTTTCACAGGGGAAATAGACCTTTCCAACAGTCACGTGAAGACCGTGAGCTTCGAGGGCTCTCACACGCAGTGCGTGATGGCGGATGGACTGAAGAGTGATGGTGATGTCTTCCTTCGCGATGGCTTCAAGGCCGAGGGTGAGGTGAGCCTTGCCGGTGCCATGATCGGCGGTAACCTTGAGTGCGATGAGGGTCAGTTCATCCATCCAGATGGCAATGCGCTTAGCGCTTATCGGATGGATGTTAAGGGTGATGTCTTCCTTCGCAATGGCTTCAAGGCCGAGGGTGAGGTGAGCCTTGCCGGTGCCACGATCGGCGGTCAACTTGACTGCAGCAATGGTCAGTTCATCCATCCAGATGGCAATGCGCTTAACGCTGATGGGATGGATGTCAAGGGCACTCTCTTCCTTTCTGATGGCTTCAAGGCCGAGGGGGAGGTGCGCCTTCCTGGCGCCACGATCGGTGGTGGGCTTAACTGCAGCGATGGTCAGTTCATCCATCCAGATGGCAATGCGCTTAACGCTGATGGGGTGGATGTTAAGGGAGGCGTCTTCCTTTCTGATGGCTTCAAGGTCGAGGGTGAGGTGAGCCTTGCCGGTGCGACGATCGGCGGTCAACTTTACTGCAGCAATGGTTACTTCATCCATCCAGATGGCAGTGCGCTTAGCGCTTATCGGATGGATGTCAAGGGTGATGTCTTCCTTCGCAATGGCTTCAAGGCCGAGGGTGAGGTGAGCCTTGTCGGCGCCACGATCGGCGGTAACCTTGAGTGCGATGAGGGTCAGTTCATCCATCCAGATGGCTACTCGCTTAGCGCTTATGGGATGGATGTTAAGGGTGATGTCTTCCTTCGCAATGACTTCAAGGCCGAGGGAGAGGTGAGCCTTGTCGGCGCCACGATCGGCGGTCAACTTGACTGTAGCAATGGTCAGTTCATCCATCCAGATGGCTACTCGCTTGGCGCTGATGGGATGGATGTCAAGGGAGGCGTCTTCCTTCGCAATAGCTTCAAGGCCGAGGGGGTGGTACGCCTTCCTGGCGCCACGATCGGTGGTGGGCTTGACTGCAGCGATGGTCAGTTTGTCCATCCAGATGGCAATGCGCTTAACGCTGATGGGACGGATGTCAAGGGCAATGTCTTCCTTTCTGATGGCTTCAAGGCCGAGGGGGTGGTACGCCTTCCTGGCGCCACGATCGGTGGTGACCTTAACTGCAGCGATGGTCAGTTCATCCATCCAGATGGCTACTCGCTTGGCGCTGATGGGATGGATGTCAAGGGCACTCTCTTCCTTTCTGATGGCTTCAAGGCTGAGGGTGAGGTGAGCCTTGTCGGCGCCACGATCGGCGGTAACCTTGAGTGCGATGAGGGTCAGTTCATCCGCCCAGATGGCTACTCGCTTAGCGCTGATGGGATGGATGTCAAAGGCAATGTCTTCCTTCGCAATGACTTCAAGGCTGAGGGCACAGTCAGTTTTGTTGGAGCAACCATTGGCCGCTGGCTCTGCCTGACCGGTGTCCTAGAGCCAGAAAAGGTGCGGTTCGATCTTAGCTCCGCTACCGTTGACACGCTATGGGATGAGAAAGCTAGCTGGCCAGCCAAAGCGAACCTAACACTGGATGGGTTCGTCTACAAGAAGCTTGCAGAAGATGCACCACACGATGCCAAGGCGAGGATCAAGTGGCTGCGGCTCCAATCAACTGAGCAGTTCCATCCACAGCCCTACGAACAGCTGGCGAAGGTCTTTAGAGAAAGTGGGTACGAAGACGAGGCCAAGAGAATCCACATTGCTAAGAACGTCGATCGAAGAAAGAGGGGTAACATGCCCTTGTTGTTTAGACCTCTCCATTCTCTCCTCGGCCTCCTTACAGGTTATGGCTACAGGCCGTGGCGTCCTATTTTTGTAGCACTCGTTCTCATCGGTATTGGCTGGGGACTCTTCTACGCTGGAGGCCGAGAAGGCATCGTAATGCGTGTAATAAGTGAGAGGTTTGCCTCATCAAGCGAACAAAACGGGGATCTTGTCCAGCCAAACTTCCATCCTCTTCTGTATTCGTTCGACGTTTTCCTGCCCGTGATCACCTTCGAGCACACAGAACACTGGGCTCCCAATGAAAACGAAACAGGAAGGCTCATCTGCAAGATCCCTATAAACGGGCTCGCGTTATGCGGCTACAAGTGGTTTCTGAATGTAGCTGGTTGGGTGCTCACAACTTTGTTTATTACTACGTTAACTGGCACCCTTAGACGGCGCTTGTAGGTCAAGGTGGGGGCACCACCCAGAGCAAGCACGACGCGTTCGAAAGTAGTCCACTAGGGCGTATTAGCGTCCACCGTACCCAGGACCAACCCCCGAGTTCGCAAGTGATCCACCAAGGTGTACCAGAACTCCCCGTGCCGAAGCCCGCGAAATAGTGTCCTACACTGGCCGGAACCAACTACTTGACTTTGAGGCGAAACCGTACTACACTGCTAATACTATTTGCCCCCCACTCGACTTGCCAGAAATGGCCCGGGTGGGGTTATCCTCTATTGATGATCACTGAACCTGCTATCAAGAGAGCTGTAACCTTTGCCGATGGTCAGAACCTCTTT
>Ga0315538_1001739_pt1 | contig 12763 bp, 9 predicted proteins | sample SalMarSW160230MG_2_FD_203834 | JGI IMG/M metagenome (GOLD analysis project Ga0315538, IMG submission 203834) | Salt marsh sediment microbial communities from the Plum Island Ecosystem LTER, Massachusetts, United States - Salt Marsh Sediment SW1601-230 ...
TCCGGATATTCACCGATTACCTGGTGGCTGTTCGAGAACAGGAGTACCAGGGATACTGGCACTATTTGCTGGACTTCCGCAATGGCTTTTACGAAAGCCGACTCGATGAATTTAAGTCTCACTACGCTTGCCTACACATAACCAGGTTTAAGGACTAGGCGAAATTCTACCCGGTTTCAAGGGGTAACTATACCCAAAATCAGTCATAGGGGAGGTGATTGTATGGCTGAAGACAAGGGCGTCAAAGTATCTAAGTGCCCGATTGGACAGGATTATTGCTATCCGACCTGCTACTGGCGTAAAGGTGACCGATGTTGCTTCAGGAACAAGCGGGGCAGGAAAATACCCGAACTCAAAACAGAAAGGAGGTAAAAATTGAATAGAACCCAATCTGTTGAGAAAGGCATCTCCGATATAGTTGGCGCCTTGACAGACCCCATTATTGTATTTCCGGGTGGTTGGGGAGATACCATTCCCGAGTGGCTAAAGACAGCCATTACCCTGGAAAGGATGATGGGGAACGCGAAAGTGCTGAAGGGAGAGGAGCCGACAGGTACCGATGCTGAAGCCTGCGCCTACCTGATGACAGTCTCCCTGACCCAGCCGATGGGCAGCGACTGGACCCAAATATACCTCTACATCGCTGGCCGGAGCTACAAGCGATGGAACAAGGGTGAAATGCCGGCTGATATTGCCGTAGACTCCATCAGCGATTACCAGACAGTAGAGCTAAACAGGCTTAAGGCTTGGCTGTATCGGAAGCGAACCCAGATAAGACTCGAAAGGGAACGTGTCGAAAGGCGAGAAAGGAAAGAAGAGGAAATAGCGAAAAGAGAAACGGAGCAGCCGGCGCTGTTTGAGTTCTAGCCCATCCAATATCCAGCGGAAATAGGCCGTGGGTAAATCCACGGCCTATTTTTTGTTTCCAATTTGACTGCATATTGACATATATGGGGCGAATAGGTTAGCCTCAATACAATAACCATGAAGGAGGTGATAAATGCAAGCCTACTGTATGAAGTGCCGCACTAAGAGGGAGATGAAGGATGCCAGGAGTATAACCATGAAGAATGGCAAGCCGGCGACTCATGGCACCTGTCCGGTATGTGGCACCAAGATGTTCAGAATCGGTAAGAGCTAGGTATGTGCTGACAATAGCTGCCAGACATTAGAAATATATAGGGCTGGGTATTCCGGTATCGGGATGCCCAGCCCCTTTTTTTCTCCGAAGGTAATGAAATAAGCTTTCGTTACTCAACAAGACGCTACATTGTGCAACGTCGAATTAGACAGTATTTCATTTGAGCCTTCCATTCTTTGCTCGGCTAACATTATTACACTATTACACTGGCCCATATATGAAGCAAGAGCCGTTAGACCAGCGCGGAATGTGCAGCATCGAGGTGATTCTAAAAGTTAGTGTTTTGTATTTACACAGCAATAAACTCGAGTATCAAACCAGAAAAAATTGCCAGCAAGCCCACAATCAGAAATACATATTTTGCGCTTACCAGCGCCTTCACTAACCAGGAGAATATAGCAAGCACTAGGACGATCGGTAGCAAGGCCCCGCTCATTACACTAAAATAGATAGGAACTGCAAAATACGCTGCCAATATGGAATTCCATACTGTCTCGGAAGGATTGTCCCGGTTGTAGCTTTCATGAAGATATGTTACAGCAAGAATGCCCGGAATCATAAGTGTAAGTAAATACAGCAGGTTCCAGTGGAATAACCAAACAAGCAATGGTACTACTTCCGATGCAAGGATAACGACGAAGACGGCGAGTTTAACAACATCGAAACTTTTGAGGGGTGTCTGCAGCGTCCTACTAATCGACTTTAGCTTTTGTCTATATTTATCTATAACGCTAGGGTACAAAATTGAGGCGAAAATAGTTGCAGATATAAAACCTATAATCTGCAAGCCTATCCCGATCTTGGCTAGCCCCATACTTAAAGGATCCAACCCTGTCATAGTGCCGCCATTATATCAGTGGTCGAGTGAGCGGGCAATAGTTGACTACACACATTCTCAGATACAGCGGGCAGGGGCGTTGTTCAAACTTAATATTAATAACAAGTAGCAGTGATGCGCCCGTTCTTGAAATATCGCCCTATGCAGTTTTGTTTAACAGTAATGGGCATATCACACACAGTGCTATGTTGTGACTTCTGACTTATTGGTAAGCCAACGCTTCATCATCCAGTAGTCTCAAACCACATTCCAATGCAATTGATTTCTTATCTTGCGGGTGCTACTATTGCGGCAAAGGCGGGTTTCTTGAGAGTGCCCATCTTGTGCGTAAATTTGAAGTATTACAGTCAAAATGGAAATAATACTAACCATACTGAATGCACTAGCGTCCCTACTGACAATACTTGGCTTCATGCGAAGAAGCGGAGAGATTCTCCCTTCACCATTCGAAACACTCACTACTAGTGAACTACCCAAAAGGTTGTCAACCCCTCTCAGGAGTTTACCACCTCGAATTGAACGGGATCCGCTGATTCGATATGACATACCATTTCAGATTATCTACGGAACCTCCGGCGTTGGTAAAACTAGAACGGCCATAGACATCGCCTCCACACTCGCAAAGACTGTCCAAGCAACTACTATCTATCTTGCTAGGGGCTATGTTGATGCATCTGCCCGTTTACCTGATAAAGGGCCACGACGAAAAGTTATTGTGCTCATTGATGATTATGACTATGGCTGTATCAATGCAGCGTCTATTTTATTCGAAGAACGCCAGGCGGCATATTCTGGGGCACTTGAGAACCTCTTGGGGCTTTATCGAGCCGTTGATAGCAAGGTTGAAATATGCGGATTTATTGTAACAATTAATAGCAATCGTCTACCCTTGGTACAGGAAGATGTAAAACGTGTTCTACCTGCTTTCGAGTTCTGTAAGTTGCATCCAGTCTCAGTGACTGAACACAAGGAATTTTTAAAGTCATTGGCTTCAATGCTGGAAATCTCTTTCGACGTGGATGCAACTGGAATCATCGAGAAAGCAGGTGATGGACGCTTCGATACGGTTGCGATATTTCTCTCCTCAATCCCAAAAGGGACAATGGTCGATAAACAAAAAGCTGAGGAATATCTCCAGGTACAGAAGAGTGTGTGGGAAATATTCCGCCAACACCTCTCGGCACAACAGCTATCCGTCTATAATTGCATCAAAACCCTTCGAGATTTCGGGGTACCAGCACGCACTGAATACATATATCAAATGGTAAAGGGGCAATTCTTGAGAGAAATGAATACCTCACAAATTCGTGATGTCTTGACTTCTCTTTGGGACGTCTATGAAGACCGGGCAATGGTATACGACGGACAATTTGAACCAATCTCTCCGAATAAAGATTCCGCCGAAGTCGTCGTCAAGGCTTGTATCACTGCAGGGCGTGCTCTCAGAAAGAAAAAACGCTATTTTTTCCAACTTGAGATGAAGACGTTAACAGATATCCTCATAAATATGTCGCTAGATAAGCTAGCTATTAAACTTCTTCGTAAACTCAATAGCTGGTATCCCCGCGATAGATACTTCGCCTATTTGCTTGCTGATGAATATTCAAAAAGGGGACAATACCTCCGGGCAATGTGGCATTTGTACCGTATATTCAGAAGGCCTGACGTAATGGTTGTATACTCCGGGAAATGGATAGAGATTCGAGTGCACTTGTTACTTGCGCACATCTACCAAAGCATGGGGATGTACAAGTTGAGGCACGATTGGAATTGGTATAATCGAATCGAGCATGAGTTTAATGTGGCCGCTTCATTGGCTGACTTGGATATTCCTGACACAGGACCGGATGGTTTTGAATACGTTGGTTCATTTGGTAAGAAGGTAAGTCCTGTAGTAGATCCCAAAAAGCCGCTTGAAGAGCATTTGCATGAACTGGGTTACATTGCTCCGGAAGAAAAATCGCTGAATACGAAACACTTGCGCGCTATTGTGCACCACTCGTATTCAGTTTATTTGCTGAGTCAATTGCATCAGGAACACCAGGCAATTCAGCACGAGTCAATAGTTACCCAAGTACTTCCTGACTACGGTGAGGCTTATCTAAACTGCGCGAAGGCATGCCTCCAACTGGGAGACAGTCAGCGTGCAATAGATTTTCTAAACCAAGCCGCATCAGCGTCACCGCAATATCTAAACCAAACAACATACTCATTCATGGTAGCAACCTATCGTTATCAAGCATATGCTGATTTAGGACAAATTGAAATGGCACGGAAATACTTTGCCGAATGTCAAAAGCTTACGCTACATGAACCATTGTCCGCTGATGAGAAGTTAAAGGCTAGGCTGGCTCAAACGGAAAAGGATTCAAATTACTGGGACCGACACGCTAGACTTGCGTCACTCAGAGAAAAGCAGTTTGCTGATGCGGTAGTATATCGTCTCCTTTATGCGGGTATAGAAATCGTTTTGCCATCGGACTGGAAAGTTGGCGGAGAGAATTGCTCCAGCCGCGGTCAAGATGATTGGCTGCTGGCGGGGTTTGCTTCTCCATTGACTTGGGATGATAAGACCAAAACCCCTGCTGATGCAACCGTAATGCTACACTACACTATGGAGCGCAAACATATTTTGAAGGACGCTCAAGCATTTGGGCTATGGTATTTAGAGAGGCAAGCGGCGGCGGCTAAGAAACTGAAATCAAGGTATTCTTGGAAGCTAGAGATGGGACCGTTTAATCTTGGAAACGCAATATGCTACCAATGGTTTTTCAAGACACATGATAAATGGCCGAAAACTGGCAGGATAATAGCCTTTGCCCTTCCTCAGGCACGTGTATTGTTGCATCTCATGTGGGAAGATTGCGGCAACGCAACTTTCTCACCAATCATGGAGTCAATCGTAACAGCCTTCAAGAACCAAGAGGTCTTTCGAGGTTCTATGAATTAAGAGGCGGCAACTTGATTGAGTTTATGCCACAGACCGCTGCATTGAACAAATAACCGTGACGTGCTTGTCCAACGAAATGAGTTTTCGTGATACGGGTGCATTTCAGAATCTACTGAAGGACAAGTCCCACGAAAGTCGGCCTTCCAGATTTGTCGAGATTAGATGATAGCGTTCTAAGAATGGCTAGGCCGAGCAATGGCGACTATCTGCCGTGCATCAAAGGATCTCAGCTCCTCCTCATCCACTATTGGAAAGGCCTGTATAATCTCTGATGCCGGTTCGTATAGGTTGGTCACGAACATTCCTTTGCAAACCAAATCGGTTGTAACGATAGCGAATTCCTGACGCACTTTGTCAATATTCGTTGTTATCCAGTCTAGTTTTCTAGTCAACACATCAACGAAGCCTCCCTCATCCTCGTATTCGGAGACACTGTTTCTCACTTGTCGAGACGAAATAACGGGGTCAATAGTGTGTTTGCATTCAACCAGAAGAATGGTGCCCTCAGTATCATCGTATGCAAGTATATCGATCTCGCCACATTGAGGCGTGATTATGCTTGTGCCTCCGACAGACTTGACAAACGGTTTGACTCTGAACCCTTTTGAACTTAACAAGGGCGAAATCCTAGAGTGCACGAAATAGTCTTTCACGCTCTGATTTATCCGTTGTATTTCGCTAAGCACAGAGTTAGGCCTCTTAAGAAGTAAGGGATGATTTCCCACAGCGTATTCAATTGAAACATGCGAACAACTTCTGATCAAAAACGAGGCCGAATAAAGACATAATCGCCGTTGGCCTATCTGGGTCATCACGATGGGGTTTCGCACTATCCTCGTTTCTCGCTTAAACTGAAATACAGGCTGCCCCTTCGGTATTTTTGCTTCGGACATGGACATAGTCTCAATGATGTTTGTTGCCTCTTCCTCTGCCAATGGGATATGCTGAGTCAAATAGTGTGTTAACTGGCTATCAAAATCCCAACGTAACCCTAAATCACTAGAGTAGGCACATCGCCGTATGAGGAGCAGATACGCAGTCATCAGTTCGCTGTATTTATACCCGAATGACTGCTGATGAAGACCATCAATCTTTTTTATGAACTCGACCTCGTCATCATTCAATAAAGAGGGCGACGGGACACCTGTCCCTCTTCCTAATGACTGATATTCTTCGAGCAGAGCGTCTGGGTTGGAGAATTTGTCAGCTTCTTGCGAGGCTGTAGATTCTGATACGCGTTTCTCCTCTAGGGCCAACTCATCCATTATCTTACCAAACACAGCCTCTGAGTCTTTGTCTCTGTCAAGATGCCACTCATGATCGTCAAAGGTCAGCCCACAAGTGCCGATTTTGATGCACAGTTGATCTTCAACGAACTGAAATAGTAAGTAATCCTGTTTGGCAAGCTCCAAGATAAGCCTAATGTCAGCAATGTCAGGAGCTTTCCTATTCTTGTATGACGCCGCCGGCAGGATAAGGCACCTCTCTACCAATGATTCGAGTGACTTCTCATTTACACTCAAAACTCGATGCAGCAACCGGAGTTGATCTAAGCTTTGATTGCCTTGACTAGCTGCGTGTGATCCCGGGAGGCTCATATTGCAGGTTGCGTTTAACAGTCTTAGAAAGGCGAGGAGTACTAGGTCCTTGTCGTACTGCAGCATTCTCCTGATTATCTCATCTTCCAGTTCGCGTCTTAGTGTCCCGACCAAATCGAAAATCGTAGTTTGATCATCGATTCGTTTGTGTTGTAGACCATGTTTCGAAATCAGGTGACCAGTAAGTTGCCTCAGGTCCTGTGAAGGCTTTTTCATCAGAATAGCGTAGAACTCGGGAGGTGGAGAATCATCTAGAGAGGAAACCAAGTCGACACATAGTCTACAGCACTGGTACGGCGAACGATGCCTAATGTCATGACTCGAAACCTGCCTTCCACAGAATCTGCACTGAGTTGATGACGTACTCACAGAGATAGCTCCCTATCCGGCGGTTTTGATGTGACGAGCATATTGTATCTCTCTTATGTGAGAAATTCAAAGCTCTTAGACAGAGAAGTAAGCGTCAAATAGCCTGCATGCAGAGAATTCTTGCTGGCTCCAAATCTCGCAGATGTCGTAGGTAACAACTGTCAGTTTTGTTCAACAGAGATCCGACGGAGGGACGACCAGACCTATTACACAAAATAAGCTTTCGTTACTCAACAAGACGCTATCTTGTTACCCTTTTGGTTTCGAAAAGAAGTTCTTGTAGTTAAAACCAACGGGGTGTAAAATGAGCCATGAAAATAGGCTTCTTTTTAACAATCAAATACGGCTAAACATTCAGGAGTCATGGATACAGAAGAAGAGGAAACAACAATCCTCCGCATTTTAGCTGATGATTGGGATAAAAACCCAAGTAATCGAATGAACGGTATCCATATTCGCCGGCTTGGAGCCTTAGCCGGTGCTTATCTAAACAACCCGATTTATTCTGTTGCCAATCTTCGTAGCAAAGGTCTCGTTAGCCGAATTGGAAACAGTGTTATATTGACAGATAAAGGATATTCTTCTGTAAGACCTTTTACAAAAAAGGGGGCAGCATGGTTCAATCTTACCAACCCTTGGGCATATTTGTTGCTCACCGTAATAGCGGGGGTTATCGTTGGTCTAATTATTTTGTTAATACGACAATAAGGTTCTCTAAAAACTCTATATCAAAGAGAGTCAATTATGCCGAGACTGACTGAACAGGAACAACAGGAAATCATCCGGTATCTGGAAGCCGACAAGCCTCTGCCGGACAAGTATCGCTTTCTCCTTTTCGGAGACAAGCGAGAGGTGGAACTCGTCTGGAACGGCAAAACCAGCGAGGTCTGCAATATCGTGTTGCCATTTCAGGTAATTGAGCAGGTAGACGAGCCCCGCGCCGAAAAAGACACACGCTTGCAGATGAGCCTGTTCGACCTGGACGCCCGTGGACGTCAGCTCAAGGGCTGGACCAACAAGCTAATTTGGGGCGATAACAAGCTGATCCTATCCAGCCTGAAGAATGGCCCTATGCGTGAAGAGATTGAGCGCCAGGGCGGCATCAAGCTGATATATATTGACCCGCCCTTTGACGTTGGTGCGGATTTCAGCATGGACATCGAGATTGGCGATGATACCTTTACGAAAAAGCCCAACATCCTAGAAGAGATTGCCTACCGCGATACATGGGGCAATGGTGCCGATTCCTTCATCGCCATGATTTACGAGCGACTGGCGCTGATGCGGGATTTACTGGCCGAGGATGGGAGCATTTATGTGCATTGTGATTGGCGAGTGAATAGTTTTCTTCGCTTGGTGTTGGATGAGACATTCAGCGCAAACCTTTTTCGAAGCGAGATAATCTGGAAAAGGAAAACGGGAAGAGGGCAAACTAATAAAGTTCCGACAGAATTTGGAACCCAAACAGATACTGTTCTCTTTTATTCTAAAACTGACAAGAACATCTTCCAAGATGTAACGAAACCGCTACGCGAGGAATATGTTAGAGACTTTTACAAATATACTGACGATAATGGGAGGAAATATAGAATCGCGGATTTGTCTAGCCCGAGTCCCCGACCAAATTTAACATATGAATACAAAGGATATTTACCACCTAAAAATGGATGGGCAATTTCCAAAGAAAAAATGGAGCAGTGGGACAAAGAAGGAAGGTTGTATTTCCCCAAAGAAAGAACAGGTAGAATTCAGAGGAAAAGATTCCTAGATGAAAATGAAGGAGAAGTTGTCCAGAATCTCTGGGATGATATATCTATTGCAGGCCCGCAGTCCGATGAACGTCTCGACTATCCTACCCAGAAGCCCGAAGCCCTACTCGAACGCATCATAAAAGCGTCCTCCAATGAAGGTGACCTGGTAGCCGATTTCTTCTGCGGCTCCGGCACCATGGCGGCGGTGGCGGAGAAGCTGGGCCGTAAGTGGATTGTCGCAGACTTAGGTAAGTTCGCCATCCATACTACCCGTAAACGTTTAATTGGCGTACAGAGACAGTTGAAAGCCGAGGGTAAGAATTACCGCGCCTTTGGAATCCTCAACCTCGGCAAATACGAGCGCCAGCACTACATCGGCGTCAATCCCAACCTGCGAGAGACGGAACAGCAAAAGCAGTTGGAAGAGAAAGAGGCGGCTTTCATTGACCTCATCCTGCGGGCTTACCGCGCCGAAAAGACAGACGGTTTTAAGACCTTCAATGGCAAGAAAGCCGGGCGGCTGGTGGTAGTGGGGCCAGTGAACCTGCCTGTCACCCGCCTCTTTGTGGAAGAGGTTATCCTGGAGTGCCGCGAGAAACACATCACCCGTGTAGACATCCTCGGCTTTGAGTTCGAGATGGGGCTGTTTCCCAACGTCCTGGATGAAGCCAAAGCCAAAGGCATCGACATCGCCCCCAAATACATCCCCGCCGAGGTATTCGACAAGCGGGCGGTAGAAAGGAATCAGGTCGTCTTCCATGATGTTTCTTTTGTCGAAATCAAACCACATGTGCAGGGCAATCGCGTGGCTGTGGAGCTGACTGATTTCTCGGTGTTCTACTCCCAGGACTCCATCGCCGCCGCTGAAGCCAGTCTGAAAGACAAGAGCAGCAAAATCGTCGTCGAGCAAGGTCAGATTATCAAAGTCAGCAAAGACGCAAGCGGCTTTGTCGACCGTGAGGTATTGACACAGAAGTGGACTGACTGGATTGATTACTGGTCGGTAGATTTCGACTTCGAAAACAAACGGGAAATCATCCGTGTGCAGAATCCCGACAGCGGCGAATGGGAAGAAGTGTGGACCGGGGAGTATATTTTTGAGAACGAATGGCAATCCTTCCGCACCAAGAAAGACCGCTCTCTGGAGCTCAAAAGCGTTTCCCAAGAATGCACGCCGGGACTACGCAAGCTGGCCGTGAAGGTTGTGGACATCTTCGGCACCGATACCATGACGATTGTGGAAGTCACTGTAGGAGGGAAACGCTAGTGGCTTTACACCCTGATTTCCCCGATTCCCCCTACACTATCCTCGACCCAGCCTTACGCTGGTTTCCGGCTGATGAAGCTCTGCGGGAGACCAGCTTTGAAAAATTGTTACCGCCACTGGTGCCACAATTGCGCAAGCAGGTGCAGGAGTGGCGTGCCAACCTCTACGCCGGGGCTACGGAAACCAGTCGCAGCCTTCTCAACTGGTGGTTCAATACTCCCCATTTGATGCCTAAGTCCGATGGTACGGTGGCTGAATTCCAGTATTATTTTGCCCAGCGCGAAGCGCTGGAAACCATCATTTACTTGTATGATGTGGTGGGTGTCAGAGATAAATACGACCTGATGCGCTTTGATAGTTCCGGCGCGGTCTCCACAGGCATGTTTGACGAAACCTGGCGGCGGTTCGTGGTGAAAATGGCGACCGGCTCTGGCAAGACCAAGGTGTTGAGCCTGGTTCTGGCGTGGAGCTTTTTCCACAAGCTATATGAGCCAGAGTCGGAGCTGGCACGTAATTTCTTAGTGATTGCTCCTAACATCATCGTCCTGGACCGCATTTACAAAGATTTTAAGGGCTTGGGCATCTTTTTTGAAGACCCGGTCTTACCTGACAATGGCATTGATGGCCATAACTGGCGCGATGATTTTCAGTTGACCCTGCATGTGCAGGATGAGGTGCGTGTCACTCGTCCCACTGGTAATATCTTCTTAACCAACATACATCGCGTCTACGCCGGTAACGACATTCCCGCTTCTCCCAATGACGATAACACTATGGAATATTTTCTTGGCAAGCGACCCACCGGCGCAACTACCGAATCCAAGGTGGATTTAGGTATGATTGTGCGCGACATTAACGAGCTGGTGGTGCTAAACGATGAGGCGCACCATATTCACGACCCACGTATGGCGTGGTTCAAATCCATCGAGGACATCCACAACCGTCTCAAGCAAAAAGGTGCGGCTCTCTCCTTGCAAGTGGACACGACTGCCACCCCCAAGCACAATAGTGGCGCCATTTTCGTGCAAACGATCGCAGATTACCCGTTGGTGGAGGCCATTTCACAAAACGTTGTCAAACATCCGGTTCTCCCCGATGCCGCCAGCCGGGCAAAACTGGTGGAAAGCCAAAGTGCCAAATATACCGAAAAGTACGCTGACTATATTCATCTGGGCGTTATCGAGTGGCGAAAAGCTTACGCCGAGCATGAAAAGATGGGCAAAAAGGCTATTCTATTCGTGATGACCGACGACACCAAAAACTGTGACGATGTGGCGGCTTATCTGGAAAGCCACTACCTGGACTTGAAGGGCGCCGTGCTGGTAATCCACACAAAGGAAAATGGTGAAATCTCTGAATCCGTTACCGGGAAAAACAAAGAAGAACTGGACCGACTGCGCGAACAGGCTAACGAAATTGATGGTCTGGATAGCCCGTACAAAGCTGTCGTCTCCGTGATGGTACTCAAGGAGGGCTGGGATGTTCGCAATGTCACCACGATTATAGGACTGCGCCCGTATTCAGCTAAGAGTAACATCTTGCCTGAGCAAACTCTAGGACGCGGCTTGCGCAAAATGTACCCTGGTGGTATGGAAGAATATGTTAGCGTGGTAGGCACCGACGCTTTTATGGACTTCGTGGAGTCCATTCAAGCTGAAGGAGTGATTCTGGAGCGTAAGCCTATGGGCGAAGGTACTGTCCCGAAGACGCCGCTGGTAGTTGAAATTGATAATGAAAACGTAAAAAAGGACATCGAAGAGCTTGATATTGAAATCCCAGTGATGACCCCGCGCGTTTACCGGGAGTACAAAAACCTTTCCGACTTAGATGTGGCGGCATTTGGGCATACAAAGGTAGCTTACTTACAATTCAGCGAAGAAGAACAGCGTGAGATTATATTCAAAGACATCACCACAGGCGAAGTGACGCACACCACTATTCTCGATACGACAGGTATTATAGACTACCGCAGTGTTATCGGCTATTTTACTCAAACAATCATGAAAGACCTACGCCTGGTTAGTGGTTATGATGTGCTGTACGGCAAGGTAAAGGCATTTGTTCAAAACAATTTATTTAACCAATCGGTGATACTTGAAGACCCAAACACGCTACGCAATTTGTCAGAACTAGCTGCCACTAAAACTCTGCTTGAAACCTTCAAAAAGGCAATCAATGCACTGACCATCCAAGACAAAGGTGATGCGGAGATTCGGGATAGCATTAAGCTGCGCCAAACTCGCCCATTTGTGGTAAAGGAGCAAGAATACTTAATACCGAAAAAGAGCGTCTTTAGCAGGATTATCGGTGACAGCCACTTTGAACTGCTTTTCGCCCGATTTCTAGAGGACTGCGGCGATGTGATTTCATACGCCAAGAATTATATGGCCGTACATTTCAAGCTGGACTATGTGAACGCCGACGGTAATATCTCCGATTACTACCCTGACTTCTTTGTGAAGATGTCCGATAAACAGATTTATATTGTCGAGACTAAAGGTCAGGAGGATCTAGACGTTCCACTCAAGATGCAGCGGTTAAGGCAATGGTGTGAAGACATCAATCAGGTTCAGTCGGATGTAACCTATGATTTCGTGTATGTGGATATGGAAAACTTTGAGCGGTACAAGCCCGCTTCATTCCGGCAGTTGACCGAAATATTCCAAGAATACCAAAAGGGGAAATAACAAGGCTCTCGCCCTTATTTTAAGATTGCACAATCCGTCAAAGTGTGACTTGTAGATGTTAAGGTTCCTCAAATATCATAATGTTTTTCGACATGTCGAGATCTGGCGCCATACCAAGGTCGCCGTGGCTTTCTCAGTCATATAATTCTTGAATCAGCTCGT
>Ga0315538_1001751_pt1 | contig 12702 bp, 16 predicted proteins | sample SalMarSW160230MG_2_FD_203834 | JGI IMG/M metagenome (GOLD analysis project Ga0315538, IMG submission 203834) | Salt marsh sediment microbial communities from the Plum Island Ecosystem LTER, Massachusetts, United States - Salt Marsh Sediment SW1601-230 ...
CCTGAAGCAAGAGCACGTCTGTGTAATTGTCTATCAAGACCGTAACTTCCAATTTGTCCACTTCTTGTAGATTCAGTCCACTCATTGTGTTGACCTCCTGTATATGCATGTCCAGTAATGGCTTGACTTGTTGTGACTACCTACTGCCCGTTGTCGGTAACTATGCCAGAGCTTTGCAGGTCCTTCAGCAAGATTATATCCCCTGTCGAGACAGGAACGCAAACGAAGAAGAGGATACACTTCAGAGGATAAGGTAATTCAAGTGCCGACTAATGAAGCTGAACTATAATCGAATGGTGGGAAGAGGGACATTATTCGTATCTAAACGGTGGTAATCAAATTAACATTATGGTGGGGAAGGGGGGACTCGAACCCCCACGCCTTTCAGCACATGATCCTAAGTCATGCTCGTCTGCCAATTCCGACACTTCCCCGATAGGAACCCACCTAATACAATAGCATTTTACGGGACTCGCCTCAAACCATTGGAATTCCCGGGACACCACACCAATTAGGCCTGCTACGAATTAGGTATTATGTCCCCGGAATAATCCTAGCTGCAGCAACCAAACGAAAGGAGTGTCTCCTTTCGAGGAGGCACTCCTCACTAATAAGGAAACGCGAACAGGTGCCTTGACAGCATTCGGTCATCGACTTAGACTTTATGCAAGAGTTGCTTGGATGGTGGGATAGGAAATTAGAATGAAAAAGATAATTGTGGAGGAGCTTATAAGAGCTGGTTGTGTCTTCCTGCTTTTGATGTGGGTCCTTGCGTACCTTCAGAACAGGGGTGTGCTTGCTCTCTCTACCTTAAGTTTGCTTGCCGCTGGTGCTGGAGTCTCAGCGGCTGTGTTTTCAGTTTTGGTCGTGCTGAGGAGGAGAACCGGAAAGGAATTTATGCTCAAGCGTGGGCGCTATTTGCTGATCTTGCTGTTGGTGGGCGGTGTGCCCGTGTTTATCTGGCGTATGCTGGAGGGAGAAATAACTCGAGCTGTCCTTCTTCTAATTGGAATGCTAGTCGTAGGCCTGTCGTTCTTCATCTTCAGGAAAAAGCTTCAGGAAAAAGCCGGGCTGAAATGGTAGTTGAATGAATTTTGAATTAGATTGGGGATTCATTATTGCGCTATCTATAGGTATTGCTTTATTGGTCATATCGGTTGTTTGGGGTGTCCGGCTTTTCCGTCAGGCGCTGCCTGAGCTGAGATACACAGCTAAAGCTATCGCCAAGTACCTGAAAAGATAGTGAATTCCAGGGACACCATACCAATTAGGCCTACTACAAATCAGGTATTATGTCCCCAGAATAATCATAGTCACCTAACCATCTCCCAAATCCAGTTTAACTAAGAGCAAAGGAGGCGTCAATACAAACCCTTGACTCATTAGGATATCTAAATTATCACCCTCTCCCCGGGGCTCTAGTCTTTAAAAAAATGATATGCATTATTGAGTTTCCTATTTCGGCCCTACAGCTTGAATTTCTTCTATGATGGTTGTTTGACAGAGGGAAAGCTCCGTGGTAATATATGCATAGATGCAAGATTATGCATATAGTTCCGGAGGATGATATGAGGGATTTGGTTAAGACCTACAAGGCATTATCAGATGAATCAAGGCTCAGGGTATTAAATCTTTTCCTTGAAAGGGAATGTTGTGTCTGCGAGGTGATGCAGGCTCTGGAAATTTCCCAATCAAAGGCATCACGTATTTTGAGTGCTCTTTATGACGTCGGCTTTCTCAAGCTCCGTAAAGATGGCCTCTGGTCACTATATTCCTTTGACTGGGAGGGAATGGACGTACATTTGAAAGATATCCTGGAAGCGACCAGAAGGGCTTTTGAAGGCAATAAACAGATGAAAATGGATCGCGCGCGGCTTAAAACGGCCGAGCGTGTGGGCCCTAGCTGCGTTAACAAAGTGCGTCAGACACGGCTATCTCCCCAAACTTCACAATCCTGACTAGCTAATATTAAAAGGTAGCACATTTATGGAAGTATTGGTACAACTGCTGCAGGGTGGTTGGAACGCTCTGCTTGAGTATTTATCCGCACATGTATTGACCTGCCTTATTCCGGCGTTCTTTATCGCAGGTGCTATAGCTGTATTTGTATCACAGGGAGCCGTTCTCAAGTATTTCGGGCCCAAGGCGAAGAAACTGCTGTCTTATAGCGTCGCCTCAGTATCAGGTACAATCCTTGCCGTCTGTTCCTGCACCGTTTTACCCCTCTTCGGAGGCATTTACAAGAGGGGTGCCGGTATCGGCCCTGCAGTTGCTTTCCTGTACTCGGGCCCGGCAATCAATGTCCTTGCTATCGTTTACACAGCCCGTATCCTTGGCTTTGATCTGGGTTTAGCCAGAGCTATCGGTGCTATTGCCTTTGCAGCCGGGATTGGTCTAATTATGGCTCTTATTTACCGCAAGGAGGAGTCATTAAAAGATTCGGCAGCATTTGATGCACTCATGGCTGACCCTGAAGCCAAGAAATGGTGGCAGCAGATTGCTTTCTTCGCCGTCCTGGTAGGCATATTGATCTTTGCCGCTTCGAAGAACTGGATTGTAACCGGCATCTTGCTAGTGATTCTGGGTTTTATACTATGGCGCTGGTTTACCCGGGGTGAGCTAGGCATGTGGATGAAGGAGACGCTGCGCTTTGTTCGCCTTATTGTTCCCTGGCTGCTGGTTGGTGTGTTTGCGGCAGGTATTATCACTACCTTTATCCCTCAGGACGCTGTTACCAGCTGGGTAGGCGGTAACAGTCTATTTGCCAACTTCATCGCTTCCTTCCTGGGGGCATTGATGTACTTTGCTACGCTTACCGAAGTTCCTATTGTCAGTGCCTTCATGAATCTGGGTATGGGGAAGGGGCCAACACTAGCACTCTTGCTGGCAGGGCCGGCATTATCTCTGCCTAATATGCTCGTCATCCGCAGCATCATGGGGACAAAGAAAACACTTACCTATATAGCCCTAGTAGTAGTCTTTGCTACTGTCACCGGCTATATCTTTGGTTTAATCACTCAGTAAATTTGAAGGAGGTAAAAAGAATGAAAATCAAAGTTCTCGGACCTGGATGCGCCCGCTGTCATCAGCTGGAGCAAACGACCAGGGAGGTAGTCAAGGAATTGGGCATTGATGCCGAGATTGAAAATGTGAAAGACATCAAGAAGATAATGGAATACCCCATTCTAACCACTCCCTGCTTGGTTATTGATGAAAAACTGGTCTGCTCCGGTAGGGTGCCATCAAAATCGGAGGTGACCACTTTTATCACCACGTCTCTAGCTAATGAATAGAGAGGATTTTGAGCATAAGTGAAACCAGGTAGCCTTTTGAGAACAACCAATTACTAGGAGGATAATGTGAAGACTCTATTCGGCTCTTTTAATTCATTCCAGAGATACCTAAGAGTATCTGTAATCTTTATTTCAGGCCTTCTGCTAATAGGATTACTAGATTACAATGCAACAACACCTCTAAATTTCAGGGACACCATACCAATTAGGCCTGTTACAAACTAGATATTATGTCCCCAGAATAGGATAGATGCTAATGAGACTTCATGTAGAAACATAAGAAACATACAGGACTAAAGGAATAACAACCGCAAGGATGACAACCTCTACAACTATTAATATCACAAATACCACTATACCAGCAATATTCCAGCTCCTTTGCGTACTCTTGAAGTGCTCGATGCTGTCCCATTTCTTATTCCGCCATGCCCATTCATTTCCCTTTATGCCGAGGACAATAGCCCACGCAAGGCCAAAAAGGGGAAAGGGAATAAACATGAGAAACGCTAGCCAGACCTGATTGAAGATTCCCCATATCCAGGTTAAGGCGAATGCTCCCCAGCTCCACCCCTTAACTTCCTCTGGGACTGTGGCTGATTCACCTAGTCCTGATGTATTCTCTGGCGTTACCCCAACCTTAAGCCTCTGTCCACACCCAGGGCAAAACACGAAGTCCGCACCTACTTCTTTTCCACAATTAGGACAAAATGGCATAGCTCCACCTCCTATAGCTTTGATACATCATATGAGAGTTTATTTAGAATAGTCAATACCCGCCCTTACAATGGTCGTTTGTCTTCCCTGTCAAGCTGGCTTGTCAGCCTCTTCTCTGTATTCCAGGTACACCATACCAATTAGGCCTACTACAAATTAGGTATTATATCCCCAGAATAATCTGCCCCACGCCTTTCAGCACATGATCCTAAGTCATGCTCGTCTGCCAATTCCAACACTTCCCCGGTAGGAAACCACCTAATACAATAGCATTTTACAGGACTCGCCTCAAACCATCACCCTCCTGAATGGATGGTGCATACATTATGAGGATTGGTGGCTGAGGAAGCCTGTATATGGCGCTCAGATATACGAAACCGGTGAACTTTGAGGATAGCTTGAGGGTATGTTCCGCTATTATTGGTCAAATGATAAATGGCAGCGTATTTACCATTTACCGGTTTTATGGCGCACTATCCCCATAGCGATAAAACCCACACCAAGACTAATGATAAGCGCTGCTGGCATAAGGTCAAACCCTATCCCGACACCCAAGCCAATGATAAGACATCCAACAAATACAAAACTACCTAAGCCTGCCTTCTTAAGTTCCTTATCATCACCTGCCATTGTTGCTCCTACATAGTATGTGCAATTTCTATCCTTATAAGCTACTCAGACTATATCATACTACGCTTCACACTAAAGGACTGTCAAACCGATACGCATAGAAGGTTTGAGCGAATTCCTGGGACACCATACCAATCAGGCCTACTACAAATCGGGTATTATGTCCCCAGAATACTCTGCGAAAAGAGAACCATGATTTCTACTCTGGTGTGTTAACTACATAACTATGAGGCATACGGGCGGCATTTCTATGAGATGTAGCTTTGTCTCTCTATCTTCCCTCTGGCGGAATTTTCATGGAGCTATATTTGGTTGTTTAGGCCAAAACATCATAAGGAAGACACTAAAACCCACAGTTATCATTCCAGAGAAGTACCAAACAGCGGAACCAGCGTCTATTAGCAGTTGTTTGGCTTCTTCAACAGAGGGCGGTGCCATAGTCGTTTCAGCTACATCGTGACGAACCTTAATCAAGGTCTTAATGGATTCCAAATATTTTGGGGCGTTGTCTTTCCCAACATTAATGGTATCACTCCAGTCAGTCTGCAATTCCTCAATAGCAGATAGTAAATCCTCACCAAAAATCCGCTTTTTCCGGGGCGATACGCCTTTTTGTTGCTTAGACAACCTAGCCTCATATAGTATATTCAATATTGGTTCTGCTGAGTCTATTATTCTATCGGCAGCCTCAGTGAAGAAGAACCTTTGCCTGTCAATCGGGCTCATCTTCTTGGAGAAGAATGCATCCTCTTCTTCCTGAGTGCCAGAAGGCGGGTATTCCGCCTCAAATGTGCGAGCCATAGTTTCACCGAAAGCCCGTGCAGCTTCCTCATTTATGAGCGATATATTGAATTGTTGTTGACCGCGTATATTCACTGTGAGCATGTTCTTTATTTCACTTAGTTCCTTCTTTGTAGATGAAACTTCCCTATTTAGACTTTCCACTTTCCTTGTGAAATCAAACCAATTCCCTATTTTCAACCTGTCAGCCAATGGGATAATCGCAACTATTACTAAGAGAACCAATAACGCAGTAGGAGGCTCCAGCCCTTTTATGAACCGCAAGTAAATGATTAGGCCCAAAAAAAGCAACCATGTACATACTAAAAGGATATAAGGCTTCGATAGCTTCATTATCTATTTATTCGAGTTCCACGTCGCTCCTAAACTCCATTATACCTCCAACCGACCTCAAATAGAACACCTATACGAGGCTAGCATTTGCCTAACACAAAAGACTGCCAAACTGCTGGTCAAATTATCCACGAATGCGGAAATAAATTTGAGAAGGTGGCATAATTATATGAGCTAAATCGAGATGAAAGCATTAGTGCAGCGGGTTTCCCGAGCCTCAGTGAGCGTGAATGACGATATGGTAGGCAAGATTGGCCCGGGGCTGGTAGTCTTTCTCGGCGTTGCTCAGGGTGATTCGAAGGAAGACGCCAGTTACCTGGCAAACAAAGTGGTTAACCTGCGTATTTTTGCCGACGAGGCAAGCAAATTTGCTCTCTCCGCGCTGGAAACAAGGGGAGATATTTTAGTAATAAGCCAATTTACTCTTCTGGCTGATTCACGCAAAGGGAGACGACCCAGCTTCACTGAGGCAGCCCCGCCGAACCTGGCTAAGGAGTTATATGAGTTTTTTGTGGAGCAGGTTCGCTCCATAGGGCTCAAGGTGGAAACAGGGCTTTTTCAGGAGCATATGCTGGTGGAGATCCACAATGATGGGCCAGTCACCATATCGCTGGAAAGCAAGATGAGAAAATAAGCGCATTAGCAACTTGTTGCAGTAATTTTGCTGTCTTGTTATAATCGTAACAGGTAGGTTTTTCGAGATTTCCCCTCCTAAGATTAAGAGGGGAAAGGGGAGTTATGGAAGTAACCCCCTTCATCCCCCTTATTCTAAGGGGGAAGGGAGAGACCCTAATTTTTAAGAGGGAGCTTGTCGGAAAAACCGAACTACTACAATTTTGGAAAAGCTAAACTGTTATTTATAATCAATTTGAAATGAGCTGCCACTTAACTCTTCAGGAAAAGGGGCATCGTTTAACTCCCCAACGCATGCTGGTCATCGAGGCACTTCATAATGCCGACGAGCACATCAGCGCTGAAGAAATCTACGAGCATTTACATAGTCGTTATCCCTATGCCAATATATCCACTGTCTATCGCACTCTAGAACTACTGAAGGAGTTAAATTTAGTTACGGAAACTAACTTCGGCGAAGGACGTGTCCGCTATCATGTTGCCGAGAAGGGGCATCACCATCATCTCGTTTGCCATAGCTGCGGTAAGATAATAGACCTGGAGGAATCTGTGCTACATCCGTTAAAAGATACCTTGCTTCAGGAATACGGCTTCGATGCCGACTTAAGACACCTGGCCATTTCAGGAGAGTGCAGTGGGTGCCGTAGAAAAAAAGGAAACAAAGCCTGACCAACCATTGTGAAAAAGCATTATTATGGATGACATTAAAGAGAAATTGCGCATTCTGCTTGACTACTGGATTGAACATAACGGCGAGCATGAGAAAGAGTTCCGTGACTGGGCTGATAAAGTTGCTTCATCATCCACTGAGGTAGCAAAACAGTTACAAAAAGCAGCCACCAAGATGGCTGCGGTGAGCAGCGAACTAATGAAAGCAAAGCAGACTCTGTCAAAGAGCAAAGAGAGGCACTAGGATGTGTATGGCTAAACTTTACGAGGCTAAAGAAGGTGACAAGCCAATTCTGGAAGACATCGCCCGTCTGACAATTGCTGACCGGCAAGTAGAAGTAGAGACCCTTTTTGGAGAACGGAAGGTTTTTCAGGGCAAGGTGCGGCAGATAGACTTCTTAAAGTCTCAAATACAATTGGAAAAGGATTAATTTAACCCTAAGAGGTGGACTTTCATTCAACATCCCTTCAACATAAGGATTCCCTCCTTCATAACCTACTCAGTTGCTTCGTATTTCCTTCAATCTCCCCTTTAAAGTAAGGGGGATACAGGGGGTTACTTTCATAACTCCCCTTGCCCCTCTTATCTTAAGAGGGGTAACTTTAGAAAAACTTAGCTTTTACACTAGCAGAATTTTCTTGAGCCGCTTTGGGTTTTGTCCGATAATTGCAATCAGTTACAAATGCTAGTCTGCCAGGTATCTACTAGCCTCAGTCTCTACGATGCGATAGACCTCTTGTAGGGAGATGTCGCGCTCCAATGCGATGCGGCGGCACTCTTCATACTCCGGGTGGATGCTAAGAATATTGCCCATAAATCGCTTGACCTTTACCTTCGTGTGTCCTATGGTGGAGTCAAATTCAATTATTTCCCGTTCAGCAATGTGCCGGAAAACAGGTCTCACCCTTATTCCAAGCGTTGAAGTCTCTCGCATTATGGTTTGAGTCAAATCGAATTCGGCGTGTCTGGGGGCGAGAACACTCAGCATCACTGCCGGACGATTTTTCTTCATCTGTATCGGCGTAAACCAAACATCAACAGCTTGCATAGTAAAGAGTTTCTCCATGAGGTACCCGTAGATTTCCGGGCTCATGTCATCAATATTTGTTTCAAGCAAAACCAGGTCTTCACTACCGACAGGTTCTATTTCTTCGCCAATCCAGATGCGCATGACATTGGGCCAGGCTTCGAAGTCCTTGGTTCCAGCCCCGTAGCCTACCTTTTCTATGGTCATGCCAGGCCTGCCGAAGTTTGCCAGCGTGGTAACTATCGCCGCTCCTGTAGGCGTCACCAGTTCGCCCTGAGGTTGAGACTGCTTTGGGAAATCGACAATTGGGGCATTGGACATCGCTATAAGTCGCAGCGTAGCGGGAGCCGGCACAGGCAAGATGCCGTGTGCTGTCGAAATACTGCCGCTCCCCAGAGGTAGCGGAGACGAGTAAAAACGCTCTATCTTGAGGACATCAAGTCCGAACGCCACTCCTACAATATCTATAATGGAATCCACTGCTCCTATCTCGTGGAAACAGACCTTTTCCAGAGGAACGTCATGGATTCTGGACTCAGCCTCCCCCAGGCGCTGAAAAATAGCGCTTGCTGTATTCTTCACCTTTGTGGGAAGCTTGCTAGCTCCGATGAGCATAACTATATCCTTAAGCGAACGCTCTGGCTGGGCTTCGGTCTCATTCATTGTCACCGTGAACTTGGTTGCAGTAATTGTGGAGCGTTTCACCTGTTCTGCGGAAAGCTTGTAGCCATGAATAGCAAGGCTGCCTAATCCCTTTTCCAGCATCTTTAGGGGAAGCCCGGCATCAACCAGAGCGCCCAGAATCATGTCGCCGCTGCAGCCCGAGAAACAATCAAAATAAGCTACCTTTGCCATGTTACTTCCTTCCCTCAACATCCCTGATAAGTTCTTCATTTAAGCTGCCGCTCCTGTATCCGCCAAGGTCGAGGGTGACATAGGTATAACCGAGGGCTTTTATTTGTTTCACCAAGTCCTGGCGTATCTGACTGTTCAGGAGTAACGACATGCCTTTCCCGTTAACCTCGATGCGGGCAATGTTTTCATGATGGCGTAAGCGGCACTCACGTATGCCAAGATTTCGCAGATACCGCTCTCCGTCAGCTATCCTGCGGAGAGTATCCCGGGTAACAGGAGTGCCGTAAGGGATGCGCGACGCCAGGCAAGGTGATGCTGGCTTGTCCCAGGTTGGTAGTCCCCTCTTCTTAGATAGTCTTCGAATTTCGTCCTTGGTCAGTTCAACTTCGCAGAGAGGGCTACGGATGCTCAACTCGGCTAAGGCTTTTCTGCCGGGGCGGTAATCACCAAGGTCATCATAATGGGAGCCGTCAGCAATCCAGTTTAAACCCTCAGCGGAAGCAATCCTCCGTAGCTGTTGAAACAGTTCTTGCTTGCAGTAATAGCAGCGGTCAGGTGAGTTAGCAACAAACTGTGGGTTTTCCAGTTCGCTAGTTTCAATCGTGGTAAATCGAAAGCCGAGCTTTCTAGCGAGAGTTTCTGCGTCCTCGCATTCATGGGGCGGATAAACTGGTGAATAAGCAAAGACAACCATAGCACACTGTCCAAGCACCTCACTGGCAACAGAAGCTAGGAAAGTGCTGTCAACGCCGCCGGAATAGGCAATAAGCACCGACCCCATCTCCGTGAGGGTCTCTTTCAAGTGCTTCAACTTCTCCTCAGTCTTCACCTTGGACTTTCGAGCCACGATTAATCAGTCCGGCGATATAACCGGCACCGAAGCCGTTGTCAATGTTGACCACAGCCACACCAGGAGCACAGCTATTGAGCATGGTTAAAAGCGGCGCCAGACCAGCAAAGCTGGCCCCGTAACCAACACTGGTGGGCACAGCGATTATGGGGATGGGAACAAGCCCACCGATAACACTGGGTAAGGCTCCTTCCATACCAGCTACAGCGATTATTACCCTTGCCTTGCGCAACTGGGGCAGCTTGTCTAATAACCGGTGAATACCCGCCACGCCGACATCATGGACCCTTCCCACTTTGTTCCCCATCAGCTCGGCGGTTACAGCTGCTTCCTCAGCCACCGGGATGTCAGCGGTACCGCCCGTGACAACGGTAATCCCTGGACGTGGAGTGGCCTGTTTCCGGTTAAGAATAATACTCCTCGATAGCGAGTTATAAGTTACATCCGGTATTTTTTCCTTGACTGCACTAAAAGTCTCCTGGCTCACTCTTGTTATCAGCAGTCGCTCAGAATGGGCAGCAAGCCCCTCAGCGATAGTTACTATCTGTTCCACAGTCTTGCCTTGTCCAAAGATTACCTCGGGAAAGCCGAGGCGCAGGCTACGGTGATGGTCAGGTTTGGCATAGGCTAACTCTTTATAGGGAAGGACGCTCAATTCCTCCACGGCTTGGAGAGGAGATAATTCACCCGATTTCACACGCTCCAGGGTTTGCAATAACCATTCCTCGGTAACCAGGGTTGTACCAGGTTGGGGCTGTTTTGCTGAGCTTCGGGTCATAAAGTGCTCCTATGCTATTGCTATGAGAACAATATCTATCTTACTTCATTAACATCATTCAAGCAAGCTGAGAGACGTCACTCATTGATAAAGTTCAAATAGATGAGTGACACTTTATATGTTTGTAATGTTGGGTAATAACCTTCCGCGTCATTGCGAGCCGAAGGCGTGGCAATCTCAATGTGAAGCTTAAGTCTGCTACAGTTGGACTAAGGAACCTCGCTCGGAGATTGCTTCGTCGTCCCGATGAATCGGGACTCTTCGCAATGACAACAAAGAAGATAATGGCGAAAAAAAAGTGCCACTACGCTACTGAACGAGGACAAAATATTGACAAATTTTCTATTTTTTGTTATGTTGCAACTTATTGCAACAGCATTTAATTGCGACATTTTCCAGGGGCAATATGTGCCAAAGCATACAAAATTGGTGCATCAGAGATTCTATGTCTTAGCAACCTGTAGATATTATTTTTTACCCTGGTATTGCAATTAGTTGCACTTGCAAGGAATACTGAAAGGAGGTAAAGATAATTTGGAAGATAAGTCTATACAGAATCCCAGACATGTCATCGAGGACGCTATAAAAGTGCGAGATTTGCTCAAGTTACTAGCAAAAGCGGGAGAGTTACACGGGCACTTCTGTCCTTTTCTGGCCCTGGGAGTAAAGGCTGCCGTTCAGGCAGTAAATGAACTAGATGTCAGTTCTACGGGCATGGAGGAAGTAATTGCCATCATAGAGACTAACAATTGTTTCAGCGATGGCGTTCAATTCGTTACTGGTTGCAGCTTTGGGAATAATGCACTTATCTATTGGGACTACGGCAAGACCGCGTTCACTCTGGCCAAAAGGAGTGGCGAGGGACTGAGGGTCTCCGTCAAGGACATCGGCGAGTTCTTGGAAAATGCCGAACCTGAAGCTAAACACCTATTCCAGAAAGTAGTGATTGAGCGCAAGGGGACGGAGGAAGACCAGAGAAGACTGAGAGAGAACTGGCGTCGGATTGGTTTCAAGATGTTAGACATTCCCAATGATGAGCTTTTCGACGTCACCCGGGTGGCTATTCAGGTTCCAGCTTATTCTCGCATCTTTGCCAGTGTGAAGTGTGCTGTCTGCGGAGAAAATGTTATGGAAACTAGGACCATGATGCAGGATGGCCAACCTGTGTGCATACCTTGTTCCGGGCAGGAATACAATCAACTTACCGGGGATGGCATATCCCTATCCAGAAAGGAGAATTAAGATGCCACAGTTGAAAACGCGAATGCCCTTTCGGAAAGTGCTTCTCATCCTGTTACCCTTAGCCTTGGTATGCTGTTTATTGGTTATATTTTACGGCGGAAGGGGGCAGCCATCGGAGTCTATTTCCTATACTGTAGCGGATTCCACGGGAGATTGGGGCTATCCTTCGCCATATACCCACTATTCCAGAGGTCCGGGATATGTAAGGATGAGCCTTATCTTTGAAACCCTTGTCTGGAAGGACGATTCTGATTTTGTGCCAGCATTGGCCAAGGATTGGGAATATGTTGAAGCGGAAAATGCTTATATCTTTGAGCTACGCGATGATGTTACGTGGCATGATGGTACAAATTTCACAGCCGAGGATGTGGTTTTTACCTTTGAGTACACTAAACAGCACCCATATCAGTGGGTTGACTCTAGCCTTGTCGAATCGGCTGAGGCAACCGATGAGTACACGGTAAAGCTGTACCTCAGTCAGCCTTACGCACCTTTCTTCCAGGATGTCACTGGAACCCAGCCAATAATTCCCAAACATATCTGGCAGGATGTCACTGAACCTGAAAAGTTCACTGACGCACAGGCAGTAATTGGGACAGGCCCCTATACGCTAGCCGACTATAGCCAGGAGCATGGCACCTATCTCTATAAGGCCTATTCCGATTATTACCTTGGTAAGCCCGCTGTGGATGAACTCAAGTTCGTGAAGATAAGCGAGACAATGATTCCATCAGCATTAGAGCAAGGCTTGGTAAATGCTGGTGATGTACCGCCTGAAATCGTCTCTGCGCTGGAAGAAGCGGGGCTTACCATAATTACAGCCCCCCATGCCTGGAACGCCAAACTAATGATAAATCACCAAAAGGAACCGTTATC
>Ga0315538_1001770_pt1 | contig 12625 bp, 15 predicted proteins | sample SalMarSW160230MG_2_FD_203834 | JGI IMG/M metagenome (GOLD analysis project Ga0315538, IMG submission 203834) | Salt marsh sediment microbial communities from the Plum Island Ecosystem LTER, Massachusetts, United States - Salt Marsh Sediment SW1601-230 ...
TCCACTTATCTGCTGCAAGGGCTTGTTGAGGAGAAAGAGAATCGCCTTATAGAGATATTGTTGTCCTCCGTTTCCGCCCGGCAGTTACTCACCGGCAAGGTTTTCGGGATTGGTGCTGCCGGGCTGGCGCAGGTAGGCGTCTGGGTAATCTCGGCGTCACTCCTGTTGAGCCTGGCCTCATCCACTTTCGGCGGCTTTATCAGCACAATACAATTACCGGCTAACTTCCTTGTTCTGGCTGTAGTGTATTTCATCCTGGGCTACTTGTTGTTCGCCGTGCTTTCAGCAGGTATTGGCGCCATCAGCTCCAGTTCCCGGGAAGGACAACAACTGATCGGGATTTTTACACTTCCCTTACTTATACCTATCTGGTTCATGTCTTTACTTATGTTGTTTCCGGACAACCCAATTTGGGTAGTTCTTACTATTTTTCCTATCACAGCTCCTGTGGCAGTGATGATAAGGCTCGGCGTGAGTGACATACCTGCCTGGCAACTGGCTGCCAGTATAGCGGTGCTGGGGCTCTCCATCATTGGGACTTTGTTATTAACCAGCAGGGTTTTCAGGACTTACTTGCTGATGTATGGGAAAAGACCAAAGTTCGGGGAAATTATCCGGAGCCTCAGGAGTGGATAGGCTATGGTATCCGGCTATACGCACGAAATCGGACATGCCTGTGTTCGTGCAATGGTGACTGGTCAATAGGTTTACAGCTAAAGGGTAGCAATATAGCTTTCTGGGAGATGAGCTTGAAGTAATATCGCTGCTCTGACGCTTGCCGGCAGCGGGGCTAAGGCTTGCTCCTGCTTTTAGTCGCCGGGATTCAAGATGAGCCTGTTAACGGTAGCTGACTCGACCTGCTCCCGTGTCCAGAGCATAGGATAATATTCCATGTTGCACCACAGGTCAATCATGTCGTCATAGTGCTGACTGTAAGGATGACCGCTCTCACCGGTAGTATGAACGGTGACGCTTTGTGTGAAGTCACCAACGTCAACGACCATGCGCATGGATGGTAAGCTGGACACGGTGAAGTCACCGGAACTGACAGTCCACCGATTTGCATTAATGGTCTCTGTGCTGCCGCTGGTGGCAAATGGACCGCGATTGACGATATTCTCAATCAGACCAATGCCGCTCAATCCAAGCGGGTTACTGACGAAGGTTGCAGTATGTAACTCGCTCCATCTCCAATCATTGCGATTTTCACCAAGCGCAGCAACCGTGTTGGCGTAACCTTCACGGAATGAGCGAACCAGAATGTCGTCGCGGGTTTCAACTACATCCTCTGTGGTAATATCGTCCCACCAGACGTTGTCAGGTTCTTCCATCAGCAAAAACGTAGCCCACATTTCGTTGCTTTCACCGTCCGCTTGTGCCTCTTCACCTAGCTGGTCGCTGTACAGGTTGTCCACCAATTTTGCCCAGAACTGGGCGTACAGCGCAGCTTGCGGGCTGTCCGCATTGCATTGACAGTCCCATTCAAGCAGCCAGTCGCGAGCTTCAGCCAGCTCGGTATCAGCGAACTGCAAGCTGGCGAGGTAAGGCATCAGTTCTTCGGCGCTAATCAGCTTATTGTCGCCCTGAATAGCCTGGAAGCTGGCAATGGTATGTGGTGCCTTTTCTTTCAGCAGCTCGACAATCCGTTGCCCACGATAGCCGTAGTTCCATTCGTGGCTGATGACGTAGTTTCGTCCCGCTGCCAGTTCCTGGGCCAACTGGTCATAGTACTCCAGGGGAACAAGTGCCTGGTTGGCGGTGACAATATAGCCACGTCCCGGGTTGAAGATGCGGGGGAGGTCATCGTATGGAATGAAGCCCTGCCATTCAAACTCGTCTGTCCAGCCCGGGACGGGAAGGAGCCCGCTGTGGTTTTCAGCGCGGATGGGAATGCGGCCAGGTGTCTGATAGCCGATGTTACCTTCCACGTCGGCATAAACGAAGTTCTGCGAAGGAACATCCCAGTACTGGAGCGCTCCGCGGAATTCTTCCCAGTTAGTTGCTTTGTCAAGCTTAACAATCGCCTGCGTGATCGTGCCTGGGTCTAAAGCCGTCCAGCGCAATGCCAGCGGGTCTTCATTGTTGAAGCCAGTGATATCGCCGGTTTCTTCGTTTATGTGATTATCGTTGATGATTGGGCCGAGGTGCGTTTCACGAACCTGGATGGTGATTGGTTCTTCGCCGTCTCCAAAGTGAATGGTTTCCTCGTACAGGGTCATATCACGCCATTCGCCATTCCACTCGTACTGGAGCGGATTATCAGGATTGACACGAATACGATACAAATCGAATACATCCGGGTCAACATTGGTCACCCCCCAGGCAATAAAGTTGTTGTGGCCGATGATGATTCCCGGTGAAGGTGCGAAGGTAAACCCTGCTATGTCCAGAGGAGATTCTCCGTTGGTGGGTTGGTAGTGCAAGCCGATTTGGTACCAGATTGATGGCATCTGAATGCCCAGGTGAGGGTCATTGGCCAGCAGCGGCATGCCGCTCGCCGTCATGCTGCCGCTGACTACCCAGTTATTGCTGCCCAGGCCTGAGCTATCACCGAAAATCAGGTGCGTGTCCAGGCAGATGTTTTCCATGGCCAACGTATCAACTTCAGGAGGCATGGTGGTGTTGTTAACCTGGCTGGTAAGAGTTGATTCTGTTATCGGCAAATCTTCTGGCTGGATGATGGTAGGCTTTTCACCGTACGGCCATGGAGGCGTTAACCATTGGTCAGTCATCCCCTGACCGAGGAGTTCATAGAGGGTGGAGCGGAGTTCCTCCGTGCTCCCCCCGAAACCTAACTCAAATGCCATTATTTTGGCAAATGTTAGCGAGTCAACAGGTGTCCACGGTTCGATTTGGATGTCAATGCCTGTTAGCCCAAGGACGCTGTATTCTAGAGCCAGTTCGCCGGGGTCACGGCTCATAATATAGGCGTTGACGCCATCGGCGAAGGCCTGAGCAGAGGCGAGGGTCTCATAGTCATAGTTTTCTGCTTCCTGCTCTGCTACATGTCGCCAGCCAAGGCTGCGAAGAAAAATGTCTGCGGCAAGCAGGTCGCTATTTTTGCCAACTAGCTCCTCGATTCTGCCGCTCCCCAGGTGCCGAAAGAACTCCATCTGCCACCAGCGGTCCTGGGCTTGCGTGTATCCCTGGGCGAAGAACAGGTCATGCATGCTGCTGGCGTAAATCTGCGGAATACCCCACTCATCACGCAGGATTTCCACTGTTTCGTTCAGCCCGGCTGCTCTTAGCTCTCCGTCGTGCTGTGGCAGCGGTGCTCTGGTCAAATTGTGGAACCAGGCATAGCCACTGATAAGAACCAGTACCACAACAACAGGTAAAACAATTCGAATAACCTTCTTAGTACGACTTCCTTTCACCTCAACCTCTTTTTAACCATAAGGTCGGAATGCAACCATTATACCACCTTTCGTCTGCTATCAAGTGTCACCTATCTATCTGAACTGGAGCACGATGTATGGTTGCCGGGTAAAAGTTGCGGCGCGGACGAGTTTATGGAGCTCATAAAGTTCACCGATAAGAAGACAGGTAAGCCACGCCAGGCCTGGAAATGCCAGCAGTGTGGAAAGTGGCACTGGAATAACAAGAACGGGAGGGAGCGTTAAGCCCCTTCCTGAAGGAGGAAATAAGTTGACCCAATGAATATAAGCGCCTGCGCATTTCTTACAGCAAGTAAGTTCGAGCTCGGTCAGCCAGCAATGTCACGAGGAGTGAAAAAGTGGGGTTATCCCACTTGACAAACAATCCCACTATGATAAAATATGTGTGTAGGTAGATAGTAAAGGAGTAGATGTATGACAACCATAATAAAGGATGAGGAATTAACAAGGATACCTGGGAGCGTAAAACCAGATTCCAAAAAGCGAGTAGTTTTGCCCAGTTTCCTGGTGGGGGAAGACATCACCTACCATATCTACAGCAACAGCGTGGGGCAAATTGTACTGGACCCTCAAGTAACAGTCCCTGCCTCAGAAGCTTGGCTATTCAAGAATCCCGATGCTATTGCATCAGTTCGGAGGGGTCTTGCTGAGGCTGCACAGGGCAAGGTGTCTAAGGTTGACACCAGCACTTTATAGGGTTTTGAGTCTTGTTTGAGCTAGAATGGACAGATGAGGCAAAGGCAACTTATAAATCACTTCAGGATAACCCATCGGATAAAGCTCGCTACAAAGCCGTTAGGAAAACCATAAAATTTCTAGCACGGAATCCTCGGCATCCCAGCTTAGAAACTCACCCCTTTATGAGTTTAAGTGGGCCAAATGGGGAAAAGGTATTTGAGGCATATGCACAACAGAAGAGACCAGCGGCGTATAGACTATTTTGGTATTATGGCCCATCTAAGGGGAAAATAACCATTTTCGCAATTATTCCTCACCCATAATTGCTTGAGTGTGATTACTTCCCCTACCTTGCCGCAGCCGCCCTCTTAGCAATCTCTCTGCGTTCTTCCGGTGATAGCTTCTCTGCTCCAGCCTTACCGCCCTTCAACCAGCCACCCCAGGCGCCTGGAAATGCCAGCAGTGTGACAAGTGGCACTGGAACAAGAAGCGACGAAGCTGAAGTATTGGCTTACTCTCGCTCTAGATTCGCTTCAGGCGCTGAAGTAGCGTTAGAATCACAGCGGGTTAATTTGAAGTTATCGAGGTCTCTCAATCAATCCTAAATTCGCTGCGAGCACAGCATCAATATCATTCATCGTTATATCGTCTACTTTTCCTAGGACTTCCCCTTGCAGGTCTATCTTAAGAACAGGCTGAGTCAGACCCAATTGAACTATACTGTCATGCTCCAACCCAGCCTGCCTAGCTGATAATTTGAAATCCCTCTGATCTTGCAGGTCAACTCTATGGGAAAGAGGTGCCACAAGGATAGTCGGATAAAGGGGGTCATCATTATCGAGGTTGGTTTGGAGAATTAAAACGGGTCTGCTTTCGTGCGGTTCCCGCTCAGGCTTTGAAGGAAGCCGTGTTTTTGGCAACACGATGAGATCATCAGCAATTAAATATATTTCACCGCGCTGAATCTTGCGTCCACTAATACCAAGACGAGAAAAGGCGTTCTTAATAGACACACTTACTTATTAACTCTAAGCCTTGCTGTATTGGCTCGTTTCCGTGCTATAGAGAGTGCTGTCATTATCTGTTGACGATGCTCTGCCCGCTCCTCAGGAGCCCCCTTGGTAACAAGATCCATTCCTAGGATATGCTCTTGGAGCTTTTTCACGCGTGGATAATCCTTGAACTTGGTTTTGACTTCTATGCTCGACATATCCAGTTTCTCCCCCTTAATTTTTGCAGCTTGCATCGGTTTTGTTTGATAGTGGGAATGTTTCAGGGCAGGTAGATTTTGCCCACTGTGGTTGGCGATGACCTTATTGAGAGCTTGTAGGCAGGCATCAGTTAATTCAAATTGAGTGGCAGGCTCAGGACCTTGCTGGTAACTTAGCTGATAGCCAGAGCCAAAAAGAAACATTGTTAGCTTCAACTCCTGTTTGTCCATGGATTGTGCCGTATTCGGAATGTCGTAGCAGACAACGCCGTAATTGCCGAGCTCATATTTGCAATCTGTCATCTGCTCACCATGAAGTTGCCAGTAATAATAGTCAGCCAAGTAGACAAGCTTCATAAGGGAAGTCTTTGTAGGAGGGTATTTGGCGTTATAGACTAGGTAGAGAATGACATCTCGCAAATCAGCTCTCATCCATTTCCTCTCGAGTCCTAACACTCAATAGCCTATTAGGGAGGAATTTACACTTAAGTATTAGATTCCTACAACTACCATACCATTAAGCTGCCTTAACGTCAATACCAATTTGGCATCGACGATATGAAAAACTTTTGGGAAAGGTCCAACAAATGTTCGAATTTCCCTCTCTGAGCTTTATTCTCCGCCTAAATCTGCTTCAAGCGTCAAGGTGAAATCCTGATATTCGCCCGCTCTTAGCGTTTGAAAGGATAAAGCACGGCTTTTGAAAAGAGGACTTAGCCCTCTCATGGGTGGTAGAGTGAACAAGACAATGATTTGTTAACCTGTTAATTTAACCAAGGGCAAATTCTTCAGCAGGAAACGCCACGAGGATGCCTCTACCCAGCGGCTACACAATGTGGCTTATTGTTATATTGCATGGAAACAAAGAGGTGTTCATGAATGATATGATCTGGAGTTGCTATTATCTGGAGAACGGTAGGCCGCGCGTGTCAAAAGGTAGAGTAATATTCTAGTTTAATATCTTGCCGCCTTGATTTGATAATTCACACCGGTCTTATTCATTCTAAAAGTCAAGAGGTCGGAACTTACACTATATTTATGACAAGCCTTTGACTTAGTGCGACCACTGCGTTTAATTGAGAGAAGGGCTTCTCTTGGGAGAAGTAAACAACCAGATAACCAAATAGCCTCTTCTTCCAGATCTTGGTTATAGTCTCTAAGTGCAATTTGAGAATCTGGTGTAAGAAACACTATCTGAGACGGCTTATGACCCAGAATAATATGGGATAGCTCATGCATTATATCGCTGGAATGTCGCCATGGAGAATGTGTAGGGTTGTAAACAATAATATCGACGCCAAGGTATGATATAGTAAATGCAGACCAAGAATTCTTATCTTTATGTAACAGTTGTTGACGAGATTGTTCTGATAAATATTCAATGCCAGTCGGTTCCAAAAGGTACACACCAAGATATTCTGCAAGAGCCTCCGGTGATAAGGGGTCAAATTTTTCTAAATCTAGCTTCTTGCGAATTTCAACGGATATATTTTCGCATTTGGTCTTGAAGCCACGAACTAGCATGTTCCGATAGTATTATCTGCCACCAGCTTCAATCATTTTCTGTGCTCTTGATACGATTTCAGTCAATGCTTGGAGCGTATCTGGATTCAAATCCTTGTCGGCACGGAAATGAGCAAGAACGGTAGCTCCTTCTTTGGATTGGTTAGGTTTGGTCTTATTTCCATAGCCCAATATCTCACCCGGGTCTAGCTCTAACCATGTGCAGATTTTGGAGAACGTTTTTAAGTCAGGTACTTTCCCATTTTCAACTCTAGATAGTGTGGCATAACTAATACCTATCTCAGCAGCCACTTCTCTAATACCCTTTACCCCTCGCTTTTCCCTCACTAACGGGCCGATGCTGGTAAGATTCAACTTTGCCACAATACACCTCCTTGTTACAGTAGTGAAAATAATATTGACATCTGCAACACTATCTGTTAGTATTATATCAGATAAGAAAACGGTTTGCAAGTCTAACACAGAGGGGAGGTAATAGCATAATGAAAGCTATCGTTGGAATTATTGTGACAGTGATAATGTTGGTCAGCATGATGCCATTTCTTGATACTGCATCGAAGATTGAGTGGACAACCTATCTCGGTATTCCACTAATTATATTTACCGGATCTGCTGGAACAGCCTTTGTTACTAAGCGATTCGAGGCAATTATAGGTGGAGTAATATTAAGCGCTCTGTGGCCAATAATATATGAAATGGTATTGAACTGTCTGTAGGATAACATTCAGAAAGGAGGTGAGTGAAATATGCGAGACACTTACAAATACCACTTGAAGGATGGTAGGCGGATTGTTCACCGCGGTATCACCAATGAATTGAGTCGGCGTGAGCAGGAGCACCAAGCTGAATATCCTGGATCGCGAATAAGACAAGTAGGCAGAAGAACCACACGTGAAGCGGCTCTTGGATGGGAACAAAATGGGGGTAAAAGATGAAATTAAGCATAAACAGTAGATATACCATATGGAGGAGTTAAGGTCATGAATCACATTGATGATATTCTTGTTGATATACAGAAGGAAATCGCGCCGAGTGATGAAACACTAGAAGCGGCGCGAAGTCGTAGGGACGAGGTGCTATCAATTGCTGGGCGCTATGCGAGAACTCTACGGACATATACAGCTGGATCTATAGCACATCGCACAGCTAATGACGATACGGACGCTGACTGCGGCGTAGTACTTGACCGACGTTCACATCATGAACTCGGTCCGGATGGGAATGGTGGTGCGCCAAATGATATCGTCGAGGATGTTCGGGTATACATCCGTGTCCGGTTGAAAGATCGACATCCTAATATTGCTTTCCGACTGACTAAGCGAGCCATCAAGGTTACATTTAATGACCCTCTACCAGATGGTTCTGATCCAAGTGTTGATTTAATTGTAGCGTTGACAAGAGCGGCCGGAGCTTTGTGGATTCCTAATCTCGAGCATAAATGTTGGGATGCATCGGATCCTGAGTGCCACACGCAACTGCTGACCGCTGAGCCGGCAGGACTCCGACACATGAGAGCGAAGGTAATTAGACTTGCTAAAGCATGGAATAAGCAATACTCCCAGCCTGGTCTTTGCAGCTTCAACATCGAAGCTCTTGCTCTTGAGGCAATCAAAGATGAAGTAGGCGTCGCAGACGGACTGGCTACTTTCTTTAATTATGCAGCAAGTGACCTCTCGAAGCGACAGACTCCTGATCCTGCAGGAGTTTCAGCCCCGATTAAAACACCCATAGAGCGCGAAACAGCTGCCAACCGCCTTAGTAAAACTGCAGAGACCCTGGAAACTGCACTTAATTCAGATAATGAAAATGATGCTCGCGACAATCTTGCGAGTGTTTATTGGGTTTATGTAACTCCTTCACCCGGTAGTTCATCGAAGGCTGCCTTTGCCAAAGCACTGAGGGAAGGCAATTCGGCAGTCGTGGTCGTCCCCAGAGGTATCGAAATTGCAGGGTCAGGAGGCGTCGCATTGAAGAGAACTCGGGCATATGGAAGTGACAATCACGAGGTACGGTAAGCGAACGGGCGGGCCGTGGTACGGGGAGGATTTTCCACGCCTTAAGTTTGAGCGAGAGGCTAGTCGTTACTTCCCTGGTTTATCAAGCGTAACTATTACATCTGGCCATAACGCTGGAAGAAGATATCGACTGACAGTTGATGTTCCGCACTATGAGGCCCGCTGTGTACAAATCTTATTCCGAAAGGATTCTCCTAAATTTTCGAGAGTGAGTGTAGATGGCCCTGTTGACTCAAAGCATCGATTTTATTCTGGGGATTTATGCATGTGGTATCCAGAAGACCCTGTTGATAATAGGTGGGTTTTCGAAGATGGACTCATAGCCCTTCTTGGGCACATCACAACTCACCTTTTTCGTGAGGCGTGGCATAGAGAGACCGGAGAATGGCCTGGTCCAGAAGTTGGCCATTCAAAAATCGAGTCTGAATCTACAGGGCAGAGCGGAGTGCGACAATGAATGAAACAGGACTACCTTCAGCAGTGATAGTAGCAGCCATCGGAGGAGCTGTATCGTTAATAGCATTGGCTTTCAATGCCATTTCTAGCAGCCGGCGTGATCGTATTGCTCGCCAGCGCCAAGAGTTTTCAAAAGCCTTTGCGGTCTGTGTAGCGTATGAGGAATTCCCTTACATCGTCAGGAGGCGTCGGAAAGATGTACCATATGACGAGCGAGTCCGCATCTCTTCTGAACTAAGTATTATTCAGCGAGAACTCGCCTATTATTCTGCATGGCTAGCCACTGAATCAAGCCATGTGTCAGAAGCATATGAAAACCTAGTTGCAGAGCTTCGAGAGATTGCAGGGACTGAGATTCGTGAAGCCTGGCTCACACCACCAATTGACTCTGATAGTGGCATGAACATGCCAAACCTTGGTCTCAGCGCACTTAAACCCTTAAAGGAAGCCTATTTACTGGAAGTCGCGTACCATCTATCTGGGGTACCCAGACCTATTCGCCAGCTAGCTAAATACCTTAGCCGCCTGCTACGAAAAACATCATGACGAAATGTGCAGTTTTCCAGCCACCTTCAAGTACCGGGTAGCAAACTCAATTTCGCGCTGGCTCAATCGCTCCATAATAACCTTTCGAAAATCGCCAACCTGATTATACTTTGATTTCCTCGCCTGTAGCCATTACCTCTCCCTGGTAATAACGAAATCTGGCGCAGCATATTCTCTTTTCTCACACATCCCCTAATTCCTATGACCGGTATGTTGTCTCGGTTCGACGAGCCAGTTGTAATATCAAAACCAGTTTCTCATCGTCATATATTTCGTAGACCACCCGGTAATTGCCCACCCTTATTCGGTAGGCTCTCTCAGACCCTTCGATTTTTCTAACCCCATGGGGACGGGGTTCATTGGCTAGACCCCTGATAGCGACTCGTAACCGCTCAAAATCATGCCTCTGTATCCGTCTTTTCAGCCTTTCCAAATTACGGTCGGCCGCTGGTGAGACTTCAAGTCGGTACACTCTTTGCCTCTGCAGCTCGTTCTCGCCGGGTTACTGCCTCTTCCAGTTCTGGCTCAACTTCAGACCAAGGTCGTCCACCCTTTTCCTTCCACTCGGCATGGGCAGCCTCAATTGTGGGTAGTAGCTCGGCATCCTCATGGCTATCCAACCACTCACGCACTGCTTCAGCAACGATATCACTTGCCGCAATATGTCTCCTTGCTGCCTCCACTTTTAGATATGTATAGAGTTCATCATCATGAAATACCACTGTCATTCTTCTAGTCATAGTGCCCTCCCTTAGCATGCATACATACTTACATACATATAAGCATTCTAACAATGTTAGGCAAGGACGTCAAGGTGATGTGATGATTGAACGAAACAGCGAACTGTGCAGTTTTCCAGCCACCTTCAGGCACTGGATGATAAGTTCAATCTCGTGCTGGCTTAATTTGTTCACCCCGTTAGACCCTCTTTCAAACGATTTTTCAAATATCGCTTCCCCATTCCTGTTTTCAGATACTTCTCTCTCCGAAAAGCATCTTCTTTGCTCAAACAAGCTTCATAATAAATTAACTTGAGAGGAATCCTTGATTTGGTAGATTGAACTGCTGCGTTATTATGTTGATTGATTCGCAACACCAAATTTGCTGTTACTCCTATATAGAAATTTTTATCTCTTCCACTTTGCAAAACATAAGTATAATACCATAAAGGTCTAACGGGGTTCATAAGCTACCTCTTCCGTTTTCTCGGCAATTTCTCGGCAATTTCTCGGCAATAGGCTAAACCAGCACATAATACCTGCCTTTTTGAGGCCCTACAGGTTTAATTAAATCCAGTTTCACCAATTCGTTTAAATGATTCCGCGCTGTCCGTTCAGAAATATTAAACATCTTCTGATACGTCTCTGTGGTTATTTTCAAATTTGTTTGTAAATACTTTAAAACCTTTCTCTGTCTTTCGTTCAAAAAGATTTGTCCCTTCTTCTCTTTTACCCTTTTATCAAAGCTTAGCTCTAAGACTGCAGCTTTAACCCGATTCATACTGACGGCAACACCCTCACAGAAATATTCCAGCCAGGGTGTTATATCCAATGTTTTTTGTTCTACCGTTTGCAGCGCAGCATAATATCTCCCTCTATCCTCATTGTAATAATCATCAAGGGCGAAGAATCTTTTAGTATCAAAGCCTTTCAGATAGAGAATCAGCGTGGCTAACGCTCTTGCCGTTCTACCGTTTCCATCTACAAAGGGGTGAATTCTAACGAACTCGTAATGAGAAATCCCGCTTAATAATACAGGGTATAGCTCATGTGCCTGACCACTGTTTAACCACAAGACAAAATCCCTCATAAGATCAGGAACTTTGTTTTTAGGAGGCGGTTGAAAGATGACTTTGTGATGCCCATCCACAACCGCAACAGGCACCTTTCGATAGCATCCTGATTGACCTTCAGGTAAGATGTCTTGTGTGGTAAGCTGATGTATCTTGAGAATAATCTCCTCAGTGATATATTTGACTCCTTCCTCACCAAGTCTATCAATATATTCAAGCACCTTGACATAGTTTACTATTTCCCTTTTATCCTTCTCCCAAGCAGCTATTTCCTTCCCGGCAAGCAAATTTGTTACTTGCTCCAAAGTTAAAGGATTACCCTCTATGCTTGTAGAATGATGAGCCATCTTAACAATTGCTTCTTTGCGTAGTTTCACTTCCCATTGCGGAAGAAGCGAGGCATTGAGAATCAACTCTCTAGCAGCAGCGATATCTGCAAGGTAGTTGATTATCTTGTTAGTTACTCTAAAGTTTGGCTTAAACATCCTTGTTCCTTCTAATGCTTAAGAAGTCCAGGTCGTATTTCTCAATCAGTCCTTCATCGGCGAAGCTGAAATAGCGATTATCACCGATAATAATATGGTCCAGCACCTTCATCTGCATCAAATTTCCGGCGAAGACCAAATCCCTGGTTATCTGTTTATCATTGTCGCTGGGCGCGGGGTCTCCAGCAGGGTGGTTATGGGCGAAGATTAGAGCGGCAGCGTTGTGCTTGATGGCACTCTTTATGATTTCCCGGGGATAAACAGCGCTGACGGTCAATGTGCCTTCAAACAAGTTCTCCACGGCGATGACCTGATTCTGGGCAGTGAGAAACATAACCTTGAAGGTCTCTTTCTTGAGGTCTCTCATCGAGTGGCGGAGGTAGCTGGAGACCTCTTGAGAAGAGTGCACAAATTCTTTGTCCAGAATTTGCTCCTTGAGGAATTGCTCTCCCAGTTCCTGCATGAACTTGATTATAAAGATATGAGTCGGGCGGATTCCTTTAATCTCCTGTAATTCCTCC
>Ga0315538_1001771_pt1 | contig 12623 bp, 11 predicted proteins | sample SalMarSW160230MG_2_FD_203834 | JGI IMG/M metagenome (GOLD analysis project Ga0315538, IMG submission 203834) | Salt marsh sediment microbial communities from the Plum Island Ecosystem LTER, Massachusetts, United States - Salt Marsh Sediment SW1601-230 ...
GTACGAGATTGAGGCCGAGGCCGGGGCGCTGAAGTATTTGGCGGTGATGAGCGGCGGTGATGCGCGAAAGGCGTTGACGGGACTTGAGGTGGCGGTTCTATCGCAGGCGGCCCGGGAGGAGGGCAAGAAAGTCAAGGTTGATGTGCAGACGGTTAAAGAATCGATTCAGCAAAAGACGATGGACTATGATGGAACGGGCGATACTCACTACGATTTGGCCAGCGCTTTTCAAAAGAGCATGCGCGGCAGCGACCCGGACGCAACGGTATATTGGCTTGCGAGGATGATAGCGGGCGGCGAGGACGTTCGTTTCATTGCCAGGCGGATAGCGGTTTGTGCGGCCGAGGACGTGGGCAACGCCGACCCGACGGCGACGGTATTGGCGGCCGCTGCGGTTCAGATATCGGAGTTTGTCGGACTGCCCGAGGCCCAGCTTGCACTGGCTCAGGCGGCTGTTTACATTGCCTGTGCACCGAAATCGAATGCGTCCGCTTCGGCGATATGGAAGGCCGTTTCGGACGTGAAAAGTGAGCCGACCAGGCCCGTGCCGAAGCATTTGAAGGACAGTCACTACGCCGCTGCGAAGAAAATGGGATACGGGGCCGAGTACAAGTATCCGCATAATTACCCCGACGGCTTTGTGGCGCAGGAATATCTTCCGGGCGAGGCAAGGGGCAGGTATTATCAGCCGAAGCCGGCGGGGTACGAAAAAAATATCCGGCGTTATTTACAACGGCTCGAAAGCTTGATACAAACTAACAAATCGAAAGGGCACGGGCAACCGCCCGAATCGCCGGACCGGTCAGGGGTGATACGAGGTTAGTATGGACAAAGGTCAGTTGCGGCTGGAGCTGCAGAAGCTGCTTCTCGAGATTTCGGCTCAGGAACGTGCGGAGAAAAGCCGCAGTGCCTGCCGCAATCTTATTTCGACTGCGGAGTTCAAAGCGGCCTCCGTGGTTATGCTCTATTTGTCTCTTCCGCACGAGCTTGATACATCGGAGGCAATCCTGAGCGCCTGGCAGCTCAACAAGACAGTTGCGGTTCCGAAGGTATCGTGGCAGCAGAGGCATATGATACCCGTTCGGATAAATTCGCTTGAGACCGGTTTTTCGTCTGGGACATCAGGTTTGCGAAACCCGATAACGGGAGTTCCTGTTCCGTTCGGGCAGATTGATTTGGTGGTTACTCCCGGACTGGGTTTCGACAGGTGCGGCAACCGGCTGGGCCGGGGCGGCTCGTATTACGACAGGTTCTTTGCCAGCCCCCAACTGCGGGCGGCACGATGCGGGCTTGCTTATTCCAGGCAGGTCCTCGATAGTGTGCCGGTAACGGAGCACGATATAGCGGTGGATTTTTTAGTCACGGATGAGCAGGTGCTGTATTGTGACCATCCCGGCATGACCGGACGTGAGAAGAATGAGCATTATGGGTAGTAGTTTGGACAGGAGAACAAAATGGTCCGTTATCCGGCAAGTACTTATCAGAGGCGAAAGAGACGGATTCGCAGGTTGACATATACCATAGTGGTTCTGGTGGTCGCCGCCGCTGTGGTTTTTTATTTTTATAGCAGCAGACGCGGGCGGGAAAGTGCGGCCGACAATACCGTCTCCGAGCCGGTCGTCGAAGAGGTCGTTTCGACGGCGGCACAGGAGCAGACGGTACAGCAAAAAGATGCCGGGCCGGAGCCGACCAAAGTCATCGTACCCGAGCCGGTCGTCGAGCCGCAGCCGGCTGCCGTAGCGGTTGAGCTTGCCGCCGAGCCGAACGAGACCGTTGCCGGGCTTATTGCCGGGGCGATGGCGCTGCTGGATGAAAAACCGGCAAAGATAATAGAGGCACGAGACCGGCTTAACGAGCTTCTGCCGAGGGGCCAGAGTGAACGGCAGAGGGCCTTCATAAAACAGCAGCTTGCCGAACTCTCACAGCAGTGGCTGTTCAGCAGGCAGATATTCAGCGAGGACCGGCTCTGCCGGGATTACAGGGTAAAACCCGGAGATTTGCTCTCGAATATAGGTAAAGAGTTCAACGTCCCATACCAGATTCTTATGCAGATAAACAAGATAGCAAAGCCGGAGGTGCTGCAGGCAGGGACGGTGATAAAGGTCGTCAACGGCCCATTTCATGCGCGGGTATATCGCTCGAGCTTTACGATGGATTTGTTTCTGCAGAACACTTACGTTCGCAGCTTCGCCGTCGGGCTGGGCAAGCCCGGGATGGAGACACCTACGGGCAGATGGCGTGTGAAGCCGGGCGGTAAGCTTGTCAAGCCGACCTGGACGGACCCCGTCAGCGGAAAAACATTCCTGCCCGACGACCCGGATTATCCGCTGGGCTCGCGGTGGATAGGGCTCGAGGGAATCTCCGGACAGGCCGTAGGAAGAACCGGCTTTGCCGTCCACGGCACAAAGGACCCCGAGCAGATAGGAACGGCCGGTTCGCAGGGCTGCATACGGCTGCATAACGGAAATGCAATTTTGATGTACAAGCTGCTGATGCCCGGCGTCTCGCTCGTGGACGTAGTGGATTAGGCGCTGAAATGGCCGGCAGGACGCTTGAATTAAGGGATTGTATCGGCGTAACCAATGGACCAGGGAACGGTTAAACTTGAGCGAAGGGCCGGCTTCTGGGCGTGGACGGTCTCGATAGCCGTTCATTTGCTTGTTCTGGCGGTGTTAGCGGCGGCGAAGTTCTCGCCCCCGAAGGCCGATGCGCTGGTGTATCCGGGCGCAGTGGCTAAAATGAGCGGCATACGAAAGCTTGCCGAGACGCCGAGAGTTATCCCCAAGCCGAAGATGAGCAGGGTCAAGCCGCAGGGTGGTTTGCTGAGCGGCGGTCCCGGCTATTCGGATGAAGGACAGATTTTTGACATTGGAAAAGCCGACGACGGCGGTTCAGGCGATTTGACGGGGCCGGTGGCTTCGGAGGATATTTTCCGGCTGGAAGATGCAGATATTCTGCCGGACGGGGTTGATTTTTTCGGCAGCCGAAGCCGGGGACGCAGAATTTGTTACGTTGTTGACTGCTCGGGCAGTATGCGAGGTCTTTTGGGCCGGGTCAAAACCGAATTGGCTAAGTCGATTGGCGATTTGCAGCCCGACCGGTATTTTGCGATAATTTTCTTCGGCGGCGGGACAGTTGCATTCGGCGACGGTAAGCTGACACGGGCGACGGAGCATGCCAAGAAAAATGCGCAGCAGTTTATCGAATCTGTTGAGCCAAAGGGGACAACGAATGCCCTGACGGCGATTGATACGGCTCTGCAGGTTCGTGACGGCCGCGGCGAGGGTGCCTCGGTCATCTATCTTCTGACGGACGGCTTTGAATTGGGCCGGGGCGATGCGGGCAGGTTCTGCGACAGGGTCGCAACGCTGCGAAGGAGTTTTGCACCGGCGGTGAAGATAAATACAATCGGGTTCTGGCCGAGCAGTGAAGACGAGATGGTGCTGGAGAGGATAGCAGCGTCAACCGGCGGCGAATTTATTCTCGTCGCAGACGGTGACGGCTGAGGATGATTTTTGAACTGCCGGGAGGCAATGGTGTCAAAAGCGTTTCTGTTAAAGGTGTTTTTTCTGGCGATTGCATTAGCGACGGTGCTGGCGGTGATAGCTGCAAGCATGCGGGGCGGTGTGCCTGCGCCGGGTGTTAATGACGGTGCTGAGCGGTCGTTCTTCGAGCAGTTTGTGACGGCGGGTGGGCCCATAGTCTGGTTCATCCTGCTGCCGATGTCAATCGTTATGGTTTATTTGGCGGTGCGGTATTTTCTTACGATTCGCCGCAAGGTGCTTTTGCCTGCGGGTGTTGCGGGTGGGATTGTCGAGCTTGGCGGGCGGCTCGGCCCGGCTGAGCTTGCCGAGGCGATTGCCGGCGAGCGGGACCTCGTCAGCAGGGCGATTTCGAGTGCGGTGCGCCGAGGCGGCGGCGACTGGTTTCGGATGCGCGATACGCTCTTCGAATCGCTCCAGGAGCAAACGTCGGCCCTTATGCGTCGGATAGAATGGCTCAATCTGATTGGCAACGTTTCGCCGATGGTCGGGCTTTTCGGGACGGTGTTCGGGATGATAAAGCTGTTTAACGCGATTGTTCTGGCGGGCGGCCAGCCGCAGCCGGCACAGTTGGCGGACGGCATCTCCATTGCATTGGTGACAACCTTCTGGGGACTTGCCATTGCGATACCGGCTCTGGCGCTGTACGGGGTGTTCAGCAATCGCCTTGAGACGCTGGCCAATGAAGCGGTTACAGAGGCGGAAAGTGCGCTGGCGAAAGTCAGGCGAAGATTTGAAAAGCAAAGACGCGAGTCCCTCGGGGGCGAGCGGCCGAAAAGACAACTGCGCCGTATTGAAGAAACCAAGCAAAAGGGCGGGCGTATCGAACGCCGGCCGGGCGTTCAGCCGAGCCGGTGAGTTTGGACCAATCAATGTCTGTAAAGGTTTTTAATCAGTTTCGCCGTTCCAACGGGCCGGCGTCATTCAATTTGACGCCCGTGATAGACATTGTTTTCCTGCTGATAATATTCTTTTGCGTGGTCTCTCATTTTATCGAGGCGGAAAATTTCCCCGTTGCTGTGCCGGACGGCTGTAACAGGGCGCAGAGCGATACCGGCCCGGCCGGGGAATTGACTACGGTAACGATTATGAAGACCGACGGCGGCAAGGCGGAGTTTGCGGTAGGTGCGGAAAAGGTGTCGGCGGCGGATTACGGCGAAATTGCCGCTCGGCTTGCAGAATTGATAGACAGCCGATTAAAAGCCAAGCCGGCCAATGACAGGGTCATAACACTGCGCGTCGATAAGGACGTCTGCTACGCCGATGCCCAGTACGCACTGGCCGCCATCGCCGAAAGCACCGCAACCGACATTCGCTTAGCTGCCCTGAAGGATATACACAGCGCCGCTGAATAGTCGCATAAGGGGTCAATCAGGCCGGTTTGCCAAAGGGCCGGGGCGCCTTTACTTTTACCGCCGCCCTATGGCGGGCGTATTCCTTTCCCAAAATGTGCCGTCTTTGAAGCCCTGGATGGACTTGTCGGTCTCGGCGAGGTGAAGGCGTTTTGCGGCGAGCAGGCAGAATTGTTTTTCGATTTCGACACCGAAGAATCTTCGGCCCAGTTTTTTGGCGGCAGCCAGTGCCGAGCCGGTGCCCGCGAAGGGGTCGAAGACAAGCTCGCCCGGATTTGTGCTTGCGAGGATGAGCTTGGCTAAGAGCTTTTCCGGCTTTTGGGTTGGGTGGTCGGTATTCTCGGGCATCGACCAGAACGGGACGGTGATGTCGCTCCAGAAATTAGACGGATGGGTGAGGCGGAATCGGCCCTGCGCCGTTTCGTCCCAGCCCTTCGGTGAGCCGTCGCCGCGGGTATAGGGGGCGATGACCCGGCGTTTGAGTTTTACGGCATCGACGTTAAAGGTGTAATCGTTTGAGACGGTTGCGAACCATATATCCTCCGAGCAGTTTTTCCAGTTCTTCCTGGCGCCCCGGCCTTTTTCCCTTTCCCAGGTGATACGGCTGCGGACCCTGAGATATTTTTCGAGGACGATGTGAACGGCGGTCGAGCTGTGCCAGTCGGAGCAGACGTAAACAGAGGCGTCTGGTGTCAGCGTCGGCAGCAGCTTGACGAACCAGCCCTCGAACCAGCGGGTATAATCGCTTAAGCTCTTTTTTTTGAAGCGGGTTTTTGCAAAGGATTTGTTGAGATTGTAAGGCGGGTCGAGGATGAGCAGGTCGGCGAAACGCCCCGGGAGCAAATCGAGGATTTGTAAGAGGTCGTGGTTGGCGATTTTGTTCTCGATGTCACCAATGCCGGCGGGCCTGTCGATAGTAATTAGGTCTTTGGCGTAGATTGCTTTTTCTTTTTGCGTGAGGGTGATGGTACGATTTCTTCTGGCCCGGGGCGTGGCCACTGTAGTATCCTTTAAGCGGATTCCTTTTTGGGTGGTTTTTGTTTTGCCGAGGCGAGAGCGGCCTTGCCTTCGACAATCTTTTTGGTGATGACGTACTTTGCGGGTTTCGACTCTTCAGGAAGCTGGTACATCAAATCGACCATAAGCTCTTCGGCGATTGCACGCAGTGCCCTTGCGCCGGTATCGCGCTTGAGGGCCTTTTTCGCCAGAGCGTGCAGGGCGTCTTTGGTGAATTCGAGCCGGGCGTCCTCCATCTCGAAGAACCGCTTGTATTGTTTGATAAGGGCGTTTTTCGGTTTTGTGAGGATGTCGATAAGGGCCTTTTCGTCGAGTGCGGCCAATGTGGTGATAACGGGCAGCCGGCCGACCATTTCGGGAATCATCCCGTATTCGATGATGTCTTCTGGTATGACCTGGCTGATGATGTCACTGTACTCGCTTTTTTTGTCGCTCTTGCCGGAAAGCTCCGAGTCAAAACCAATCATCTTCCTGCCGAGCCGTTTCTTGACGATATTTTCCAGCCCGATGAATGTCCCGCCGCAAATAAACAGTATGTGTGCGGTATCCATCTGGATGTAGGACTGTTCGGGGTGTTTTCTGCCGCCCTGTGGAGGAATGTTTGCGATGGTCCCCTCGAGCATTTTCAGCAGCGCCTGCTGGACGCCCTCGCCGGAAACATCGCGGGTTATGGATACATTCTGATACGTTTTGCCGATTTTATCTATTTCATCGACATAGACGATTCCGCGCTGGGCGGCCTCGATGTCGTAGTCGGCGGACTGGAGCAGCCGAAGCAGAAAGTTCTCGACGTCTTCGCCGACGTAGCCGGCTTCGGTAACGGTCGTGGCGTCGCAGATTGCAAACGGCATGTCAAGAAAATGAGCGAGCGTGCGGGCCAGCAGCGTCTTGCCGCAGCCGGTGGGGCCTATGAGCAGCACGTTGGATTTGTCGATTTCGATGTCGCTGTCGGCGCTGTCGGCGTGCAGCAGCCGCTTGTAATGGTTGTGCACGGCGACCGAGAGATACTTTTTCGCGTGTTCCTGGCCTATGACGTACTGGTCGAGATACTCCTTAATTTCTCTGGGCTTGGGCAGCTGCCTGATGTTCAGGGCCTGGCGGACAAGCTGCTTTTTGTTCTGCTGGATGATATTGTGGCACAGGTCAACGCATTCTGGACAGATAAAAACCTTGTTCGGACCTTCGATGAAGGCGTCGCTCTGGCCCCCTGAGCGCCCGCAAAAGCTGCATATCGCCCTGTTACTGTTATTGCCTGTTCGCTTAACCATTATTTCGTTCCGCTATTATGGTCCTGACTGTTTCAGTATCCGCTGTATTATAATTCGGTCATTCGATTTGTGCAACTTAATTATGGATGTTCTGTGTCCGGGGGGTTTTTCGGCACTTATAGAGGACCGTGCCGTTTTCGTCGTAGAAACCGAATGTGAGGGTGGGCATTGTCTTTGCCGTCCGCGGCCTGACGGTAACAACAAGGAAGCCGCCTGAGGCGGGCTGTTGGAAGTACGGCTGTTTAATCAGGGCTTTAGGGTCGGTTGATTCGCCGTCGCCGGGTTTTCTTCCGATGCGGGCGTTGCCGTCAACGAGCGCCCCGCAGGAAAATTCCTCGAAGCCGCTCGGGTGGATGGAATGATACTGCCAGTGGCGGTCACCGCAGATGATGTAGAAGCCCTTTTTCAAAAAGGCGTTTTCGGTGAGCCAGCCGAAGAATTCATCGCCTTCGTGCCTGAACCCTTTTGGATTGGTGTGGTTGTCGGATTTATAGGCATCGTCGGGGCCGACCATCGGCGTAGGTGAGATGAGGATTTTGAACGTCGCTTTGCTTTCGAGCAGTGTTTTTTTCAGCCAGGCCTTCTGTTCTTTTCCCCATATAGTTTTTTCGGAGCCGTCGGCCATGTTATTCGGGCTTCGGTAGTCGCGTCCCTCGACAAGCCAGATTTGCAGCAGCTTATTTATCTGATGGGTTCTGTAGGTGACGGCGTTTGACTCTGTTGGGTCGAGGACGGGAAGCTGTTCGAGAAAGGTTTTTTTTGCGAGTTGCGGTAAAGGCGGCCTGTTGGTTGTATTGTCGCAGTCGTTGTAGCGGTAGTCGTGGTCGTCCTTTTCCCAGTAGGTGGCAACTTTCGCAAAAAGGTCAATGTAACGGTGCTGGGTGAACTGCTCGTGCCATTTTTTTCTCAGCTCGCTTTGGCTTTGGGCGGGTTTTGCCTTGGGATTATCGTAGTACACGTTGTCGCCGGTGCCGACAAAGAAGTCGGGGTGCATTTGGTTTATAGTTACAAGGGCGGGATAGCCGAGCTTTTCGTCGGGACCTCTATAGGGCGGCCCGCTGCTTGTGCCATAGTGGAATGCGGCATAATTCATACCGGTAACGACGACAAACGTAACTTTGCTTTCGACATCGGGGCCGTCGAGTGTCTTGAAGGTACAGGTACCGGCTCTCTTGAGGTGATTTTTCTCAGGCCCGTAGAGCAGACGGTAGTAGTAACGGGTGCCGGGGCGAAGGTTATCTATTCTTTGCTTTACGATAAAATCGTTTTCGGGCACGGCTCTTACGCAGGGTGTTTTGTGCGAGTTTATAAAGAGTGCATTGTCGGCTATCTCAAAGCGGGCGATGCCGGTCGTTCCGGGGACGTCGCCATCTATCGGCCGAGAGCTTTGTGTGAGCCGGCTTTGCAGAATGATGCTTGACGCGGTCGGCTCGCCGGCCATCCGGCCCTGGGCGAGGTGAATGTTTGATGTTAGTACCTGCGGGGCGCACGACATACCTGCAAACAGTAAAAATAAAACAAGAGCTTCGGCCTCAAATTTACGTCCGTCCACCGGACCATCCTTTCTCGAAGAAAACCGGCTCGTCAGAATAAGACTTTGCATTTTAATCTGTGGGCATTTGCTTTAGCAAGTGGAGTTTTTCGGCCCAGGGCGGCGGGATATGTTTGAATGTATTTTCGAGGACCTCGATTGTGTGTATGATATTTCGTTTTCCCGCGTTGGGCGGTTGTGCCAAGCAGTACAGTTCGTAGTATTTCGCCCGCCACCACTGCCAGCTTCGCTCGTCCGGTGAGGGTTCGTCGTTTCGGCGGATTCGGGCAATCTGTGCCCACAGTTCCGCCGCCCGCTCGAATTTACCCTCGGCGCCGAGCAGCCGGGCCCGGCAGCGCAGCCAGTTTACATCGTCCCGCTTTTCGCAGGTGCTTAGCGTCCTTTCAATTTCATCAAAATTGCTCTTTTGGGGCTTTGCCGCCAAGAGATTGAATTCGGCCAGAATCAACCTGCTGCTGCGGCTGCACCCGAACCTGTCGGCGTACTCTGCTAACCGGATGCAATTGCGGAGCATCGTATCGGGTTTGCCGGCGCAGCTTTCGCCGGGCTCGCAGTTGTCGAGTACATTCGAGAGCAGCTCGACGATTTGCGGAGCGGCCGAACCGCTCGAATCGGATGAGACGACATCGGCCATAAGCTGAACGGCCTGTTCCAGCCGGCCGGCTTGCTGAAGTGCCTGCGATTTGAAGAGCTTGGACATCGCAAAGCCGCTGAGAATGGGATTGTCCAGCAAATCCAGAACCTTCCGTGCGGATTGTTTGTCGCCGAAATCGAGCAGGGTGCGGCAATACAGGTATGCCGCCTCGTCCCGCACGAGAATGCACCCGGTATCGCCGGGCGGGCAGTTGCAGTCGAGGGTAAGGATTCGCAATTCTTCGAGAATGGCGTTTTGCTGAACGGCGGTCTCCGGCTGATTCAATTGTTTTTTTATCAGGACTAATCTCGCCCTGTTACGTTCCGGCCCCGTGGGTCTTTGTGCGATTTTTTCGAGCAGCTTTTCCGATTTTTGCTCTTGGCCGCAGCCGTCCAGCACGAGCGCGTGCAGATATTCGAGCCGGGGGTCGATTTGGCCGGCGGCGATTTCGGCGTAGTTGTCAAAGGCATCGACGGCCGGCCGGCAGTTGTCCGGGCTCTTCTCGTATAACCGGTAGGCGAGCCGGGCGGCCTCTTCGGCGATTTGGCCCGGCTCGATATCGAGCCGGACGGATTTGTGCCGCTGCTGAAGGCCGCTCGCCTTAATCAAAAGTTCGACCGCACGTTCGGGTTCGATGTGCGAAAACGCCGCCGCCGATGCGTACAGTACCGCCGGTCGCTGGAATTGTTCTCCTGCGGCGATATGCTCCAGAAGAGTACGGTATTTCCCCGCCCCTGTTGCAGAAGCGGCCTTTGCGGCAAGCTCGGCCTCGACGGCGGTGATTTTCGTGAGGTCGGGTTCGTTAGTATCGCTCTGCTCGGCAGCGTTTGACAAATCGGCGAGTATGAGCTGAGCCAGGAGGGTCTCTATGTTCGGCCAGAGAGATAGCGTCTTTTCGAGCGAGCCGGGTGCGTATCGTCGTTGCAGGGAGGCGAGGGACAGAACGAGTTCGATGTCGTCGCGGGATTGGCTGCGGGCCAGGTCGTCGGCGAGGGTGTCGAGCCGGGCGCTGGTTTCCGGGCCGAGGAATTTGATTTTCTCTATAGCTACCTTGAAGGCGGTTACCTGGCTCATATACGAGCGGAGCGTCAGCCGGTCGAATTCATTTGCGGCGACGGGGACAAGGGCGGCGTCACTCTGCGACAGCAGGGCCAGGGTCTTCGCCTTTATAAGCTGTCCATAGGCGGGCGGCTCACTTGTGCCGAGCGAATCAATCTGCGTAACTATCCCGTGAAGGAGCTGACTTCTTTTCGGCTCCTCATCGGCAAGGGCCAGGTAGTATTCGACGTCGAGCCGGCTCAGTGTGGTCCTGAGCAGGTCGGCGGCGAGTTTTCGCCACAGACCCGTCGAGCCGAACCGCTGCTCCCAGTCGCCGCCCTGATAATCCTCAATTTGCTTCTTGAAGGTGCGCTGTTCTTCTTCGATTTGTGCGAGCCGTTGGTCGGCGGTGTCGGCCAGGCCTTTTAGTTTTTGTCTTTCCTGCCGGGTGAGAAAATCGCCGCTGCATTCAAATTGCATTCGAGTCGGAAAACTCCGGCCGGCGAACGCCGCAGAGGCGGTCTTTGCCGCTTCGGCGAGCCGGTTAATATCCTCGGCTGTGGGGACGGCTTCTGCTGCACAGGCGGACAGACAGATAAAGAACGGCAGGACGGGCAAAACAAACAATGATTTGCCTCTATTTTTGCTCGACATTATCATTTGGCTGCCGTCGGGTCATTTGGAATGTGATGTCGCTAAGGCCGAGCCCGTAAAGAACGTTGTAGATTTTTGCGAGATGGTCCCATTTCACATCGGGCCCGCAGATGATTTCGACGGGGTCGGCTGCGTACCGTTTCTGCTCGATGAGCACCTCGCCCAGCCGACGGGCCAGCGAGAGCAGGTTTTCTTGAATAGTCCGGTCTTCGACCGCGACCGCCTGCGAGAGGCCGATTTGGACCTTACAGCCGGCTGCGGCTGCGTCAATTCGTATGAACAACGGCTCCGGCCTGCCGATTGTGCTGGCCTGGGCGTTTGAGCCGGGCAGTTGAAAAGGCAGAAAATCCTCCATGGGCCGCCATTTGGCCGCGACAAGAAAGAACAGCAGCATCAAGAAAGTCATATCAATCATCGGCGCCATTCGCAGCGCAAAGTTCTGCCGCCGGCGAAAAAAGGAAGTATTAAGGATATTGCCCCTTTGGTTTTGTTTGTTCAGCAGTTCCATCCGCCTCACCTTTATCCGGGCCGCAGAAAGCCGCCGGTCAGCCGGTGCTGTTTTTTGCGAACTCGGCGCCTCTGTGCAGGGCCTTCGTGTTGACGCCTATGGTAACGTGGTACCGCTCGGCTAACACATCGCCAAGGCAATCGGCTGCATCGTCGGGGCTGAACAGGCCTTTTCTTTGCAGATAGGCGCCGAGCGCAACCATATTGGCGCTTCTGGCGTTCCCCAATTCGACCGCGATGTCGTCGGCGGCGAGCCTCAGTATCTCCAGCGATTCGTCCAGCTCGGGTTCGGCGTCGATTAAAGAGCTGTTAATAACCAACAGCCCGCCGGGCTTGATTCGCGGGCCGAACTTGCTGAGCGAGGCCTTGTTCATCGCGACCAGCGAGTCAGGCCTGGTGACAACCGGCGAAGCGATGGGTCTGTCGGAGATTATCACCATACCGTTTGCAGTACCGCCTCGGACCTCGGCGCCGTAAGAGGGCATATAGGTTACTTCCTTTCCGGCCTTCATCGCCGTCTGGGCGAGCAGCTTGCAGGCGACAATAATCCCCTGCCCGCCGAAACCGGCTATCGTAACTTCCTCGTACAAGCCGTTTGATGTCATCTTTTTAGCCCTTGAATTTTCCAGGCGGAAAGACCTTTGACATTTCGTTTTCGATATGCAGCATTGCATCGACAGGTCTCAATCGCCAGTAGGTCGGACACGGCGAGAGCAGCTCGACAAGCGACAGGCCCTTTTCGCCCTGGATTTGCAGCTCAAAGGCGTGCTTGACGGCCTTTTTGGCCTTTCGGATTCGTGCAGGGCTGCTGAGCGCACAGCGTTCGACGTAAATTGCGCCGGGCAGGACGGACAGCAGCTCACAGACGTTCAGCGGGTAGCCCTGGCCATCCGCCCGCCGGCCCTGCTGGGTGGTGGCGGTAACCTGGCCGAGTATGGTCGTCGGCGCCATCTGGCCGCCGGTCATCCCGAAAACGGCGTTGTTTATGAAAATGACGGTGATTTGCTCGGCCCTTTGAGCGGCGTGGATTATTTCCGCCGTCCCTATAGCGGCAAGGTC
>Ga0315538_1001787_pt1 | contig 12566 bp, 13 predicted proteins | sample SalMarSW160230MG_2_FD_203834 | JGI IMG/M metagenome (GOLD analysis project Ga0315538, IMG submission 203834) | Salt marsh sediment microbial communities from the Plum Island Ecosystem LTER, Massachusetts, United States - Salt Marsh Sediment SW1601-230 ...
TGGATCTAAATATACTAATAGAGAACTTAAGATTTGGGCAAATAAAATTAAAAAATGGATGAAAGAGAAAAAAGATGTTTATGTCTATTTTGATAATGATGCTTGTGGATATGCGGTAGAGAATGCTAAGACGCTTTTACGGATGTTGTAGTTTTGCGCTTTAACATTTGAGTTTTTACTTGTTTGATTATGTCAAAAACCTATCACCAACTTACAATCAGAGAGACTTTGAAGGAATTGGGATCAAGCCCCCAAGGGTTAACTTTTGAAGAAGTTCAAAGGCGGTTTAAAAAATATGGTCCGAATAAACTTCCTGAAGAAAAGCCCTTATCTCGTTTGAAATTGTTTTTAGAGCAACTTCAGAGCCCTTTAATTTATATTTTGCTGATTGCTGGAGTTGTTACCTTGGTTTTGCGAGAATATACTGATTCTATCGTTATTTTCGGAGCCGTTTTCTTAAACACGATTGTTGGCTTTATCCAAGAATATAAGGCTTCTCGAGCTTTGAGAGAATTAAAAAAGATTCTAAAGATAAAAACAATTGTCTTAAGATCAGACCTTGAGAAGGAAATCTACCAAGAAGAACTTGTCCCTGGAGATATTATTCTTCTAAAACCGGGAGACAAAGTCCCAGCCGATGGAAGGTTAATTGAAACCCGCGACTTAAAAATTAATGAGTCAGTTTTGACTGGTGAATGGTTGCCGGCTGAAAAGACAATTAACCAGTTGCCTAAAGATACTTCTTCGGCTGATCGAGACAATATGGTCTATATGGGGACAATTGTTGAGGATGGACGAGGAAAAGCAGTGGTTACCCAAACAAGTCTTGGGACTGAAATTGGACAGGTGGCTCAAATAGTAAAAGAGACAAAAGAAGAAAAAACTCCTTACCAAAAGAAATTGGCTCATTTTTCAAAAATTGTTGGGATAGTGATTGGTATAATATGTCTAGGAATTTTTATTGAAGGAATGATAACCGGAAACAGGTTTATAGAAATGTTCACTACCTCAGTAGCTATAGCCGTAGCAGCCATTCCTGAAGGACTGCCAGTGGCGATGACCGTAATTTTAGCCCTAGGCATGCAAAGGATCCTAAAGAAAAAAGGACTGGTGAGAAAATTAGCTTCAGCTGAGACGCTTGGATCAACTTCAATAATTTTAACAGATAAAACCGGTACCCTGACCGAAGCCAAAATGAAAGTAGCCGGAGTTTATACCGGAGCAAAAGAACTTTTGAGTGATGGAGGGGAGTATAATAAAAAAATTGACAGAAATAATAAATCCTCGCATATTTTAGCCCTGAAGATTGCCACTTTATGTAATGAGGCTTTTATTGAAAACCCTGAACAATCTTTAGAAAAATGGGTTATTAGAGGTCGACCAACTGATAGAGCTTTACTTTTAGCAGGGATTCAGTCTGGACTTAATAAGAGGAAACTGGAAAAGGAAATGTCAAAAATAGATGAGCTTCCTTTCAATCCAGAAAACAAATATCTAGCCGCACTTTATAAATTAGATGAAAAAAGTAGTGTTCTTTACGTTAGTGGAGCTCCAGAAGAAATATTAGCTATGTCAGAATGGCTGGAAATTGACGGAAGACAGATAAGACTAACCCCAGCTAAAATGAAAGAATCGACACTTAGGTTAAAATCTCTTGCTAAGAAAGGGCTAAGGGTAGTAGCAGTAGCCTACCGGAAAATGTCAAATGTCAAATGTCAAATGTCAAAGCTGGAAGAGCTATGTAATAACTTGGTTTTTGTAGGGTTTATTGGTTTGCATGACCCAATAAGAAAGGAAGCGAAGGAATCAATAAGACTCTGCAGACAAGCTGGGATGAGGCCAATTATTGTTACTGGTGACCACAGTTTAACTGCCAAGGCAGTAGCAAGAAAGTTAGGATTTAACGTGGTTGAGAAAAACATAATTGAAGGAAAGGATTTAGAAAAATTAAGCGATGAAGAATTAAAGAAAAGGATAAAAGATTTTGATATTTATGCCCGGGTAAAGCCGACTCAAAAATTAAGAATAATTAGAGCCTGGCAAGGGAAAGGAGAAGTGGTGGCAATGACAGGAGATGGGGTAAATGATGCACCAGCTTTAAAGCAAGCTGATATTGGAGTAGCTTTGGGTTCAGGGACAAGTGTAGCCAAGGAAGTCTCTGATCTGGTTCTTCTAACTGACAATTTCAGTATTATTGTTTGGGCAATAGAGGAAGGAAGGGCAATTATTGACAATGTAAAAAAAGTGATTACCTACCTTCTCTCTGATAGTTTTAGCGAGATTATTTTAATTGGAGTTGCTTTATTGCTGAAATTTCCTTTACCGATTTTGGCTGTCCAGATTCTTTGGGTAAATCTTATTGAGGATGGTCTGCCTGGCATGGCTTTGGCTTTTGAACCAAAGGAAAAGGATCTAATGAAAAGAAAACCCCAAGGTCACGATATGCCACTCTTAAATCGAGAAATGAAAGTAATAATTTTTGTTATTGGACTCATTACTGACCTTCTGCTTTTAGGTTTGTTTTTCTGGCTCTGGAAAGGTGGTCATAATATCCAATATATAAGGACTATGATTTTTGCTTGTCTTAGTATAGATTCACTTTTTTATGTTTTTTCCTGTAAGAGTTTGAGGCGAAATTTATGGCATATTAATCCTTTTTCAAATAAATTTTTAGTGCTGGCTTCTGGGATTGGAGTTGTAATACTTGTTTTAGGTATTTATTTGCCAGTGTTTCAGACTCTTTTAAAGACAGTACCTTTGGGGCTTTATGATTGGACGATAATTATTACATTAGGGATAATAGAGATAGTCTTGATTGAAGCTGCTAAATGGCACTTTATTAAAACTAAAAACTAAAAGTGCAAAACGCAAAACTAAAATGTTGAATCTGACACCTTTGGTGTCATTGCGAGCCTCGACGAAGTCGAGGCGTGGCAATCCCGTGAGGTTATAGAAGTCATTTAATTCAAGGACGTCTAAGACTTCACGGGATTGCTTCGTCGTCCTTCGGACTCCTCGCAATGACAAGCAGTTTTGACATTTAACATTTAAGATTAAATTATATGCTCATTATCTATTCAATTATATTCCTTATTGCTTGTGTAGTTTTGGCTAAGAGTGGGGCGCTTTTAGTAAAGAGTTTAAAGAGGCTGGCTTTATATTTTCATTTAAGTGAATTTACAATTGCCTTTATTTTAGTAGGCATTGCTACTTCTTTGCCAGAGTTATTTGTTGGAATTACTTCTGCTTTAGGCAAGGTTTCTAATCTGTCTTTGGGAAATGCCATTGGTTCAAATATTGTAGATTTGACATTAATAATTGGCTTGACTGTGGTGTTAACTCGAGGGATAAGGGTCAGGTCCAGCATTGCGGGGAAAGATACATTATATATGAGCATAATTGCTCTTCTGCCTTTTCTTTTTATTTTGAATGGGCATCTTTCTAGAATAGAAGGAGGAATGTTAGTTGGTGTTTTTTTACTATATGTTTTAAGGCTATTTTATCGAAAAAAGGAATTCAGGCAATCAATTTTTTCTCAAATAAAAGGTAATTCTGTTGAGATTAAAAATAGGAGAAAAATATTTACTAATAATTTATTATTTTTTGTCTTAGGACTTTTTTTACTTATTTTAAGCGCTTGGCTTATTGTGAAAACTGGTTCTATTTTGGCTTTGGCTTTAAATGTTCCTTTGGTTCTCGTAGGGCTTTTGGTGATATCTATTGGAACGAGCCTTCCTGAGTTAGCTTTTGGGATAAAAGCGGGATTTGGAGGGCATAAAGAAATGATTATAGGAAATTTGTTTGGTAGCGTTATAGCTAATTCATGTTTAGTCTTAGGAGTGACTAGCTTAATTTATCCTATCACTCTCACGAATGTCAATTTATTTCTCATAACAGCTTTCTTTATGTTGATAAGCGTAATGCTTTTTGCTACATTTATTAGATCTAAAGAAAAATTATCTTCTTTAGAAGGAATTCTTCTCATCGCGATTTATGTTATCTTTGTTATTGTTACATTTATGGCAAGATGATGAAATTATCTCTAAAGGAATATCAAAAGAAAAGAGAATTTACTAAAACTCCAGAACCAAAAGGGAGGGAAATTAGTAGAAGTAAAGGCAATAGATTTGTTGTCCAAGAGCATCATGCTCGGAACTTACATTATGATTTTCGGCTAGAAATGTCCTCCTCCGCTAAAGCTACAGAGGATGAAAGAGGAGTTTTAAAATCCTGGGCGGTGCCTAAAGGAGTACCTACTGAAGTTGGTATTAAAAGATTAGCCATTCAGGTAGAGGATCATCCAGTAGATTATATTAATTTTGAAGGGGAGATTCCCGAGGGTCTTTATGGGGCCGGGAAAGTCATAATTTGGGATAAAGGAACGTATCAATTAGCCCCAGATGCCCATAATTCGGCTCTAGAAGCATTAAAAAATGGTAGGTTGAGGTTTGTACTGAGTGGCGAGAAACTGAAGGGAAAGTACGCTTTAATACGTATGAAAAATAGAGAAAAGGATAATTTATGGCTTTTATTTAAGAAGTAAAAAGGGCTCTAAATTAATAATTTATGACTATTAAATTTCTTGGAACATCGTCTGGCTGGCCAATTCCTAGGATAGGTTGTAACTGCCCGCAGTGTAAGTCTAAAAATCCTCGAGATAAACGCCTTAGGCCTTGTGTTTTGATTAATAATAAAGTATTAGTAGATGCTGGTCCTGATATTTACCAGCAGTTTATTAAATTTGGCATAAATAATATAGAAGCTATCCTGCTTACCCATGCTCATCCAGATCATATTTTGGGATTTCATGATATATCTAAACTTCCAGGGGCTAAAAAAATTCCTTTGTATTGTTCTCCTGAGTCTAAGAAAATTCTGAATCGAAGTTTTATTATGGTTAGGTTTGAGTATAAAATTTTTGAGTCTCAAGACAAGTTTAAGGTGGAGGATCTAGAAGTAGAAAGTTTTCCAGTAGAACATTCTAAAGTGGCGCCTACTGTAGGATTCAAGATAAGTTCCCCGAATAGAAATAGAGGATTTCTTACGGGGCAAGCAAAGTTTAACCCGAACAGTCGCTTCCCGAAGAACTTCGCCACGGGGCAAGCAAAGTTTGTTTATATCCCGGATATGGAGACAATTTGCAAAAAGAGTGAAAGATATCTCAAAAATGCCGATGTTTTAGTTTTAGATGGATCAACCAAACATAAGATCATTTTTGCTCATATGTCTATTCCTGAGGAAATAAAACTGGTTTGGAGACTTAAAGCTAAGAAAATTTACTTTACTCATATAGGGCATAAGGCTGGAACACACAAAGAACTGACAAAGTTTGTCCAGGGCTTAGGTGGAAAGAGATTTGAGGTGGCGTATGATGGGATGGAGATGAAGTTTTAAGTTTAAAGTGAAAAGTTAAAAGTTAGATTGTCAAAGCCGAATGTCAAAGCTCAATCACCTTAAATCCAAATGTCAAAATCCAAATATCAATTCAATGTCAAAATCCAAAACGGATTCTTTTTGACATTTGAGCTTTGGATTTGATTTGACATTTGTAATTTGGATTTTGGATTTAATAGTTTTAGTCATTAGATCAATTAGAAATTAGATATTTTCTATGCTCATCTATCTTCTTCCAATAAAAGAGGTGGATACTAAATATTTTGATCAAATATCCAAGGCATTAGAAAAAGTATTTAACATACCCTGTAAAGTACTTCCATTTATAGAGAAGCCTAAGCATGCTTATAATCCAAAGCGTAATCAGTATAATGCTTCTTTGATTTTAAATGAGATATACTCTAATGCTTCTAAGGATACTAGTAAAATTTTAGGAATTACCGATCTAGATTTATACACTCGGGGCTTGAATTTTGTTTTTGGCCAGGCTCAACTGGGTGGGAAATGCGCAATTGTTTCCACTTTTAGGCTAAATCCTAAATTCAATAATACTGAAAAAAATGAGCCCTTATTTAAAAGGACAATTAAAGAAGCAATCCATGAGCTAGGCCATACTTTTGGTTTTGATCACTGCTCAAATAGAAAATGTGTAATGAGTTTTTCAAATGATTTAGAACAGGCTGATTACAAAAGCTTGGAGTTTTGTCAAAAGTGCCTTGCGAAATTAAGGCGCTTAAAATGATTGACGATTGTTTATTTTTATGCTAGGATTCTATAATATCTAAAAAATATAGATTGAAAATTTGAAGGAGGGGGAAGATAAAATGTTTAGTCTAAGAACAGATAATCATGAAATTAAACCGGGTGTAAGGATGTTTGAGATCTGGAATAAAGGAAAGTTTGTGGGGGCTATTTATCCTACAGAAAAGGGAATAAAGGTGGTAAGTAAACATATCGCGAAAGATCCTGAATCAGCAATAGAAATTGACAAAAGTAAATTATCGCCTATTCCAGCAATACTGATAAATTTGATTAAATAGGAGGTGGGGGAGTTGAGCAAAACATGCAGGATGATAGATGAGAAAGGCAGGGTGTTAAGAGCAAAAGGTGGGATATCTAGAAAAAAAAGAGTCCAGTCGGCCGCAAGAGAATTGACTTGGAAAGAGGCAAAAATATGGGCAATGGTAGTTTGTGAGTATTATTGTCAGAAATGTGGGGAGAAAAAAGAAGAGTGCGAGCTGGAGGCGCATCATAGAGAATTCTATCCAGAGGATGGATATGTGTTTTCTACTACAGAAGACATATTTAAAGTGATGGGAATTCTCTGCTCCTATTGTCATGACCTTCTTCACTTTGTGGCTTGGAAAATAGTAAAGGAGATAGAGAAGTGTAGGTATCCGTTAACCAAAAAAGAGTTAATTGACAGGGTAATATCAAAAGTTGATGATGTCTCTTCTCAGGATGTAAAATATGTCCTTGAAGAATTATCTTATGCAGGATTGATAGAGCAGACCAGAAAAGGAAAAATTTATCTTACTCAAAAAGGAAAGCCTCTTAGCCCAAGAATTAAAAAGGCTGAGAAATTTATAAGGAGGATTGAAGTTAAATAAAAAGCGGCTGTCTGTAATACCTCTTATAGCAGTCGCTTCTTTTTATTTCAGAATAGAAAATTAGATTCTATTCTTTTTTGTTTCTTTACTACGACGAGTATTATGACGCCTAATGCCTAAAAGTGATAGCAAAATAATTAAGGCAATAAGCATTAGCCAAAAAAGCCAACAAGGGAAACAGCAAGGGCAGATTAGTCGAGTTTCTTCTTTAGTATCTTCAACGCCCAAAATTTCACTTTTTTCGACTTCTTCGTCTTTTCCTTTGGGTGTTTCGGTTTCTTCAGAGAAAACCTGGGGGACAAATGCCTTTTTTAATCTACTAATTGTACTTCCTAAAATGCCTCCAAATGAAGGGATGAAACCAGCTTCTCCTCCCAAAAAACCTTCTTCTTCAGATGAAGGAGTTTCTTCTTCGCTTGGAGGAGCTGTTGTTTCGCCAAGTATCTCCCCGATATTTTCCTCACCATAGACAGTGATATCAGTATTGCCAAAATAATGAACACTGGTAATTATATTAGTTCCCAGCTTGGCTGGTCTGATATTTAAGGTAATTAAGTAATTTTCTGCTGGCGCTAAAGAAGGGATATCCCACGTGGCTAGTCCTTGAGAAATATCATAATTTGTCCAGTTTGGGCTTGAGGAATCCAGGATAAAATAGTCTAGAGGAAAAGTTATTTCTAAAGTAGCAGTGCTGAGTGTGCCATTTCCGGTATTAGTAATCAAGACAGTTTCAGTTTCTAGAGCGTCAAGTATTTTTTGAAATGGATAAGCAAAATTGAGATCAACTTTATGATAATCGCTAGGCATTCCCGGACCACCGCCAGTGCTCTGGGTTGGAGAGACTTTTGGAGGAGGAGGCGAGCCTAAAAACCCAACATTTAAACTTATAGTAACGGATTTATTTTGATAATCATTGCCAGCGTCTTTATCAAAATTAATAAAAGCTTCGAATGTTTTGGTTTCTCCTGGAGCTAAACCTGTAGTTAAACTTAAATTATTGTCTTCATTAGCAATAGAGGATAATTTTACATCTGAATGAATTGGACTCCCGTCTAATTTTATTGTTATAAGTAGAACATCTAAGAGGTTCTCATCTCCGCCGGTGGGAGTAATATAAAATCCAACGGATTTACTTTCGCCAGAATTATTTTCTACATCAAATCCTTTAGTTACTGAAGTATCTCCGGGCGCAAGATTGGTCATTTCAAATAAAGGGCTTGAATCCCAAGTGACTTCCAGATCGGCAGCCTGAGCTGAGGAATGAAATAATAAGCTCCCGCCAATGATTGCTAAAATGAGAGCTATTTTTAAAATTAAATTTTTGTTAAACATTTGAATATTATTTACGAGATTAACCCGTCAATCATCTCCTCAAAATTTAAACTGGTATATTTCCAATTGTCTGGAAGATTATGTTTTGTATAATTATACACAGTGTAATGATAATGATTCTGTAAATCTCGATTGCCACGGATTACATGATCGCGAAATGAGGTTTGCCACCCAAATTTGGGGATTTGTATTTGATTTCCTCCGTATTTTTGGAGGAATTGGTGATGGAATTGTTGCAAATGCGGAACAATAAATGTTTTATTATATCGTTTTGAATATTGTTTACCCTGAAGGCGACATTCCGGAATGTCGCCTTCAATGATGTAATTAATATCACGCGACACATCTTTCTTCAATGATTGCATCACCTTCGAAATATTAAACCCTTTCCCCGGTTTCAACAATAAATGTAAATGATCATAATTCAAACAAAATGCATACAATTTAAACTTCTTTAATTTCTTACAAATCCTTAAATCCTCAATAAACAATTTACAGAATATCTTTTCCTTAAAATACGGGAATCGTTTATATGTATCTGTGGTGATAAAATATATTGAACTCTCATTATAATATCGTTTTTGAGAGTTTTGGTGTAATAGCATTTTCCCTCCTAATTTTATTTGGGCAATTCATGAGTTGCCCCTACTCGGTGCCTGCTTCACCTGCTTCACCATTTCCATCTCCGTCATCGCCAGTGTCATCACTGTCTCCATCACCATCATCACCGTCGCTTTCTACGCCCACATCTCCGTCAGCAATTATAGTTTCTTCTGGCATGATAGATGGTTCTTCTTCAACGACTGTTTCATCCACAGATGGCTCTTCATCAGCTGGCGTTTCTTCTTCAGCTTGATCAGTTGGTTCTTCGGTAGGTGGAATCTCATCATCAGATTCTTCAGCAGCTGGTTCTTCCTCAGTTTCAGCGGTTGGGTCTCCTTCATTTTCAGTATCTGAATCTTCTTTGCCAGTTTCTCCTTCAGTGGTTCCTTCTCCTGACTTCTCATCTTCTTTGATTGCCTCAGCTTCTTCATCAGCAGTTTCGTCAGGATTATCTTCAGTTATTTGTGGTTCTTCGGGACTGTCTTGGGGAAGGGGAGTGGTGTCTTGTTGATCATCAATAATTTCAGGTTCTTCTTCTAATTTATTTGGTCCGCCTGGTGTTGGATAAGGATCTATCCAATCTCCAATACCGTCAGGAAAACGAGCAAAGGATTTATCAGGAGGACTTACATTTTCACCAGTTTCATTTTCTTCTCCTGGCGTTGGTTTAGGATTAGAGTCACTCTCAAGAAGCGGATAAGAAATCCCGTCTTTTTTATCTTCATTCTCATTATAGAGATAAATTGTATCGCTTGTATCATCTAAAATATCAGGTCCTATTTTTGATAAATCAATGGCTAACCATTCTGTATTTGAACCTTCAGCGCCAATAATTGTGCTTGTGGCGTTACCGTATAAAATATCACTAGAGATTATTATTTCAGTATCATTTGAAAGTTTAATTTTCCAGCCATTTACATCTTGCGATTCATCACCTTTATTATAAAGTTCAATGTATTCAGGGAACTGGTCAGCATTAGGCAAAAACTCATTCAAAACAACTTCTGGGCAATCTATCTCAATAGGACTGGAAGAATTTTGTGGCTCAGGCGTATCTCTTAAAATAAAGTCATTAGAATTATTATTTGTATCATAACCATTGCCTTTAAATTCATCTAGCCCGCCAACTTTCATAGTATCAGGAGTTGAGGAGGCCTGGGCTTTTCGTTCGATGCTTTGATTTGCTGCTGGTGCAGGCGTAAATGCCGTTCCTTCTGGACGAAGATAACCACCAGCCCCGTAAGCGACTTTATCTACAACGGTTGAACCTCCATCGGTCCCTTCGGTAAGTTCGGTTTGGTTGTTCACCAAAAAGACAGTCCCACCTGTAGCAGACAGAGACTGGCTCCAGGACATATCATAAGTGGCCGTTCCATCATAACTGCCACCATGTGCAATCAGAAAAAATCCATGTGCCGGAATAGTATTGTCCGATTCAAAATTCTTCTTTTGGTAAGTTGCTGCTCCCCCTCCTCTATATTGAATTGACCAGCTTGAAATATCTACTGGAGAACCGGTTGGATTGTATAACTCAATAAATTCATCATCATCGGTTCCTCCTGCGGTTTGCACTTCACTAATCACCAAATGATCAGCCATGTTCTCTTTTGGTGCGGGTGTCTCCCAATGTCCAGATGTAATACTATTGCTAATTTGTTCTGTATCAGTAAATCCTTGGGTAGAATCAGGGAAGTTTATTTGCCAAGCTTCAAAAACAAAATCAAAATTACAAGTTTGGTCTTGGTAAGCGATATCAGTACCACTTGGTAAAATAATACTATAATAAAACCACTGCTCTGTCCCATCGTTTGGGTTATCATCAAACTGGTCATCAGGATGAGGGATTTCAAAATCAATGTGAGTGTAATTTGCTAAATTAGAAAGTTTCCCGTTATAGGTTAATCGCATATCCCGATTAGCATAACCGCCACTTACCGGACCAAGATAGTGATCATACCAAATTTTTAAATCTAACTGGTTGCAGAAATCTTGGTTTCCACTAGTAAATTGAAAACTGACTTTATGTTTTAATGGTAAGCTAATCGCAGTTTTGCCAACATAAATATCTCTATTAACCTGGTCTTCTGGCTCCATATCATCTGCTCCCGGCACAAAATTACTTTGACCAGATCGCAAAGTCATATCCAAAACCCCAGCAGTCAAAGTGTTAGTAGTAGTTGCTTGGTCTGAAAAGAAGGCATTAGTCTGACCAATGTAATTTATACTAACATAACAAAAGCTGATCAGGAGGATGATGGTTGAAATTTTTAATAGGGATTTAAACATAGATATAAATATTTAATATTCAACGTTTCTTCATCTTCTTCACTTCTTTCCCAATCTTTCTTAATTCATCATAAACAATAATTGTTGCTGGGATGATAATTAGGATAATAAGTCCGGGGGTTGTTTTGGCGAATGCAACGGGGTAGCCAATATAGGGGATACGTAGTCTAACTTTGCCTAGAACTCTTTCCTCTTCAACTGGTTCTGAATCAGGGGCGTTGTTGGCATCGCCTTGAACAATGAAACTTTTTTTACCTTCCTCATCTTTTATTTCAACTAACCGGTGGGTAGTGGTCTCTCTTGGATCATAAGCATTTTTGAAAGTGATAATATCTCTTATCTTATAATCTTTAGCGCTTTTTACAATAACCAAACTTCCAGTTTTAATGGCTGGTTCCATAGAGCCAGATTCTACGGTAAAAAGCTTAAATCCGCCTAATTTAGACGAGTATTTTTCCGGCAAAATAGAACCAATAACCAAGATAGCCACTGAAATGACGAAGACTATGAGGATGTAATAGATTATTTTGAAAATCTTTTTCATGATTTTAATATTAAATATCCAATATTTAATATTTATTCTTTCCCTTTATCGATCGTCCCTCTTTTATTGAGAGGCGATCTAAAAGAGAATGAGGTTATGGATTCGTTCCAACCATTACAAAATCAAAGGTGGTTGAAAGACCTTGATAGGTATTGTTAGCATCAGCTGGCAAAGTTACAGTATAACGGACATCTTCCGAATCTCCAGCGGCAAGCTCTGTCCAACGAGGGGTTAAAAGATCTGCATTTGATAGACCTGAAAGTGGACCGTTATAGACTGGCATCCAAGTTGGCCAACCTCTGTTTGCTTCGACAACAATATCGAGTTTATTGTAAAGATAGGCGCTACCTCCCGTTCGAACTGCTGAGATATTCAAGGTTTTTGCGGAAAGAGTTGAGGGACCAGCAAACCAAGGTGCACCATAGTTATTAACACCAAATTGACCCGATTCGGAATCACCAGGAGCTTGGCCTGTGACATTAAAACCAGCAATAGTTGGATATCCATTTACTCTTAACTCAAGAGTTCCGGTAGCAAAGGTATTTCCTAGAACTGAGGTAGTACTTGTGAATACAGCAGCAGTTGCACTAGAAGCTACAGCTACCACAGCTACAATAACCACTAAACTTTTTATAATTTTTAACATTTTTTATTTCACCTTCCTTTCGTATTAAGATTATATTTATTTAAGTAACTTGCCTTAATTCCCTCCTTATTTCGTCCCCAGAAAGTAGGGGACTAGGGTAAGTTGCTTACCGACCTTTAGAAATCACTAATAAATCGCTAATATAACACTA
>Ga0315538_1001788_pt1 | contig 12552 bp, 12 predicted proteins | sample SalMarSW160230MG_2_FD_203834 | JGI IMG/M metagenome (GOLD analysis project Ga0315538, IMG submission 203834) | Salt marsh sediment microbial communities from the Plum Island Ecosystem LTER, Massachusetts, United States - Salt Marsh Sediment SW1601-230 ...
CGCCCCTATGGCGAACAGCAACGCTCACCCATAGAGCAGGGCATTTAGCCCTGCGATAAGAGTTGTTCAAACATCCCGTTCAAGGACCGCGGGTGGAGCTGAAGCTCCACCCTTACATCTTCGGTAACTCTACCCCGCATTTTGTGTGGGAGCTTGAGACTATAATCGAACCATCAAAAAGTAGCTCATCTCCTCTTTGGTTTTCTTCCCTTAATTATATAGATGTGGCCGGAGCCGCAGACGAAATACTCACCATCCTTGATTTGCTGTCGAAACGCTCGCATGTTTCTCTCGTGTATTTCTCGATAATGTTCATACTCTACGGGATTGCCGCCTCCGGCTATAAACTCCTTTCTTTCCCGATCCATCCAAGTCCTGTACCGCTCTTGATCCAACCATTGTTTCTTCACATGCTCCAGCAGGACTTGTTGGCGGGGACCTTCGTAAGGAGGCTCGATATAACAGACCGCATCATTTTGCCTGATGCCGATTTCACCCAGACCCAGTTTGTTCATCATGAAGGGAACCTTGTTGCCGATACTGCCATCGCCCTGACCCAGTTTGATCCGCCCCTCATTGCAGATAAGAGCTACCTTCTTGAATAACAGTTGCTCGTCTATACTGAGTTCCGGAAGAGACCAGTACCATTTTTCCAACAATACTGATAAATTATCCGGTTCTATGCACATAATAAGCCCGCCCGGTTTGGCCACCCGGATCATCTCCGCAAGAGCTTTATCGGGCTTCTCCAGATGTATCAACAGCGCCTGGCACATGACCAGATCGGCGAAATCGTCGGAAAAAGACAGCTTATATGCGTCACCTATTCTGAAACTGGCTTCCCCACCGGTAGCCCACTCCTTCGCCGCTCTCTCCGCGTCCCTGACCAGTTCCGGCGATGTGTCAACGCCAAAGTAGCGCCCGCCTTGGCCGAAATAGGGCCAATATGTATAACCCAGGTAACCCAAACCACAGCCCACGTCAACTGCAGTCATCCCATGCTTCAGACCCAGCCAGGCGGCTAACTTGTCCAGCGTACCCTCAAGCCACATTGATTCGCGCTGGTAGACCAGCATTTCCTTCCAGCACTTCTCCGACCAGTCTATTTTGTTCTTATCCTGACTCATAATATCCTCCCTGACCGAATCTAACTATTTTTCGATGCATAGGCAACACAAAATGCAGATGTAGGGGCGAATCTTTAGATTCGCCCGAATGCAGGTGGGTGGGGCTTCCCTCCCTTTATGGGAGGGAATAAAAGGGAGGGTGAGATGAGTCTTGGTTCTACGTAAAACACCAGATGCCGGATAGTCCCCCGGACGGGAGACTATCCGACCTATAAGCTAAGAGCATGTTTACTGCTCGGTGGCCTTTGCCCTCTCCTGCTGCGTCATTTCCGCCAAACGCTTGACCTCACTTACATCCAAACCCAACCCTTTGGCCACGCGGGTGCCATAATCCTTGTGCGCCTTATAGAAGATCGCAGTCTGGCGCAGTTGAATGCGCTTCTGGGCGTTGCCCAGGTGATCCACAATGTTGCCCACCAGATGATCTCGATCCTGGTCTGTCATCACCTTGCTGTAGAGGGTACCGGCCTGCACGAAGTCGTCATTGGGAAAGTCGAAGGGATAACGACCGGCCTGTCCTGACAACTCAAAGCGGGGTTCGGCAGAGGTCGGATCCGGCTCCGGTCCGCCGAAGCTGTTGGGCCAATAGTTGGGGCCGTTGCCTCCGCCGTCGTCGGTGCGCATGGACCCGTCACGCTGGTAGCTGCTCTCCGGGGCGTGCTTGGGTACATTGACCGGAATCAGATGATAGTTGGGGCCCAGTCGATGCAGGTGCGTATCATGGTACGAAAAGACCCTGGCCTGCAGCATCTTGTCGGGCGAGACGGCGATGCCAGGAACCACGTTTCCAGGGCAGAAGGCGGCCTGCTCCACCTCTGCGAAGTAGTTTACCGGGTTGCGGTTCAAGACCAGCTTTCCGATTTTGATGGGCGGAACCTCTCCGTGCGGCCAGACCTTGGTGATGTCGAAGATATCCCAGGGGAAGCTCTTAGCCTTCTCCGCCGAAAGAATCTGCATCTCCAAAGTCCACGAGGGATGCTCGCCGCGAGCTATGGCCTCATTCAGGTCACGGGTGGCATGATTGGGATCTTCGCCGGAGAGCCGCTTGGACTCCGCCAGATTGAGATTCTTGATGCCCTGATCGGTCTTGAAATGGTACTGCACCCAGAAATACTCCCCCTTCTGGTTATACCATTTGAAGGTGTGGCTGCTGTAGCCGTTCATGTTCCGATAGGTGGCCGGCGTTCCCCTGTCGGAGAAAAGGACCGTGACCTGATGAATGGATTCGGGCGTGAGGGAGAGAAAATCCCAGAACATGTCCGGATCGGGCAGATTTGTGGCAGGATGCCGCTTCTGGGTGTGGATGAAGTCGGAGAACTTGAGCGGATCGCGGATGAAAAACACCGGCGTGTTGTTGCCCACCAGATCGTAGTTTCCCTCCTCCGTGTAGAATTTGATGGCAAAGCCGCGCGGATCTCGGGCGGCATCCGCCGAACCCCTTTCGCCGCCGACGGTGGAGAGGCGGACCAAAACATCGGTGCGTTTGCCCACTTCCGATAGAAACTTGGCTTTGGTGTATTTGGTAACGTCGGCAGTCACCTCGAAATAGCCGTGTGCTCCTGCTCCTTTGGCATGCACCACACGCTCGGGAATGCGCTCACGGTCGAAATGGGCCAGCTTCTCCAGCAGGTGAACGTCCTGCATCAGCACGGGACCCCGTTCTCCGGCTGTCAGGCTGTTCTGGTCGTCAGCCACGGGGATTCCAAAAGCCGTGGTCAGTTTTTTGGGCTTCTTTTTCATTGCCAACCTCCTTTCTTTTGTTATGAATTCATGTCTATATAGTTATCGGTTATACGATTTCCGCATGAGAATCTTTGGGCGGGTGGCTCGGCAAGCTGGTTTTAGTATGATGGGATTCAATCCCGGTGATCCCTGAATCATCCTTTCCCGCTTGTAGTGAGCTTGTGCTTCGACTTCGCCCTTCGGTCTGAGCTCAGGGTCGAAGACTCAGCACCATGAGCTTGTCGAATGGTCGAACCTATCAAGCGAGAGGGGGAGCAGCTTTTCCCTCCCTTGATGGGAGGGAATAAAAGGGAGGGTGACATAAATTCTTTTACTCAGGCAGTTCTTTTCACCCTCTCCCTAACCCTCTCTCATCGAGGGAGAGGGAACCGGGTTTTCCCTCCCTTGACGGGAGGGAATGCAAGGGAGGGTGAAGCAATCAACGCCATTGGCGGGTTGAACCTCCTTTTTTCCTCACAGCTGATTATTAGGATTAAGCAGATTAAAACATCTTTTCTCAAGATCCTGGGGGCAAACAATCTGCTGCAAAAATCCGCTAAATCAGCTTCATCTGCTGTGAAGAAAAGCCGTAGGGATCCCGCCGCTGGCGGGATGGCTGTCCGCCTTGACTCGCGTAGCCAAGCCTTCACGGCTTGGCACCGAGGCATAAAGCCTCGGCTACGCGGTTCCCACAGAAACACCAGGCAGGGACACTTCTCCCGCCAAAGGCGGGCTCAGTGCAGGCAAACCCCTGTCCCTACACTCCCATTTGTCATTCTGAGGCCCGCCAAAGGCGGGACGAAGAATCTAAGGGCGAGATGCTTCGCTTACCCAGACGGGAGCGTCCGCTCGCTCAGCATGACACGCTGCAATAGCGCGTAGGGGCGAACCTTGCGTTCGCCCGGATGTGGGCGGAGGTGAACTCCGCCCCTACGCGATTACATGCGTTCCAGAACGGCTTCCAAGTCCCACATTTCGCCCTTTACCGGGAAGCTGGCGGTGAGTATCAGCCGATTGCCGGAAAAGCGAAAGTGCCGGACCTGATCCGTGCCGACCCAGCCAGGGAGTTTGCTGCCTTGCACATGGTGCGTGACTGTTCCCTTCTCCGCGTCGACTTCGTAAGTTCCGCAGTAGGCGTCGAATCCTTCGAAGGCTTCTTGTATCTCTTCCGGCATGCCCTCAAACGGGTCATCTGAGGCGAACTTTGGACGGTCGTGGCGCATGCCCAAAAATGACATATGACCGCTCGCGGTATATATGAGCATGCCATAGAGATTCTCGCCATACGGATGAATCACCTCGCCATCAGGCTTTTTCGCTGTCATCGATAAGAACTTCCAGGTACCCACAAGCTGTTCTTCTTGCGTCATAGGTTTCTCCTTCTCAGGAGCTCTCGACTCATCGCAGCCTATAATCATAATCAACACGACCAGAAAAACAAACAAGACTTTTTGCATGCAAAGAGGTTTCATGATAGCTCCTTAAGGTTTTTGAGCCGCGCGGCCGTCCGCTATGGGGTTCTTATTCACCCTCTCCCGCTTGTAGTGAGCTTGTCGAACCTATCAAGGGAGAGGGAATTAACTCTTCTCTCCCTTGTTTATCCGCCTATGGCGGAACGGGAGGGAACAAAAGAGAGGGTGAAACAATCAACGCCATTGGCGGGATGGCTCTCCTTTTTTTCCTCACAGCTGATTATTAGGATTAAGCAGATTAAAACATCTTTTCTCAAGACTCTGGGGGGGGCAAACAATCTGCTGCAAAAAACCGCTAAACCAGCTTCATCTGCTGTGAAGAAAAGCCGTAGGGACAGCCCTTCAGGGTGAATCTCTTCAGGATGAACCCTTGTGGCTGTCCGCTTTCAGGTTCGGACAGGGACATACACTGTCCCTACCCGCTGATATTCAAAGCTTCTCTTGCTGTCTCGAACTCGTCGAGAATTCTCTTGATACGGTCGGTCAATTCCAACTCGCCAGAGGTGCCGCGGTCTGTCCAGTAGTGACCCTTGAGTGCACTTCGCGGTCTGCCGACAACATCCAACAGAATGGCTCCGTGATGGATGGGACTTCGCTCTCGAACAGAGAGCTTTGGTTCGTTCCTGTAGACACCGGTGACTCGGAACGTGCCGTCTGGTGCGCGAATGATCTCCGCTCCCAAAAGCTCGGAAACCGACTCGCTGGTCATCAACCGCAGACTCAGCGAGGAGAACGTCTGTCGCACCACCATGTAACCCTCGATGGGTTCAACTGTTTTGCCTGTGGACGGGTCAACCCAGTTGGATCGTATTGTTACTCGCCAAGTGCCAGAAATATCAGGGCGTTTGACGAACCAGCCCTGGAGGAACGGTAATCGCCAAAGCCAAAGGTCGAAGCCCGCGAGAAGAAACAATAGAACACCTACCACCGTGGAGAAGTGGCGCAGCCAAGAGATCGACACAGCCACTCCGTCAATGATGAGCAGGACGCCCCAGAGGAGCGCCGCCAGGAAAACTACTGCCGTTATGTGCGATCGAGCTATCATAATTCACTACTCCAGTCCAATGTACTTCCAAGCTGCGTCCAGGAAATTATTTGCTTGCCAACAGGTCCACGGTTGGTCCTTGTGGAAAAGATACAGCAGTTCGTTGATTTCCCCCCACTCTTTGCAGTCGTCGAGTTTTCGGGTCTCATTGAATAGATAGGCAAGCGTCCACCGCACATCGGCCATGTACGTGTCATGCCCGAATCCTTTGTTTGGCACGTTCCACACTAGGGATTCGATTAGATACGAGGGGATGGGTTTCACCGCTCGGATTCCTTTTTCATCCATTTGATTTCGGAGTTTCTTCAATATACGTACTATTCTCTTGAAGCGACGACCTGTCGCGTCGTTTTTTCGCACGCCGTTTTTATAGTGTTGCTCCGGCCAGTTTATGATCCGCCCGCCCTTGTCAGGACGAAGTTCGGTTCCGGAAATGCAATACGGTTTTCCTTCGCTGTCACGCTGGTACCTTCGATGCTCAAAGCAAGGCACGACGTCCGCATCCACTCGATAAGTGTTCGCACGCACTTCCAAAGCCTTGTTCCCGCGACTAACTGCTGAGGAGCCGAAATACTGTCGAAGTGCCTGCTCCACCTCGTTCTTGAACTGAGAACAGGTGTATGAACCTAGAGTCAATCCGACATCTGAATCCGAGAGGCCTTTGGCAAAAGCATAGTCTGTGTAACAATAGTCCATGCAGCAAACACATATGTCGACGTCGCTGTCCAAACGCACGTTCGTGTTGTTCCGGTACGAACCTTGGGCAAAGACATTTATCTCTAGTTTTTGCAGAGTCTGGCTTGATCTAATTGCCTCGCCGATCATTCTTTTTGCATTCTCACATCTTTCTTCCTCTGTGTCGCTTGGCGACTTAGCCAAGCTCAGGAACGAAGTTTCCCAATCCACTAAAACCTCCCGTGACCGATGACACCGCACGCTTCCGGGCCTGCAGCATCGTGCCCCTCTTGATTTTCCTGCTGCCCAGGGAGAATTGGCTTTTCCCTAAGGCCTTTCTCAGTGACAATATACTTGTTCTCTCGCTAGATTGGCAACCGTTTTTTCAGCGAACACATGCAGGACTGATCCGACTGTTCTCTTTCGGAAGTTCTCCAACGGTTGGCCTACGGATGCTGGTGAGATTGCCCGCTCCTCGTGCGGCGGAAAAGGATGTATCCTAACAGGGCAAAGATAACTAAAGAGAGGATATCTCCCAATGATCCTGAGAGGAGGAAGCCCACGCCTTTTGGCTTTCCTAAAAAGAATGCATACAAAGCTATGCCCACACCCAACAACCCCTCACCAGCTATAAGCCCGGAGCCGAAAAGAATTCCCTTTTCTCTTCTCTGGTTAAGCTGGCTTTCATCGTGTGCATATTTTTTCTCTATGAAACGCCTTATGCATCCTCCAGCAAAGATGGGGGTCATGGTGGAGACTGGCAGGTAAAGCCCCACTGCAAAAGGAAGAGAGGGTAAGCGGAAAAGCTCAACTATGCCGCTAAGCGCGGCTCCGGCAATAACAAAACCCCAGGGAATCTGAGCGTGCAAAACCCCCTCGATTACGGTCTTCATCAAAGTTGCCTGAGGGGCGGGCAGGTCAGTGGAGCCAAATTCATAAGCGCTGTTTAAAATCAACACCGCACCGCAAACAGCAAAAGCAGAAGTTGCGGCACCGATAAGCTCTCCGATCTGCTGTCTGTTCGGGGTGGCACCTACTAAGAATCCGGTCTTGAGATCCTGAGAAGTATCACCGGCTATGGATGCGCCCACACAAACCACGGTGCCCACGGTCAAAGCCGCCACCATGCCTATCTCATCTGTCCAGCCTAAAAGCACAAAGATCAGGCTGGTGCCCATAAGGGTCATGATGGTCATGCCAGAGGTGGGATTGGAGGAGACTCCCACCAGACCGACTATGCGTGAGGATACCGTAACAAAGAAAAAGGCGAATATGGCTATGCACAGAGCCCCCACCAATCTCATGGATACGGATTCCACATTGCCCAGTATGTGAGGTACCAGAGCGATAATCAGGATTATTACAGCCACACCTCCAAGAACATAGGTAATGGGCAGATCAGCCTGAGTTCTGTCTATTTTTGCCGGTCCGGTCGAGGTATGGGATGGAGTTTTCTTCATTCTGGATTTCATCTCATCCAGGCTCAATTTGAAGGACTTTATCATAGTGGGAACCGATCTTATGATGGTGATTATACCTCCGAAAGCGACTGCTCCGGCTCCTACATACCTTATATATCTATTCCAGATCTCAGACGGGCTCATGTCGGCTATAAGCTTAGTGGTCTCAGGGAACAAGGGGACGGTCATCCCTTTCCCAAAGTAATTGATCAGCGGAATCAATATCACCCAAGAGATCAAACCGCCAGCCACCATGATCCCGGATATGCGGAATCCCAGAATGTAGCCCACCCCTAGAAGAGCAGGGGTGGTCTCGATTCCTATCTGTGCCTTTGGCAATCCCGGAATGGCGGAATGCACTTTATCTTTCCATAAGTGCAAAAAGCCGATGAAAAACTTGTATACAACACCAATCCCCAATCCCAGAAAAACGTTGCTGGCTTTGGCTCCTCCAGTCTCGCTGGCGACTAAGACCTTGGCACAGGCGGTCCCTTCAGGATAGGGGAGCTTCTTGTGTTCCTGGACTATTAAGAACCTCCTCAAGGGGATCATAAAAAGAATGCCTAAAAGCCCTCCCAACATAGCCAGGCTTGCCATCTGCACCAGTGTAGGATTCAAACCCCATAAGAATAATGCGGGAATGGTAAAGATAACCCCCGAAGCCAAAGAGGAACTGGCAGAACCTACGGTTTGAGAGATATTGTTCTCCAGAATGGTGGTCTTTCCAAAAAGAGGTCTGGCAAAGCGGAAGAAAGCTACGGTCATCACCGCCACCGGAATGGAGGTGGAGACGGTCAAGCCGGCTTTTAAGCCTAAATAGGCATTAGCCGCTCCAAACATTATCCCGAAGATGATCCCGGAGATCAACACCTTGGGGGTGAACTCCGGAATGAGCTTCTCTTTGGGAACGTAAGGTTGGAATTCTTCTGCAGGGTTCTTTTGCGAATTGCGCCTTTCTTCTTGCATATGGCTAACCTATCTTTTTGTTCAGTTCAATGTCCACTGACTTTTTCCCTCCCTCAATGGGAGGGAACACGAAAACTCATTTAAAAAGCTGGGAGGGTTTCACGATTTCAAAATCCTTTTCTTTAAGCCATAGATCAAAAATTTTTTCGGGCTTTTTCTCTTCCTTCAGCTTGAAGTTAAAAAAACCAAAAGATTTCCCCAAATATAACAGCTTCACCTCTTTTGTCAAGCTGACTTCCAAAACACTTGATTACTTACAACAATCGTCGTGTGCGATAACCAAAAGATTTTAAGGTCTGTTTTAAATCCTTTTCTGCTAGACAGGGCGACTGGATTGCTCAGAAAAAATTTAGACGTGTACAGGGTAAGGTTAAAACAGAGGCAGAAAAGAGAAGTAGAATTATTTGTAGCTATTGAGGGTTATGTTTACACCTTTTACCGTTTTACAGGATGTTATTTGTGAACTTTTGGAAAGAAGGGGGTTGATTTGAAGCAAAATGGAAACAGTTAAAGTCGAACATAAGTTCGACTCCCACCAATTCCGTTTCTTTCAAATAGCGGCGGCGGGGGGGATTTGCGGCAGTGCTGAGGCTTTCCCAGACGAGCGCCCGTACGGGTGGGGGTCTCCGTAAGCCGAAGCAAACCTGCGACCTTCCCCCGCCTTCGGCGGGGGACGAGCTACCAGCCTTGCACTATAGATCGGGCGGGGGTTTAACCCCCGCCCGAACAAGCTCTTTTGTTAGAATAAAAAAATAGCGGGGGCAGGATTTGAACCTGCGACCTTCGGGTTATGAGCTTTATCGTGCCATTTTCTTAACCTCTTGGCAGATGGGCTATTGCAAATACACATAACGAGTTGTTAGTTTTGCAATAGCCCATCATAACCCACCAAAACCCACGTAAACCTAACCCCAATTGAAACAGAATTGAAACAGTTGGTTGAACTCCCCACATTGTTTCTTCTCAAGAGATCAGATTTTTCAGTTTGATAGTCAAGACCGCCAAAGAATCTTAAACCTTGACAAACTCGGAGCGCCAAAAATTAATTTACAACTATGAATCCAGAGAGAAAATGAGCATAAGGCGAGTCATGAATAGCTCCTTGAATCGGGTAAATGAACGCCTTTGAGGTTGGTGCAGCTGGCACCCATACCTCAGAGATAATAGATGACAGAGACACGTGGAAATTCTTAAAGCTTTAGCCTTTGAGCGTTTCTTAATTGAAATATCCTTTCAAAAGAAGGGCGAGCTTTTTCTGGAAAAATATGTTGACTGCTGAAGGAAAAGTGGCTATATTTAGCTGTCAGTTTCTGTCAGTCAAAACATCTAGGAATCAACCTGGAATTTGTGATAGCCCTGAGTGACAGGGAAGTCTGAGTTGAAGGCAAAACGAAAAACGAACTCAAAGTTGGCCCAGAGTAGCCTGATCACGTTTTCTTTTATGAGCCAAGGCACTTCGCACTCCATCAAACTTCACATAAGGAAACGCAGACTTTGCACTTTCATCAGAAACTTCGGAGACGACGGAGAAGTTAATCTGATGATCAGAGGAGGGAAGATTTCCGCTAGAGTGGAGTATTTGGGAAGCTCACAGTCTTTTTTGGGGATTTTGGGTGCCGATGGGAAATGGAATGGTAGGCTTGCAAGGCAGCAAAAGAAAGAAAAAATCACCCTTTTCATAAGAAAGGGAAAAATCAGCCGCAGAAGAATAAGTCAGGTTTCAAAACTCCTTGAGGGTGATTCCAACATTCTGCTTGAGAGGGGAAAGAGAAGAAAATCAAAAACAGCAGATTCTCAATTCGAGGTAAAACTGGCGCTGTCTCCGAAGCTTGAAGTTTCTGGATTCATCAAACACAAATCTGGCAGACATCATACCAGGATAGAATTAATTCCAGGTGGAAGATGGAACGTAAAAGGATGGCTTAAACTGACAGGCGGAAGGTTTTTATACTCAGGAGAAATCGGTAAATGTCAAGCCCGTTTTGAAGGAACGCCTCGCTTTGTTCCGGAAAGAAGTGACTTCAGGAAAGGCTAACATTTTTTATTGTATCCAGTCGGAAGTATCTTATCTTTTTTTTAATTTGTCCCGCCAAATACCAGTTTCCTTTCTTATAGAGCAAAGCTTTAGGAACCAGTTCAATCACCTTAGAGGACCGAGCTGAAACATAACGCAACTTGATTTTTTTCTCCGCCCGCATCACTTGCTTGAGGAGTTCGAATACAAGAGCTACACCTTCACCAGAGTGTCTCTTTTCCGACTGAACAGTGATCTGCTCTTTTGCTTTTTTATAATCAACTTTGATTTTTTCGGGTACCAAAGACTCAAGCTTTGCCAATGTCTGCTTGGCTGACTTCCTCAGGCAGTCCACTGATTCAACCAGATCGGAGTTTAGTCCTATGTACAGGGTTAGGAGTTCATCAACGGTGAAATTAAGAGGTGGCAAGAAGGCATCGGTAAGGAATTTGTATCCGCCATCGAAATAGATTGGGACTCTAGCTCCAGATAGCGCTTGAATGTCCCTGAAGATGGTCCTCTCAGAAACCTCACATTCATTAGCCAGATCAGAGGCGTTGAGATTTCTTCTAGATCTCAGAAGATTTAAAATCAAAAGTAGGCGGTCTGATTTGGCCATTTTTAGCGAAGCGAACGTATTTTTGATACAGACTTAATAAGGTTCCCCGATAGCGTGGACGGTTCTAGTGACTCATAATTTCGGGTTAATGTGACAGCTCGTTCGATCTCCATTCTAAGTTCACAGACATTATCGGGCCAATTATATTGCAAGAGAAGCTCGAGTGCATCAGGAGCGATTCCTAAGACATTCCTCTTCTGTTCCTTATTAAAGTCAGATATGAATTTCTCAACCAACTTAGGGATTTGCTCTTTCCTTTCTCTGAGAGGAAGAATTCTGATCTTGAGGCAGAAAAGACTATTCAAGAACTTATGAAGTTGAACGTTGTTTAGCGATTTCTTATGTCCACTCGTTTGCAGAGAACCGATCACCCCAAGACTGAGAAGTTCGTTTCTGGAGAATGCCTCCGTTTTGCCCAAGTCCTCAAAAAAATCAGAAAGTTGGGCAAGTAGGTGTGCCTGTAACAGATCAACCCTTCTCATGAAAAAGGTATCCCTTTGTGTCGATCTTCGAAGTTTTTTGAAAAAAACTGGGGAGGTGAGTTGTTCGACGATCCTTGTCTGTTTACGAACGGTCTGTTCACAATCACAGACCACGAACTCGCCTCCCCAGTTTCTCTCCCGATGGATCAGTTCGGCAAAGTGCTCCTTACCTACCCCACTTTCTCCTTCTAACACCACATTCAAGGAAGATTGGACCGCTCGATTGATCTCGTGGTAAACTTCCTGGGTCGTATCGACCATCCTAGATATTCCCGCATTCTAAAGGATGAGTTGCAAGATGATTGCAATTGCGTTGATGATTGAACTTCCGTCGCCGCCATTTGATCCACTTGGAAGGGGCTCTTCAGGTGGAGGCGGGGGCCACTGACCTCCACCGCCAGCATAAACTACGCTTCCGGTAACGCAGGTGAGCAACAAAAGCGCTACGACGATGAGGGTGAGGAGCCCAAATGAATTCAGCCTGGAAAGCATGGAAACCTCCTTGTTTGAGGGTTTTTGGGTCTTCCCAAGCCGAACTATTGCAAGTCTGGTGCCCAAAATATGAGCAGTGAGTTTACTCTGTGTGGGCCAGGGGCTTAGAGTAAAAGCCGAAGATCAGTTTTCTCAGAGTAATGGAAAGGTGGCTCGTCGAAAGTGACGAAGCAGTGAAGGAGTGTTCGTAACTTTAATGTGCGAAAAAGGTTACTAAAGATGCCACTTTCGCCGAAGCGCTTGCTAGAGGGACTTTTGAGGGATATAGTCTAAGTTATTTGTGGAGAAGTGAGTAAGGAAGAGAATCGTCATCTATGACGGCTTGATTCGGTCAAGCTTCTTGATTTTGTGCTTCTTGATCCTCCTCCTCAGTGTGGTTTCATTCAAGCCCAACTCCTCAGCTGCTTTGGCCTGATTCCACTTGTTGTCCTGCAAAGCCCGAATGATCTTTTTCTTTTCCACCCAGTCTAACACTTCT
>Ga0315538_1001790_pt1 | contig 12535 bp, 10 predicted proteins | sample SalMarSW160230MG_2_FD_203834 | JGI IMG/M metagenome (GOLD analysis project Ga0315538, IMG submission 203834) | Salt marsh sediment microbial communities from the Plum Island Ecosystem LTER, Massachusetts, United States - Salt Marsh Sediment SW1601-230 ...
CCTTCGAGGTGAAAGCCGCTGAAGAACAGGAGAATCCTTTAGTTGTTCCTAGTCCCGAGCCATCAATGATAGCGCTATTCGGCCTGGGTATGGCGTTGCTTTTCAATAAACAGACCGCCGGAAAACACAGGTCCCGCCGGCGAATTTGACCTGGCTAAGAAATACGGCTGATGATGAGATTTCGATTCTCAATTCGCTTTGCCTGCCCGCCGCTGAAAATGATGCTGGCGATTATCCTGCTGTGCTCGCTCCGACCGGTATCGGCGCAGATTGACAACACCGCACTGCTGATTCAAAAATCGCCTTCTCAGGGCGGCACTATAAACCTGAGCGAGGGGCTGCACCACTTCGAGAGAGATGCAGAAGTTACCCTAAGGGCCATCCCGAACCCCGGTTACCAGTTCGTCTATTGGATTGGGGACGTCAGTGATGCCACCTCGCCCGGAACCGTAGTCTATCTCGACACCCCAAAAATCGTCGTCGCCGTTTTCGAGCGAACCCGGTACGAATTTATCGATACGTTCGAGCGGGCGCAAATTTCTATGGGTCGAGGCGGCCTGCTGCCTTCGGCTCCTGACTATGTTCGCAGAGGCGGCGGAGGTGGCGGCGGGAGAAGACCCCCAAAATTCGAATGGCCCCCGATGCCGACACCGCCCGATTTCCCCGTGCCTGGAGAGGGTGAGCCCGATTTCCCCATGCCCGGAGAGGGTGAGCCCGAGTTCCCAGTTCCCGGCGGTGCCGACGAAAACGACTTCCCTGTTCCCATACCTGAACCGGCCACGATACTCCTCGCAGGCCTCGGCGCGGTTATGATGTCACTGAGAAACAAAAATGGAATAAAGGAAGGGGATACATAACGGCATACTACCGCTGAAATTGTCCCCCCCATTTTTTTGGCGCCTATTGCCCAACGCCAAAAGAAAAACCGGAAGGCACCAAACCTTCCGGTTTTTTTTATTCGTACTCCTTTGTGCCCTGCTGCAAAATCTCGCCGGACGCAGTTACTCCTTTCTGAAGACCGCCACAACGTTCTCCACATCCACTACAAACAATCGATTGTCCCCCTCGAAATCAACGGGTATCGCGCCCTTCGGATTAAACAAAACCTTGTCATATTTCCGCAAAGGCAATTCAGGCGTGCTCTCCACCTCAGCGGATATCTCAACAACCCTGCCTGTTATCGTCGGTATCTCTATGTTGTCCGGAAGCTGAATCCCGCCCTTGGTCTGTTTTTTGTCCTGGTCCTTGCGAATCAGAACGCGTTTGCCTATCGGCTCGACCGTCTCCAGCGGCTCGACCTTTATTTCGTCTTTTTTGCCCATTGCCCACCGGTCATTGCAATCTAATCAAAAACAGGATGAAATCAGCCATCCCTCAGGGATTCCACAATTTTGCATTTTTAATTTTGTTTTTTGCACTCTCAAACTGACCACCGGTCCATTCGAGTATTATACCTTTCTCACCGCCTCTGCCGCAAGCATTACCGGCGCCGAATTTGCCGCTCGGCTGTGCCCGCTCAGTACCGTTACCTGCCTTTCTTTGAGGCCTTTTTGCTCTTTTTGCTTTTCTTTCTGCCCAGAAGCTCGTCGGCCTGCTCGAGCGTCTCCGGCGGCCACTTGCCCTGCGACTGTAAAGTCTTCAATCTGTCAAGCTGCTTGATGCTGACTATCGTCCTGCAGCGAGGAAACCGGTTACAACCCAGAAAAGGTCCCTTTTTGCTCCGCCTTATTACAAGCTCGCCGTCCCTGCACTTGTGACATTTTATACCTGTCGGCTCCGGCGGCGCCTTCGGCGGCAGAACATTGCCCTCTTTATCGAGACCCAGAATCGTCTTGCAGTTCGGATAATCACTGCATCCTAAGAACCTGCCGAAACGCCCGTTTCGGTAAACCATCGGCTTGCCGCACACCGGGCACTTATGCTCGCTCACCTCCTCGGCAACCATCTTGCCGTCCCTGTCGCAGGCACAGGCAAATTTGCATTTCGGATATGCCGAGCAGCTAAGAAACCTGCCGTTCTTGCCGAACCGATAGACCATTGCCGCACCGCACTCGGGACATTTATACTCGCTCGGCTCGGTCTCGGCCTTGGCATGCTTCATCTGTTCTGTGGCACGGTCCAGATTCTGTTTGAAGGGGCCGTAGAACTCATGCAATACAGTTATCCAGTCTAAATGCTGCTCGGCTATCTTATCAAGCTGCTCCTCCATATGCCGCGTAAATGCAACGTCCATTATCTTCGGAAAGTACTCGCTGAGCTTATCGGTTACCACCTCGCCCAGGTCCGTCGCCTGGAACTTCTTCTCCTGCTGCTCGACATACCTTCTGTCCTGAATCGTGCTGATAATCGCTGCGTACGTGCTAGGCCGTCCGATTCCTTCCTTCTCTAATGTCTTAATCAGTGAAGCTTCCGTATATCGAGCGGGGCCTTTCGTAAAGTGCTGCTCGGCCTTCATATCGACCGCCGATAATCTCTGACCGTTCTCCATCGCCGGCAGTCGCTGCTCCGCTGACGCTCCCGACCAAGCCCTTGTAAAACCGTCGAACACAAGGACCCTGCCGGTCGTTTTGTAAAGGCACCGGCCGATATCCGTTGCCCCGGCAATATCAAGATTTGTAACGTCCCATTTGGCCGGCAACATCTGGCAGGCGACAAACCGCCGCCATACCAAATCGTAAAGTTTGTACTGCTCGGCGGTCACCAACGATTTGATATCATCCGGCGTCAAATCCACGTCCGTAGGCCGAATCGCCTCGTGCGCCTGCTGCGCACTCTTTTTCGCCCTGAACACGTTCGCCTTCGCCGGCAGATACTCGCTGCCGTAGTGCATCGCTATGTAGTGCCTCGCTTCGTTAACCGCCTCCGGCGACAGGTGCGTGCTGTCCGTCCTCATATAGGTAATAAGCCCGAGCGAGCCCATCTGCGGTCCCAAGTCAATCCCCTCGTACAACTGCTGGGCCACCCGCATCGTTCGCTTCGCCGAAAAACCCAATCGATTTGCAGCCGACTGCTGCAAGCTCGAAGTAATAAAAGGCGGCCCCGGCCGGGACTGTGACTGCTTCTTCCCTATAGCCGACACCTTGAACTCGGCGCCCTTCATCGCCTCGTAAATACGCTTGGCCTGCTCTTCGTTCGATGCCTTGAACTTCTCGTCCCCAATCCTGCTCAGCTCAGCATTAAAGGCATTGTGCTCTGCCAGCCAGGCGTTCTGCTCGGCCACCGTCGGTCCTTTGCCGTTCTTACCTTCGGACTCCACAAACTCACGCCACGCCCGGCCGTAACTGCCCTGTAGCTCCGTCGTGAAAACAGCCGGTATAAGCCAGTACTCTTCCGGCACGAACGCCTTTATTTCATGCTCCCGCTCGACAATCAGCTTGACCGCCACCGACTGTACCCGCCCGGCGCTCAGGCCCCTGGCTACCTTCTTCCACAAAAGTGGTGAAATCTGATAGCCCACTATCCTGTCGAGTATGCGCCTCGCCTGCTGGGCGTTCACCTTGTCAATGTCGATTCGGCCGGGCTCGGCAAACGCCCGCTGTATCGCCGATTTCGTTATCGAGTTGAATATCACCCGGTAAATTTTCCCCTCAGCAACACCAAGAATCTGCGCTAAGTGCCACGCTATCGCCTCGCCCTCCCGGTCAAGGTCTGTTGCTAAATAAAGCTGCCTGCAGCGCTTCGCTGCCGACTTCAAAGACGCAACCGTCTTTTTTTTGCCCGGCATTATCTCGTACGTCGGCTCGAAGCTGTTCTCTATATCCACACTAAGGCCCTTCGAGGGCAAATCGCGTATATGACCCATCGACGCCCTGACCTCGTAGCCGCCGCCGAGATATTTATTTATAGTCCGCGCCTTCGCCGGTGATTCCACTATCACCAATGACTTGTTGTTCGTATTTGTCTTCGCCATAAAAAACACTCAACTATAAACCGAATTCGGCGTACAGCCCGCCACTGCTAACACCAATCGGCTCATTTATCGAAAAAGTTTAGAAAAGACCAGATACAGGTGCACCTGCGAGTTGTCAACGAAAAACAGTTCCCCCCTACCTCCCTATCCGGCCCGCAACAGCTCATCGAGCAGCGGCCTGAGCTTGCGAATTGCGTTGCCCCGGTGGCTGATGACGTTCTTTTCCTCCCGACTAAGCTGCGCGACCGTTTTACTCAGCCAGACCCGTTTCTATCTTTCTGTGCAGCCAGCGTGCGGCCGACTGCTGGTTGGCTCCCAGCAGAATATTCCAGTTCTGTAGCGGCGCCAAGAGCGCAACACTCCACAACCACTGGCCAAAGTCGCACGTCAACATAACCGCCGTATTGCCCTTTTTACCCTTGACTCCGCACGGCGAAGTCACCACATCCTGGGCTGAGAATCGGCAACGATGCTCTGCCATCTCAAGCTCAAGAAGACCATCACCGACCCGCAAAAGTCCAAAGTCATTCGACGTAAGTTTCATCTTGTCAAACGTCTCAGAGTCTTCAATGTGGACAAAGATGCATTTCCAATCCGGCTCAAAAAGCTTGCCCGGGCGCAGCCCTATCTTGGATATCAGAATCAGCTTCACGATATGTCCTTGTGTAAACAGGATGACTGTACCGGCAATCGCAAAAGCCAGGAAAAATATATCCCACACCTGCCAACTTCTCTGGCTGGTCGGAATCACATCCATCTGTCGATACAGCAGAATCCCCCCTGCAATCAGGTCAAGGACTATCCACAGGCACCAGAACGTCAGGTAGTATGCCCGTATGTTTAGCTTCTCGTACCGATCAACCTCACGGACGAATGTCTGCTCCGAAAGAAAAACCTCTCCGGGCGCATCTCCAGAGAATCCGACGTGTTTCATGCAAACACTCCTTTCTTGCTGCCTCCCTGAGACCCGACCGCAATCACTGTTCCCGAATAAGCTCATCGAGCAGACCCCTGAGTTTGCGAATTGCATTGCCCCGGTGGCTGATGGCGTTTTTCTGCTCCGGCGTCAGTTGCGCAACCGTCTTATTCAAACCCGGCACAAAGAAAATCGGGTCGTACCCGAAGCCGTTCTCGCCAATCGCTTTTTCAGCGATAATTCCCTCTAATGTCCCCTCTGTTTCAATCAATTCCTTCTCAGGGCTGGCTAAGCAAAGCCGGCACACAAATCTGGCGGTGCGTTTTTCCTTCGGTACACCCTCGATCATCCCGAGCACCTTAACCATATTCTTATGGTCGATTAGTGTCCTGTCGGCATCTTTTTCGCCGCTGAATCTCGCACTCTTCACCCCAGGCCGGCCATCGAGCGCATCAACAACCAACCCCGAATCATCCGCTATTGTCCACAGCCCGGTCGCCTTCGCATAGCCGACCGCCTTCTTTCGCGCATTTTCTGCAAACGTAGAGCCGTCCTCCTCAATCTCCACCACATCCGGAAAATCCGCCAAGCCGACCCACTCAATATCCCCACCCAACATCGCCCGCAGCTCCGCCACCTTCCCCGGATTCCCACTCGCCACAAGTATCCTTCTGTTTTTGCCGGCCATAATCATCAACTCACAGTATTTCAAGAATCTTATCGAGAAGTATTTTATTGGCAATCTCTTCCTTGAGTTCCTCCAGGTCAGGAGCTATTTCGTCCTGCGCCGATATCTCGAGATAATACTCGTTGTGAATTCGTTCCTGTAATACCAACGCACTCAGGGCGCAGTTGAACATAATGATGTCCTTCGCCTCCTCGTGTTCATAGCCCTCAATCAGCAGCCGTTTGAACAGATAATCAAACGTAAATCTATCAAAGACCTTGTAATTCTCTTTGACGTACTGTGGGGGATATTCGTCATCCATTGCTCATTGGCTCATCAGCTTTTTCAGCAGTGCCCGCTGGAGGTGCAGGCGGTTTTCGGATTGGTCGAGGATAATCGAGTTTTCCGACTCGACCACCTCATCGGTGATTTCGTAGCCGCGATGCGCAGGCAGACAGTGCATAATTTTTGCCGCCGCCGGGGCGCTCTTTAAGAGCTTGGCGTTAATCTGAAAACCCGCAAAGGCCTCGATGCGCTTTTGCTTCTCATCCTCCTGGCCCATACTCACCCACGTATCGGTATAAATCACGTCGGCCTCGGCAACCGCCTCGACCGGGTCATTGCTTTGTGAAACGCAGCCGGTGTGTTCCGCATTTGCCCGCTCAATCGAGCCCCGGTCAAGCTCATAGCCCGCCGGCGACGCCACCGTAAGTTTCATCCCTAATTTCGCCGCCGCAAATGCAAGCGACCGCGCAACGTTGTTGCCGTCCCCGACAAATGCGAGCTTGACACCTTCCAACCGGCCAAGATGCTCCTTTATCGTCAGCACGTCCGCCATCGCCTGGCAGGGGTGTGACCAGTCCGTCAGCGCATTTATAACGGGCACCGTCGCAAAATGTGCAAGCTCCGTCACCGTCTTGTGCTCGAACGTCCTTGCCATTATCCCATCGACGTACCGGCTGAGCACCCGAGCCATATCCTTAATCGGCTCGCGCTTGCCGATGCCGCCGATATCCTCGGGCTTCACATATATCGGCGAACCGCCCAAATCCGTCATCGCAACCTGGAAGCTTATTCGCGTCCGTAAGCTCGGCTTCTCGAACAGCATCGCCAGAACCTTCCCGGCAAGGCACATATCCCAACCGCCACTCTTATAGAGCTTCTTCATCGCAGCACTTTCAGCCAGCAGCCCGGCCAGCCACCCCGCCGTACAATCATTTATAGAAAGAAAATCCTTCATTACGCACTCTCACTTAACACGCCGTCAAGTATCCCAACCGCCTCGTCTATTTGTTCTTTTGTCACTATCATCGCCGGCATAAAACGAAGAACCGTACCCGTCGTGCAGTTTATCCGAAGTCCTTTTTCGAGGCACTTATCAACTATCGCACCGCCCGGGCCTTTGAGCTGAATACCTATCATAAGCCCTGTCCCGCGCACGTGGTCGATAATCGGGTGTTTGTCCCTGAGCTGCCGCAGCTTCTCCTGCGTGTACTCTCCCATCCGCACCGCGTTCTCCAGCAGGTTTCCTTCCTCAATGGCCTCAATCGTCGCAACGCCCGCCGCACAGGCCAGGCAATTACCGCCGAACGTCGAGGCGTGCTTGCCCGGCACCAGTTTCGCCGCCACCTCTTCGGTCGCCATCATTGCCCCAATCGCAACGCCGCCGCCGAGCGCCTTGGCCATCGTAATAATATCCGGCTCGACATCAAAATGCTGATATGCAAACCACTTGCCGGTCCGCCCGATTCCGCTCTGCACCTCATCCAGAATCATCAATGCACCGTTCTCATCGCACAACCGCCGAATCGCCTCGAGGTATTGCTCCGTAGCGACGTTGATACCCCCCTCGCCCTGAATCGGCTCGACCATCACCGCACAGACCTCGTCACTGAACGCCGCCTCAAGCGCATCGATATCGTTAAACGGCACATATACAAAGCCCGGCAGCAGCGGCAAAAATCCCTCGTGGTACTTCGGCTGAGCCGTCGCCGTCACTGTCGCAAACGTCCGTCCGTGAAAACTGCCCTCAGCCGTAATGAATTTATATTTGCCCTCGTCCGTCGCCAGCCGGGCTAATTTCATCGCCGCCTCATTCGCCTCGGCGCCGCTGTTGCAGAAAAAGCACTTGCCGCCGAACGCTCGCTCGCTCAAAAGCTTCGCCAGCAGACCCTGCGGCTCGGAATAAAACGTATTGTCGATATGCAGCAGCTCGCCCGCCTGCCGGCGAATCGCCTCGACCACCTTCGGATGGCAGTGCCCTATCCCGCTCACCGCCCAGCCGGGAAACATATCCAGTATCTTGTTGCCGTCGGCGTCCCAGAGATAGCAGCCCTGGCCCTTCACAATCACCCGCCCCAATCGCCCATAGTTTGCAATCACATACTTATCGAACATCTCTATCGTTTCCTGCGTCGTCATTTCCTTGCACCCATCAACCTAATCTGTCAAATCCAATCCACAACCAGCCAAATGTCATTGCGAGTACCTTACCTGATTCTCAGGATGCATGCAAAAGAAATTGTCATTGCGAAGGAGCGAAGCGACTGCGGCAATCTCGGCCGTCATACCGCAAAAACTTCTCTATTTTCTTGGGAGCGCAGCGAAGCAATCTAACCTGCATCCGTCTTTCTACCTCACAATTTGCGTCCCTATACCCTTGTCCGTATATATCTCTAACAGCAGCGAATGCTCGATTCGCCCGTCGATAATGTGCGTCTTTTTCACTCCGCCGTCCAGCGCCTTCAAACACGCCTCGACCTTAGGATACATCGGCTCGGTAATTATCTTCGCCTCTATCATCTCTTTTATCTGCGCTTCATTTAAACTTGAAACACAGCTTTGTTCATCGTTGATGTCGGTGCGTATCCCGTGCGTATCGCTTACGACGACGAGTTTTTCCGCCTCGACCGCCGCTGCCACCTCGCCGGCCGCACTGTCGGCGTTCACATTCAGATTGCCGCCGCTTTTGTCCTTCGCCACCGACGCGATAACCGGTACAGTGAAGTCCGAACACAGTGTCCTCAAAAGCCGGCCGTTCACCTCGATGACCCTGCCGACAAGCCCCAAATCGATTTTTCGCCCGTTCTCGCCCGCCAATCTCAACGGCTCGGCGAAGAGCACGCAGCTGCTCAGCGAATGCAGCCCCATCGCCCGGCAGCCCAGCTCGCCCAGCGTCCTGCAAATCGGCTCATTCAGCGTATGCACAAGCGTATGCTCGGCGAGCCGCAGCGTCCGCTCGTCGGTGTAACGTCTGCCCTGAATCCAGACCGGCTCAAGGCCCGCCTCGTTCATCGCACGCGTTATCGCCTTGCCGCCTCCGTGAACAATCACGGGTCGCATCCCCACCGTCGCCATAAATGCAATATCGGTCAACAGCTTTTTGCGAAGACCTTCGTCTTCGAGCACACTGCCGCCCAATTTCACGACCACTATTCTGCCGCGAAACTTCCGGATATACTCCATCGCCTCGATAAGACCGCGGGCCTTTGATATTGCCTCTTGCACTACAATAACTCCCGAAAACCGCCGTAAAAACAAACAGTATATTCCCCCCATCACCGCCCGTCAACCCATATCTCACTCTGTGGTATCTCACAAAGCGAACTGGAATAATATCATTGACCTCGACATCAGGGTATAAAAACCTGTTGATCTTTGAATATTAAATGGAACGCTGCTGCACAAGCAAAGCGAAGATGTCATTCCCGCGAAATTTATCTCCAAGGGAGCACCGAATCTACGCCTGTTCAAGGCGTTTCGCCCCCTCCCGCCTCCTCGCTGGTGATAGAACTTCACCGTTTCTTTAGTTTTTCAAACATCAAGTAAGATTCAGGTCGGTTAAATTACGAACACCATCAGCCCTGAAACTCCCCGAGTAGGACTCGAACCTACAACCTAGCGGTTAACAGCCGCTCGCTCTACCAATTGAGCTATCGGGGAACTAAACCCGAAATCCAATCCAATCTTACATTTACTGCATTCCATCTTGTTGTATTATCAAAAACCGCAGCGGCTCTGTCAAGTCACATTTCTGTTTTTACTATGATGACCGCCGTTACCGTGCAAATCGACAGGATTATTGGTTATCTCGCAGGTAAAAGGCCTGATAAATGACAGTCAAACCATTTCTATTCTCTGGACGTTGTCCCGAACGTAGTTGGTGGTTTGGATGGCCGCTCCACTGTCCATTATTTGCGGATTTGGGTTCCAATCCCCTCCTCTCCGGTAATTTTGTGTGGGCTTCGTAACTACGTACGGACGAGCACGCTGGAAAATTGTCCTTTAGAGGACTTCGTTCCTTAGATAATCCAATGCCTTTTCAACAGACAGTATTGACCTGGAGCTCCGCATTTTTTACCGCTGTTTTTTGTTTTGGCAGTGTAAAGAAGAACGTACTGCCTTGGCCCGGCTTCGATTTTAGCCAGACCTTACCGTCATATATTTCGACAATTTTTCTTACCAATGAAAGGCCTATGCCGGTGGCTTCAACCTCATCACGCCCGGCCAGTGTCTGAAAAATCTGGAAAATCGTTCCAAAATACTTCTCTTCAATCCCCGGGCCGTTGTCGGCAACACTGAACTTCCAGAAACCGTTCTCTTCGACACAGGCGATTTTGATTTGGCCCTGTGGTTTATCCATATATTTCACTGCATTGCTCAGCAAATTTTGGAACACCTGTATCATACGCGTTCTTTCACACATCACGACCGGTAATTCGTTTTCTATGCTTATTTCAATATTTTCCGGCGGAGCGACTTCGTCGATAGCTTCCTGAAGAACCTCATTCAGATTTACCTGCTTCTTTTTAACAGCCCGGCCAAGCTCGGAATATTGCAGAATTCCATCGATAAGCTTACTCATTCGTCCCACTCTTCCAACAAGCATATCAAGCTTTTCCCTGCTCTGCTCGTCTAACTCATCTCCACAGTCCTCGGATATCATACCGGCCAGACTTCCAATCGCTCGAAGCGGCGCCTTTAAATCGTGAGCTGTCGCGTGGGCAAAATCAGTAAGGTCACGGTTCGCCGCGTTCAGCTCTCCAACCGCTGCCTTTAAATTTTCATTACAAGTTTCCACCCCTTGCTCCGCCCGCTTGCGCTCGGCAATCTCTTTGTTAAGCTTGTCTATTGATGTAGTGCTTTCGTTCAAATTTCTGGTCATTTTATCAAATGCCCGCGAGAGTTCGCCGATTTCGTCTTGAGCTTTTGTGGCTACTTTATACTCCAGGTCGCCGGTGCCGATTATTTCGGCTCCCTTGCGGAGGTTATAAATCGGCGCGCTTATAATACTCGAAAGAAATCTGCTGACTATCAATACTGCGGCCAAGAGGGCAAAGAATACAATAATGAAGAATAATCTAACCGTCGCCAAAGATACCAGGGCTTCCTTCTCATCAATCTCTACACAAAGGCACCATGACATCTGGTGTATATGGTAGTGAGTTCCCAATACCTTGACCCCTCTGTAGTCGGTAAATAAGTGAGCTTCGTGTTTATGGGGCTTTGTGCCGAACCTTTTAATATCCTCAAAATACATTCTTGTATTTTCAGTATCGACTTTCTGCCTGAGAAAAGTATCCTTTATAAAACGAGAAGGCGTTATCATATAGCCGTATTTGTTTACGAGGTAAATATCGCCCGTTTTGCCTAATCCGGTTTTGTCGGTAACTATCTCATTCAGCGGCTCCAGTCCGACTCTGGTAACGATTACGCCTAAAAGCTCTCCTGTTTGGTGCTTTGTGAGCGGCGACGAAAAAGCTAAAGACTTTTGTCCTGTCACTTGAGAATTATAGGCATCTTTAATATAGGGCCCTTTCTTTGCGCCTAAAAAGCAAATATCATCGGACCTGTCCAGGCCAATCCTGCTCCTGTTGGTAGAAGCGATGATTTTGCCGTCTGTGCTTAAAATAAAGATTTCATCGACAGATTCCCTAATCGTTACTGTACTATCTAATCTCCGCAGAACGTCGTTTAACTTTTGGTCAAAATCTTCGTCATTCCTGTCTGCCAGCAAAAATCGCTCGGCGACAATACTTTTTGATAGTTGTTTAACCGCTTCCTTGTTCGCCTCCAAAAATGTCTCTATATGACTGGCTCTTGACTGGGCAATCGTATTCAGGTGAGGGTATATAGCTTTTTCCAAACTGTTTTTTGCTATAAAATGTAGCATCAGCAGCGAAATGCCCGCAAGAATCGCTATCGTTGTAAAAAATGAAAGGGTTATTTTACTTCGTATTTTCATAAAGGCCTCCGAGCAACATAGTATCGAACGCATTGTCGGCGTTCGGTTTCATTGATATTCTTCCGTTGGAAAGTTTAATCTCGGCGATGGTGTTGAAGGTTTCCAACCGCTCCTCGAATTTGTCTGTTGTAATCTGTCTTTTATAATCATCCCATCTAAGGCCTGTAACCTGCTTTCTATACTGCTCCGCTGTTATATCATAATAACCGGCAATAATTCCGCTTGCCTCGACAGGATGTTCTTTATAATACCCGACGGCTCTAAACCATCCCCTCATCAGCTTCTTAACCAGTTCCGGATTGTTTTTTACTAAATCTTCTCTCACGTTAAGCACGTCTATTATAATAGACGGCTCATCTTTGGTTGAAATCAGGATATGCCCGCCGCCTTTTTGTGCTGCTTTTGTCAACCAGGGCTGCCAGGTTACCACCGCGTCTGCTTCGCCCTCTACAAAGGCCAGCCACGCGTCTTCAGGCCTTCTGGGAATGATGGTTATGGTTATATCATCGAGTGACAGCCCCTTTTTATAAAATAGGTATGAAATAAAAGTCTCGCCGACATCGTCTCTTGAAAAAGCTACCTTTTTACCTGCCAGGTCCTCTACAGTTTGTATGTCCTTTGTCGCGACTATCCCGTCGCTTCCTATAGAATGGTCAATCTCCAAAACAGCCACTATCGGCGTATCCTGCGCCCTTTTGGAAACTAATAAATCAATTGTGCCCGCCTCGCAATCAAGCATGCCCAGCTTAAAGGCGTCACGTCTGGCTGAATCCAGCTGCTCATCGATAAAAACCAGTT
>Ga0315538_1001792_pt1 | contig 12529 bp, 8 predicted proteins | sample SalMarSW160230MG_2_FD_203834 | JGI IMG/M metagenome (GOLD analysis project Ga0315538, IMG submission 203834) | Salt marsh sediment microbial communities from the Plum Island Ecosystem LTER, Massachusetts, United States - Salt Marsh Sediment SW1601-230 ...
TTTATGAATGATCTCAAAGGCAAACTCGCGTATGATAAGGGCGGTAAACGAAAAAAGAGAGGCATTACCGCGGGACCAACCCCTTTGGATGGCCTCTCATCGTGATTATGGTATAAGATTAGCATAGACTACATTTTTTGTCAAATTTTTAACAGGAGCACCTGCTCATGGCTTCCACTCCGGGATAGTCAGGGATATAATTGAATCAAGAGGGATAAAAAATAAACGGACACTGGCAACCTCAAAGGAGTGAATAGATGCGTATTCTTAGAGTCATCTACGTTATGGCTATAGCGGCTTTGATTATCGCGCTTGTCATCGTGGGCGTCGAGGCCTTCTATCCTGATCCCTCATCATGGCAGGATTCAGCGGTACATGCTAGAAACGTATTCTTCATTATATTACCTTTGGGGATGGTGTTTGCTGTCGTGGGCACCTTCATTCGACACAGACTGGATATCTTCGGGGCCGGCTTGATTTTAGGCGGCATGGGGACGATGATATATGCAATTGTACCTTATAACCTGGACAACATACTGAGATTTATCGGCATTGCTGTCGCCCTGGCTGTGCTCATCTTCGTGGGAAATATGGTCTTCCTCTCCTTAAGAAAAAGCTAACGTGTTTCTCTAAACACTTATGCCTTGTTTTGCCGGTATTTTTAACTGGAGCATCTGCTTGAAGCCTGAGGACATCGCGCCTGTCTAAACTTTTTGCCGGAATGTTATCCGCCGAGACAATGTTGGGATTAACTCTTACACGTATTGAGAATATGAGAATATGATACAATTAATGAATGATAGCCCTCAATGGGCATGGTTAATATATCTAGTCAGATGAAGAACATAACCGGTACAGACACGACATTCATTACTAACGAAGGAGAGAAGAGCCTACGAGATAGGTTTCGGGTACTTATTAAAGATACCCGATTCTTTGATGCGCTAGTCGGCTACTTCTACACCAGTGGTTTCTATGCACTCTACAAGTCACTGGAAAATACGGAAAAAATCAGGATTCTCATTGGGATAAGTACCAGCAAGCAGATTTTCGACCTGATACAAGCTGCCCAGTCCCCGCTGCAAGGAGCCTTTGAATTCTCTCATGCCGAAACCAAGGAAGAATTTTCCAATACAGTGGCAAAGGAGATGGAGAGTTCGGAAGACAATAGCCATGTAGAAGAAGGGGTCAACAAGTTCGTTGAGTGGCTCCTTAATGGCAAGATGGAAATCAAAGCATATCCATCTGAGAACATCCACGCAAAGATATATATCATGACCTTTGTCGAAGGAGACAAGGATGTCGGCAGGGTGATAACCGGTTCCAGTAACTTCACACAGGCCGGATTAATCGACAATCTGGAATTCAATGTTGAGCTTAAGGACAAGGCTGATTATGAATTCGCCCTCGCCAAATTCAACGAACTCTGGGAAAACGCTGTAGATGTAAAAGATAAATATATTGAGACCATTCAGAATAAGACTTGGCTCAATAACACCATTATCCCTTATGAGTTGTACCTCAAGTTCCTCTACGAGTATTTCAAGGAAAAAATAAACATTGATAAAGAGGAAATCGAGAAAAAATACCTTCCCGAGAACTTCCTGGATTTGGAATATCAGAAGGAAGCTGTGAAAGATGCTCAAAACAAACTTGATGAATATGGTGGCGTATTCATTTCTGATGTGGTAGGTCTAGGTAAAACATACGTATCAGCTATGCTGGCTGGCCAACTCGACGGCAGGAATCTAGTTATTGCCCCTCCGGCTCTTCTATATAAAGACAGCCCTGGTTCATGGCCGAATGTATTCTCTGATTTCAGAGTGTCGGCTGATTTTGAATCATTGGGGAAGCTTGACCATATCATCAAGCGAGGGACCGATAAGTACAAGAATATTTTCATTGACGAAGCGCACCGCTTCCGCACTGAGATGAACATAACATACGAAAAACTGGCGCAGATTTGCCGTGGTAAACGGGTAATCCTGGTCACAGCAACACCTCTAAACAACTGGCCGAAGGATATTCTGAGCCAGATTAAGCTATTTCAGAAAGCCCGGCGAAGTACAATTCCCAATTTGCCTAACCTCGAGAGTTTCTTCAATTATCTAGCCAAGAGACTCGAGGGTCTTGATAGACAGCAAGACCATGAAGAATACATAGATACCGTAAGGGAAAACGCTAAGGAGATTAGAGAAAGGGTACTCAAATATTTGATCGTGCGCAGAACCCGCGCAGAGATAGTTAAATATTTCGCTGATGACTTGAAGCAGCAGAAGCTGAAATTTCCCGAGGTTGCCGACCCAGAACCCATATTCTATCAGCTGAACAAGAATGAAGACTACGTGTTCAGCAAGACCATTGACCTGGTAACCACGAAATTCCTATACGCTCGCTACACGCCGCTACTTTACTACGAAGGTGACATCACACAACCAGAAGAACTAGCTCAAAAAAACATGAGAAAGTTCATGAAGATACTGCTGGTGAAACGGCTGGAAAGTAGCTTCCACGCCTTCAAAAGGAGCCTGGAGCGATTCATAAGGTCTTACGAGCAGTTTTTGCACGAGTACGAGAAAGGAAATGTGTATGTCAGCAAGAATTATACGAACAAGCTTTTCGAGCTCCTGGAATATGACAACGACGAGGCTATTCAACAATTGATTGATGAGGACAAAGCCAGGCGCTATGATGCCGCCGACTTCAATCCCAAGTTTAATGAGGACCTTCAAAATGACCTGAACGTTCTGAGAGAAGTGGCAAAACTCTGGCAAACGATAGACCGGGACCCCAAACTGTTGACTTTCGTTGATATGCTAAAGAAGAACGATATACTTAAGAACAGCAAACTCATCATCTTCACTGAGTCAAGGGAGACCGCTGAATATCTTGACGAAAGGCTCAGCAAAATATTCCCTCGTGAGGTGCTTTCCTTCTCCGGAGCATCCGGGGCTCCTACCCGTGACAGGGTTATTGCCAATTTTGATGCCAGAGCCAAGTTTCCGAGGAACGACTATCGCATTCTTATTACCACCGAAGTACTTTCAGAGGGTGTTAACCTCCATCGTTCCAATGCTGTAATCAACTATGACATACCTTGGAACCCGACTCGATTAATGCAGAGAGCCGGACGAATTAATCGTGTCGATACCAAATTTGACACGATTTACACCTTCAACTTCTTTCCCACCATACAATCCAACGATCAGATTAAGCTTAAGGAAGCCGCTGAGTATAAGATACAGGCATTTATCGAGATGCTGGGTGCTGATGCACGGTTATTGACTGAGGGCGAAGAGATAAAATCGCACGACCTGTTTGCCCGCTTAACTTCGAAGAGGACAATAACCGGAGAAGATGAGGATGAAGAAAGTGAGCTCAGGTATTTGAGAATAATAAGAAACATACGCGACGATGACCCTGACCTATTTGAGAAGATAAAGCGCCTACCCAAGAAAGCCAGAACCGCCAGAGAGTATGACGGCGATAGCAGAAATCTGCTCACTTATTTCCGCAAAGGTAAATTGCAGAAGTTTTACCGCTCTAACGGCGGGACCACCGAAGAGTTTGATTTTTTCTCTGCTGCAAAGTATCTTGAAGTGGATAAAAATACACGACGGGAGACTATCGGGGCAAATTACTATGAGCTTCTGGAGAGGAACAAGAAAGCCTTTGCTTTGACCACGACTGAAGAGGTACCTGAAACAAAAATAAAGGGTGGCCGCGACAGCGCGTCTTTCGTGCTGAAAGTCCTGAAATCCAATCAAGTAAAACATTTCAAAGGCTATACGGATGATGATGAACTCTATATTATGAAGGTGATGAACCTCATTGAGGAGGGAGGACTTCCCAAGCAGACAGCAAAAACCCTGGTCAAGGAGCTCAGCAAAGAAACCAACCCACTGAAAATCCTGGCTAAGCTCAAAAGTAATATAGCGCCGGAGTTCTTCAAAGAGCCGGTAGCTGAAAGCTCGGCTCAAACTGTGGGACCACGGGAAGTCATCCTCTCTGAGTATTTGATAGGCAGGTAGAGCATGGACAGGCCAGCAGCGGTCAAACTTATCCGGGACACCTTTGAGAATTCCTTTGATAAGGGCTGTTTTGTTAACCTGAGTAAAAACCTAGTCAAGCACCTTGACGACTCAGGCAATTTCAGTTTACACGGTAATTACATCCCTGACGCTTATGACCAAAGCATTCGGAGTTATGACCGGGTAGGAAAGTATGAAGATAGTGATGGTAACAAGATAGATGTCCTAGTAGTCCGGCTTAAGAAGGAGCACTCCCTTGAACGCGCCCGAGCCATGCAGAGAAACTTTGTTGCCTGGTATCTGAAGAATAGACGCGAAAAAGATGCCGCCCTAGTCGCCTTTGTTTCCCCTGACGACAGAGACTGGCGATTTTCTCTAGTTAAAATGGATTACAATTTGCTAGCTCCCGGTAAAATAGAGACGGAGCTCACCCCAGCCCGCCGCTATTCATTCCTCGTTGGTGAGAGTGAAAGCAGCCACACTGCACAGGTGCAACTGCTTCCCATTCTAGAAAACGACGAAAGCAAGCCTCTGCTATCTGACTTTGAGAAAGCATTCGGCATCGAGGTTGTCACCAAGGAATTCTTTAAAAAGTACCGTGAGCTATTCCACAATGTTGATGAAGCGTTACAAAGGATCATAAAGAAAGACGCCAGAGTAAAAGAAGATTTTGCCGCCAAAGATATAGATACCGTTAACTTCGCCAAAAAGCTGCTGGGACAGGTTGTGTTCCTCTATTTCCTGCAGAAGAAGGGCTGGTTTGGGGTCGGTCGGGATGAGGACTGGGGAACGGGACCAAAAGACTTTCTGCGGCGCCTGTTTGAAAAGAAGATTGCACCTTACGACAACTTCTTCAACGATGTGCTGGAGCCACTCTTTTATGAGGCACTGGCGGTTGAAAGAACTGATGACTTTTACAGTCGCTTCAACTGCAAGATTCCCTTCCTCAACGGTGGCTTGTTTGACCCCATTAATAACTATGACTGGGTGCACACCGATATTCTCCTGCCCAACAAACTCTTTTCCAATACCGAAAGGACAAAAGAAGGGGATATCGGCACCGGCATCCTGGATGTCTTCGATCGGTACAACTTCACAGTCAAGGAGGATGAGCCTCTGGATAAAGAAGTAGCCGTTGACCCGGAGATGCTGGGGAAGGTCTTTGAGAATCTGCTTGAAGTAAAAGACCGCAAATCCAAGGGAACCTACTACACCCCACGTGAAATCGTCCACTATATGTGCCAGGAAAGTCTAATTAACTACTTGGATACTGCCGTCAATACCGGTGAAGTGCCACTGGTGGCGACGCCACCGCCACAGGGCAAACTTTTTGGCAAGCCAGACCCTGAGCAGGGAGCACTGAAAGCACCTGGCTACCGGGCGATTGTGCCGCGGGAGGACATTGAAGCCCTTGTCCACATGGGAGAACTGGCGATTGAGCATGATACCCGGGTCGAAGCATACGGCAAGGAGACGGAACGTTACTCCTATAAGCTCCCAGAAAGTATCCGCTGGAATGCTAGGCCGATAGATGACAAGCTTGCTAGCATCAGGGTATGCGACCCTGCCATCGGCTCCGGGGCGTTTCCGGTGGCCTTGACGACGGAAATAGTCCGTGCCAGAAACACGCTCACCACATATCTGCCGGACGAAGAGGGTAGGACAAATTACCACTTTAAGCGCCACGCCATCCAGAACTGCCTTTACGGAGTGGATATTGACCCCGGCGCCGTGGAGATTGCCAAGCTCCGCCTGTGGCTCTCCCTGGTCGTGGATGAAGAAGACATCAAGCAGATTCAACCTCTGCCCAACCTGGACTACAAGATTGTCTGCGGCAACTCGCTGTTAGCTTATCCTTATCAACCTAGCTGGACTAAAGAGATAGAGGAATTAAAGAACAAATTCTTTGGGACAACTAATTTAAAAATAAAACAGGAATTAAAGAATCAAATAGATTCGAAAATCGAAAACTTTTTGCTGAATTCAGAGAAGTCATTAGGTTACAAAGTCAATTTTGATTTCAAAATTTTCTTTTCTGAAGTCTTTCACGAGAAAGGCGGCTTCGATGTGGTCATTGCTAATCCGCCCTATGTGCGTGCTGATTCAGGTTCAGAGCATCTGTTGTTTAGGGCGAAGTTGGAACAATCAGGTACGTATCAAACTCTCTATGAGAAATGGGATCTGCTGGTGCCTTTTGTTGAAAAAGGGCTGGATGTCACAAATACTAATGGTGACTTAATTTATATAGTCTCTAACGCAATTTGCACTTCGAAATATGCTTTCAAAATTCTTGACTTAATCCAAGAAAAATACTACACGCATTCAGTAGACTATTTTGAAGATATAGAAGTATTTGAAGCTGGTGTGATTCCAATAGTTCTTCACGTTGGAAGGACTAGGGGCGACAGCATAACCAGAAAGACTGTTAGGTGCGGCTCGTTTGGCAATATTAAGACTAAAATAAAAACGCCAACAAGCGAGTTCAAGGCACTCGGGCGCGATGCATTCCGCAAAGAATACACTGCTGTAGTCTTAAATAAACAAACGGTGAACTTAGGAGATATTTGCTACATGAGTAAAGGCATGGTCATTAATGCGGATGAAAAAACAGCACAGGGAGAATTTGCCAAAGATGATTTAATCTCGGAGATCAAGACTAAGATTCACTCGCGTAAATATATCGAGGGTAAGGATATTGATTCATATTTTATTAAACGGGTCAAATATCTTGAGTGGGGAACTAAACGGGTGCCAGGACAATTAAGCCGGGCAACATTCCCAGAGCTTTACGACCGTCCAAAAATTATGCGTGGCCGTGTTACACCTGGAATTTACGATGAAACAGCATTGCTATGCAACGATAGTATTGTTGTATTGGTCAAGTTCGCAGATTTGCGCGGCGTTGAGAATAAAAGTATCCAGATGAGTATCAAGAAGTTTAATCGACTACCGCGTCGTGAGCTTGAAAAAAATTCAGAGCGATTTAATTTGAAATATCTTCTTGCGGTTCTTAATTCCTCTTTTGCACTTAAATACCTTAACAATATCAGACGTCACCGTTTGGAGAATTATTTTTACCCTGATGACTTCCGTAAGTTGCCTATACCAGCTATTCAACATAACGAACAACAACCATTCATTGACCTGGTTGACCAAATTCTCGCCATCACCAAAGATGAGAACTACATCTCCAATCTTGCCAAGCAAGCCAAAGTCAAGGAACTTGAGCGCCAGATTGACCAGATGGTCTATGAGCTTTACGGGTTAACCCCTGGTGAGATAGCGGTGGTGGAGGGCAAGAATTAGATCTGTTACCAAGCATATAACTTAGTAGCCGGCTAACATTTAGTTAGGATGATAAAGGAGCGGGAACTGTATGAACCGTAACCTTCTATTCATTAGTCACGCTAATCCTGAGGACAATGAGTTCTCACGATGGCTAGCTTTACAATTGGCCAGGTGTGGTTATCGCGTTTGGTGTGATTTAACACGCTTGCTCGGGGGTGAGGACTTCTGGTCAGATATAGAAGGCGCAATGAGAGAGCGCACCTGCAAGTTCCTTTATGTGCTATCACGTACTTCAAATCACAGACCGGGAACACTTCAGGAACTCCACTTGGCGGATGGCGTTGCTCGTAAAGAAGGCTTTGCGGACTTCATTATTCCGCTACGAATCGATGCTCTACCACATAATGAATTCAATATCCAAGTCGCACGTAGAAATGCTATCGACTTCAATGGAGGTTGGGCAACTGGTCTTAATCAATTACTGGAAAAACTCGGTAAAGACAAAGTACCAAAAGACTCCGACCTTGGGCCAGGAAGTGTTGCATCATGGTGGAAAACACAATTTGCCACTGAATGCCAAATAATTAGCAAGCCAGAAGTCTGCCTTTCAAATATGTTCCCTATAGTAGAAATTCCTTCTACTCTATTCGCTCACGAGTTGAGCATGTACTTTCGTTTTCTAACAAAATCTGCACGCTATCCATTCCGCCGGCATCAACATTTGTGGTTCTCATTTGCCACAGCATCGGACTTGGAACAATCCCTGGAAATATCAGGATGCATTTCCAGATCGCAGGCTGTTTCTCTTGATGAACTAACTGAGGGTCGAAATCCATTCAATATCAAGACTCAAGAAGCCAGAAGCATCATAATGGATCTACTTCGGCAGGCCTGGGAAAAATCTGTTGACGGTACCGGGATGTTGAAATACTATATGAGCCGAAGAAAGCTTACAGCGTATTTTAAAAATGATTTCCTCCCTGGCAACAAGGTGAAGGTTTCGGGAATATCTAATAAGAACACGCTCAGAAATCTTATTGGATATGACACACGTAAGGATAGGGAGCATAATGTAATTGGCAAAAGATACTGGCATTTTTCAGTTCAATTTAAACCCACTTTTGATCCGGTGCTAGCGTTTACTGCTATTCCCCATGTGCTCTTTTCTTACGATGGTGAAAATATCCTGAGCAATAGGAGATTCATACACAGACTGCGAAGAAACAAATGTCGCGACTGGTGGAATGCCGACTGGAGAGACAGGATTATGGGTATAGTTCAGTGGCTCGCCGCAGGGAAGGGCTACATATGTTTCGATCTAGGTTCAGAATCACATGTGAAAGTTGACGCTAAGCCCTTGTTATTTGATAGCGATATTTCTTACATAGAACCAGAGTCCAAGATAGTCATTTTAGAAGATGAGGAAGAGACTGAGGGTCTAATCGACGAAACATTAGAGGGGTAATGGAACTTATTAAACTTCCAGAACCAGAGTTGTTATTCGGATATGACCAGTCAGTCGAAGATCCAAGAGACGGGCTAACTTTGTTTGGACCTTTAGACAAAGGGAAACCCTATGGTATTAGATCGGGAGTCATTGGGACACCACTATGCCTGGAATTATTCAGGAATTGGATCAAAAAGATCCAGGGACCTATCGGGCAAGACTTGGAAGTGGCGCGTCCTGTGTATCCTGGTTTCGAGGCTGCTTTTGGAATCCCGTGGAACGCAGAACCCACCATAGAAATCGGGATCCCCGAGGCTACTCTATACCAAAGTTTATACTTGGATGACAAATACTTGAGAGTATATAAAACTGTAGAGCTGTTCGAGAAACAAATTGTAGAAACGATCAAGCATGAGGACTTAGCCGTTGATGTTTGGTTCGTTATCATCACTGATGACGTCTACAAGTACGGTCGCCCTATGTCTCAAGTCACCTCTGATCTACGTATAGAAGCGAAAACAAAGCTTGACCCACGATATGCAAAGAAATTACTTACCTATCAGCCACTCTTTCCTGAAGATAGACAGGCTGCGAAACCTTATCACTACGATGTCCATTTTCATAACCAGCTCAAGGCCAGACTACTCGAATATAGCGTACCGACCCAAATAATTCGTGAAAGTACATTATCAGACAAATATATTTCGCCCCCGTTTAAAAGGCCGAACACTCGAAAATGGGCGGACGCAAGATCAGCGGCAATAGCTTGGAATCTTAGCGCCACTACTTTCTATAAGGCTGGAGGTAGGCCATGGAAGCTTTCCGGTATAAGGAAAGGCGTCTGCTACATAGGATTGGCCTTCAAGAGAGACGAAAGATCTTTAGACCCACGCTCAGCGTGTTGTGCAGCCCAGATGTTTTTGGATTCAGGAGATGGGGTTGTGTTTAAAGGCGCCGTCGGTCCATGGTACAAACCTAAGCGGGGTGACTTCCATCTGTCTAGAAACGCAGCAAGAGAACTGATTCAAATGGGGGCAACATCGTATAAAGAGAAAACGGGCAGAGCGCCAACAGAGTTATTCCTTCATGGCAAGATTAGATTCAATAATGAGGAATGGGAGGGATTTTCGGAAGCTGCCGATCCTGACACAAAGCTCGTTGGTGTTAGAATACGCGAAGACAATGATTTCAAGCTATTTCGTACGCATGAATATCCTGTGTTACGCGGCATGGCCGCAATTTTCACTGAGAAATCTGCAAGTCTATGGACTAAGGGTTTTGTCCCCCGGCTTCAGACTTATGTAGGGAGAGAGGTCCCGAGACCGCTATCGATCGAGATATGCCGTGGGGAAGCAGATATTGTAGTTGTTCTTAATGACATTATGGCTTTGACAAAACTAAACTATAATACTTGCATATATTCAGACGGGCCACCAGTCACGCTTAAGTTCGCCGATGCTGTTGGAGAAATACTGACAGCAGGTCCTTTAGAAGCAGTTCCACCTCTATCTTTCAAATTCTATATTTAATCCTAGGCCATCCTAGAATTCCAGATACACCATACCAATCAGGCCTGCTACAAATAAGGTATTATTTCCCCAGAATACCACTTCTCTCCTGTCGGATACAAAACAGGATTACTTGCCGCGAGGCAGAAAAAGAGAAACGATAAACAGGATGACTCCCACACCGAAAATAACGACACCTTCAGATATGAATTTTGAGCCGGCTACTAGTGCCATTCCTGCACACATACCGCCGAATCCTACGGTGCCAATCTGGTGATACGAAAGATTTTTCTCAATTCGCTTGAGCGAACGGCCTATCTCTATAACCTTGTCCTTAGTCTCCGTAACTTCGCTCTGAATTAAGTCTAGTTGGCTCTTTTCGGATTCATCCATAGTGCCACCTCCTTCATACCTTATAATACTATTCCTGTTCTTTGAATGAAAATAGCTCTTGCAAACAATTCCAGGGACACCATCCCAATTAGACCTACTACAAATCAGGTATTACGTCCCCGCCAGTATCCATAAATGGTTAGCTATAGCTGTTCTTCTGCTCTTACTTCCATAAAGGTGGGCATCGCAGGATATAGCCGTCCGCCTTCTTTATCTCTTCAGGGAAAAGACTTTTAGCAATCTTGCTACGACCGATAACTAAGCTGTTACTAGCAGAATTTGCCAGGCTAGCGGAGTATCGATCTGGAGGAGACGCAACGACCACTCGTTTGTTGGGGAATAGCTCTCTCACTGTTTTGACTGGTGGAACCAAGTCGCTATCTGCTGAGATAAGCAAAGCGACATCGAATTTATCTTGATAGGCATCTTTGAGGATTTCTACAGCAATGTTTACGTCCGTCATTTTCTCATTAGGCACTTCGTCTTGAAAGCCACATTGGGAACATTGACGAGGATTGAGTTGGTACTTCCCATAGAAAATCTCAAACTCACTGAGAGTTTTCAACGCTTCTATATAAGTTGACTGCCGTTCCTCTTTATCTGGCGGCCCTGCGATTCTTGCTGTGAAATATTTCGTAATAAGTAACCTCTGATTCGGTTTCAACAGGTTTTGCGCCAACATTTGGATATTCAACCAATAATATCGTCTCCAGCCTTTGGATTTCAGCCCAAAGTAAAGATTAAAGCCGTCGACATACGCGATTACGCGTTTCACATGAGGTGCCACCAAAGTCACTTGACAAATCCTAACTGTTTTACTACCATATAATCAACAGCGCTAGGGTGAGTAGCCCTGGCCCGACAGTCTCTCTTTCGAAGAGAGGCTGTTTCTTTTTGAACTGATTCCACCGCAATATTATATCTCTTGGCCACGAATTCCAGGGACACCATACCAATCAGGCCTACTACAAATCAGCTATTATGCCCGCGGGTTATGTACTCGAAGTAATGCTTCATTCACCCGCTCATTTTGGGGTGGCTCCTCAAGTTTGCGATTATTAGCTACATCGGGATACGTTAGAGAGATTGAAGGGCGGGGGGAGTTACGAGCTCTTCTACTGACTACTGACTACTGACTACTGGCTACTGACTACTGACTACTGGCTACTGACTACTGACTACTGACTACTGACTACTGGCTACTGACTACCGGCTCCTGACTACTGTCTACTGTCCACTACGCGCCATTTTCTCCTTGTTCGAATAAAGAATTCTTGTTAATCTCTGCTTAGAACTCGTGTGCTACCCTGATAAATCAAATCCCGCGGGTGAGATTTCTCAAAACGTGAATGCAAACCAAACACAGATTAAAAGGAAGTGCGGTGGCCAGAAAGGCAACCGGAATGCCTGCAAACATGGCTTCTATTCCGGTACCCTTAGCCCTGCCGAAACATCCCAACTGTGGAACATTACCAATCTGGAAGGCGTTGACCCTGAAATAGCGTTCATTCGCGTCAAGTTACAGTCTTCCCTTCAGTACGACCCTGGTAATCGGCGCGTAATCAGAGAAGCTTCCAGATTACTTGTAAAATGGTATTCTGCAAATTACCGGTTGGACCCAACCGACCGCAACTACCTGAAAACTGTTGTCGAGAATCTTTTGGAAATTGCCTCCATACGTCAGTCCGCCAGTCCTCACGGCTCGCAAATATAAAGGGCGAACCGACGAAACGAATCGTACGTACTTTAACAACTGAATCTTCCGGAGGTAGTCGCCTTACGTATGAAAAAGGCCTGCTGAACTTCCGAAAAAATAGCCATTTTTGCAAAACGAATCATCCCGGAAAGGGAAACAACGGTGG
>Ga0315538_1001793_pt1 | contig 12524 bp, 24 predicted proteins | sample SalMarSW160230MG_2_FD_203834 | JGI IMG/M metagenome (GOLD analysis project Ga0315538, IMG submission 203834) | Salt marsh sediment microbial communities from the Plum Island Ecosystem LTER, Massachusetts, United States - Salt Marsh Sediment SW1601-230 ...
TGACTCCCTCCGTCTCTTTCTCGATTTTCTCCGGTGCCGGCTCGTTAGCCTTTGCCAGCCTCCATACCGAGCCGAAGCAATCCGGACACAGCAGGACCGGCCGCAGATATCGAGGCTCGGCTTCCTGGTTACAGCCCTCACAATGATATACCGGCCGGGGACGAGGCTCCTCCGGAGTCGCCGGCGGCGGCGCCTCTTTGATCAGGTCCATTTCCTTTAGTACGCCGTCGACCTGCTCTTTGAGATCGGCAACGGTGAAGCGCCACACTTGATGTTTAGCGATAACCTCCTCCTGCTGGACGGCATACGGCAGCCGGCTCAGCTCGAAAGCATGGCCGACACCGATAATGCCGTCGTCGAGGGCCTGCTGGACCGAGGGAGAAGCCGTTGAGATCTGGATCAGCTTCTCTATATAAGCCCTGGTCAAACCGGTTTTTTCCCTGATCTTGTCCGGATCGAGGGAGTACTGCTCATAAAGAGCTCCGATCACTTTCACCATTTCACTGACCGGTGTTTTACCCCGGGCATGGTCGAGAAATAGGTTTCGACAGAGGAGATCAACCATGTCGCCGTCCAGGACCGCGACGTCTATCGGCTGGTCCCCGGCGGCGATCGCGTCCTCAATACGGTGGAGGCCGTCGACCAGCCACAGATCGTCATCGATCGCCTGGCAGATCACCGGCGCGATTATGCCGACCTCTTTGATCGAGTCCCGGAGTACCTGCCTCGTCTCCTCGTCGAACCGGGCCGTAACTCTAATGTCCGGGATCTTGATCGTGCTCGGCTTCACTTTGCGCAGCTTCAACTTTCTCGTCCTCCTTTGACTCCTCCTCGGCTTTGGAGCTCTTTTTCCTGGACTTTGGAACCTCGGCGCCGACGTCCTCGATCTTGATCCCTATTGAATAGGGGACCTGGACCGTCAGCATCGGATCTCGGCCGGCCCGGACGTCCTGGTCGATCTGCTTACGAGCTGCCGGCAGGTCAGCACAATCGACCTTTGTGTACTGGTCCTGGTACTCGTCTTTTGTCCATACCTGGTATTCCATTCTTTACCTCCTGATTTTATTCTGTAGTCTCGCCTGGTAGTAACTCATCACGCAAATAAACACCCCTCTCTCTATTTCCCTTTTCGCTCTTCAAAGCCTCGATGCCGAGCTTGACGGCGCCGTAGAACTCGGTATTAAGAGTCACGGCATGGCCGAAAGCGACCGGTGACAGGATCTCTATAGCCTGGTCAATATTCATAGATACCTCCTTTCTTTCGACAACTTATCGAAAGGTTTTTGATAACTCTCCCCTCGAGGGTATTGACAGCTCGGTACCGGCGCATAGTAAAATAGTCCCCGAGCTACCCCTTCTTTCACCCGGAGACTATTACAAAGGAGGCAGATTATGAGCGAATCCGCCACAGGGACTATATTAGAACAGCCGTTCGATAATGTCAATACCTCTGTCAATTCCAGCTCCTCACATGACACAGACTCGATGATACACCATAACGTCTCTCCATATCCCCTTAGTAAGATCATCGTTTCTTATAAGACGTTAAGTTCCCGGCCTTATGGTGTATCACGATCTCGACGAGTTATCTCCCCGGAGCTCCTCACGAAAAAATACGATTACGTCCGTGATTGCCTCAAGTACGTCCTCGGCCTCACTACGGCTCAGAGGGAGGTAACTCTCCGTCTCCTCCGGTACTGGTCCTATTATGGTCAGGTCTATCCGAAAGAGTCCCAGGTTACGTCGGAGCCAGGGTGTAGTAAAGCGACTTTCTGGAGGACTATACGATATCTTGAGAGGGCTGGCCTCGTCCGAGTGGTCAATAGGTATGTCGTCCGACCTCATGCTCAAATCTCTAACCTCTACCGGCTTGACCGGTTAGTTGTACTGCTGGCCAGATATCTTGCCGAGCATATCGGGCATGTCTGGCCCGACTGGCTCGATCCCTGGTTTCGGCTGACCTGGCCGGAGTTCTGGAGAGTCAATTCTTTTTCTCTCTTGCCCTCTCCGTCTTGAGTTTTAACATTTTACCAGGTGTGTACTTCTTCAACTTGGAACCAGGGAGAGGTTCAAAGGCTACAGTGTCGAAACGACTCACTGTAGTTGGATTTATCACGTCAGTAGCATGGCAGGAGGTACACTGGAACCAGTCCTGACCGATCTCCGGAGCCTCCTCCATAGTATTTTTACCACAATTCCAGCACTTCATATTACTCCTTCTTTCTCACCGGGGACTCCCCGATCGGGAAGCCTCTCCTCATGACCTGCCACTCGGCGCGTTTCTGAGCTAACTGCCAGGGGTGCTCGGCGACCACCGGGTACCGGTGACTTTCCGGGTTCTTCTTGCTCATTTCCGTGAGCTCGGACTTCTTAACGATCCCGAGCCCTGAGAAATACTGCTTGCCCCGGCCGATATCCAGGTGAGCGATCCAGGCATGATCTCCCTCCTCCACCTGGTAGTCGGTCCTCTCGGTAGGACCTAGCGGCCGGCTCTTGAGAGTGTACTCGATCTCCTCCTGTTTAGCATGGAACAGGTAACCGTCGAGTCCGATATACGGCTGGCCGTACATCATCATTACATGTCCCCGGTATGCGTCCAGGCCGTACTTGTTGGCAAAATTGATCAAGCCGGTAATCTGCTCCGGGGAGAGGAGCTTTCCGGTTTCCAGGTCCTTTGTCGGGAGCAGGCTAAACTCCGGATCGACTTTCTGCAGGTCACCTTGTTTGAACTGCTGAGTCCTGGTCCTGATCGGGACGACCTCCTCGGGATAGTGGTTACCTCCGCAGCGGATAATATCGCCGTAATCCGGATCCCAGGCGACCGTCAGGGCCTTGTCGGGGTGCTCCGGGCAGCAGTGAGTCTTTGTGTACTGCTCCAGCTCCTTAGCGTCTCCAGTTATCATGGTTGCCTCCTTTTAATTGATTACGGTATCTCCAGGTCAAATAGATAGCGTAGACGATACAGCCGAGGATAAAAGCGGCGGCTGCTCCGATAATGTATAAAAATCCCTCGATCGTCATGTCTCTACCTCTCCCGGGATAACTCCGGAGTCAGCTTCATTCGGATCTCGGCCAGGGTGTCAGCCAGGTCGTCACAGGCGCGCTGGTAACCCACGATTACACACTCCTGTTTATCACGGTTCCACCAGGCACACTCCTCTTTGAGACAATCGACCGCTTTCCATAGCTCTCCGAGACTCGTCTCGGCTGGCGTTGGTGCTAAAATCGGACACTTCATTGACCCACCTCCTTTGTTTAACTATCCATGGCAGCGGCAGCTCTCGAGAGGTTCCGGATCTGATCCTCCTGCCATTGTCGATATTTTAGAGCTCCCTCCATGTCCGGGATCAGGGCCAGGATCTTTGACCGGGCTTCCAGGAAGCCCTCGATAACCTGGCTAAACGTCTCCCCTTTACCCCGGAGCTGGTCGAGATCGTCGTATACCTGGTCCTCGACTTTGATCGCTCTACTCATGCTTACCTCCTCCAAATTTGAAATTTATAGTCAGGGACCACCAGATCAGGTCGAACCACAGACGGCACTCCCGAATGTGCCAGTCCTCCCAGGAGAAGCCGACGCCGAGGACCAGGGTATCCCTCCAGCTAGCTCTTTCCAGGTACACTTTCACTGTTACGATCCTCCCTTAGTCTTTAATGTGATAATAGCCGAGGCCAGCAGGTCCACCAGGTCCGCGTCGGTCATATCCTCCACAGTACACAGGACCAGGTCGCCGGAGTTAGGACCATGGCCGACACCGACCAGGCAGACGGCCGTCGCTCCCGAGCTGGTAAGCCGCCGGCTCCACCGGTCCAGCCGGTCCCTGTTTACCTCGGGGATCCATGTCAGGTCCATGCTCTACCTCCTTTAGTTTCGACGGTGCCAGTCCAGGAGCTCCCGGCCGGCTCCCTCGACTACTTCAAATTTAGGATCCGGATCATCCCGGAGACGGCGCGCAGCGCAATCCATACATACATACACATTATCACCCGGGCTCTCCCGGGAGGACGGCGCGACGAATATCCCGGCGCCACAGTCGGCGCATTTATCCAAAGTGCTCCCCGGAGTAATGTACCGGTCGCTGGCTCCCAGGAACGGCAGACAGATTACAACTCTCAAATTTCCACCTCCTTTTAGGTGATTTTTCGACCGGTGACCGGTATACTCAGGTCACTCCATCACCTGCCAGGAGTATACTACGGTATACTGGCCATGTCAATAGTATACCAGGTAACCGAGCTTAAAGGTTCGCACTTTGGAACGTTATGTTAATATGTTACAATGGTATTATGGAAATCCCGGAGACAGAGAAAAACCCTCTCGATATCGAGGAGCTGATCAGACAGGCTCGCGAGGTTTTGAAGAGGTGGAAGAAGCCGGATCATGAGCGCCGGCACTCTTTAAAGACAATGCAGGAGATCATGGACGATAGACCTTTCACCGGCGGCGAAAAAGCCGGGGTGTAATCGGTCACGGAAAACCGGCAAGGCGCCTTATTTTGGAACTCAGCGCGCCGGACCTACGTTTGAGAGTGTCTCCACTCCGCCAGACGCCGATCATAGTCGCTTTTTACCCGTTCCAGCTCGGCGATCGCTCTATTTCTGAATACCTGGAGCTCTTTAAGACGGACCTCGGCCTCCGGAGGCAGCGGCTCCAGGTCCAGGAGCTTTTTCTTCTCCTCGACGACGGCATCCTCTAGATCCTTGACCTCTTTAGTCAGCCGGACTACCTCGCCGGCGGCGGCTTTCAGCTCCTCGGGCATTTCGGTGACCTCCAGGCCGATCGCTCGCCGGTATTTTAACGTGAGGTCCTTAAACTCGTCAAATGTCTCGGGGCTGCCTTCCAGTACCGCGACGTTTATATCCATGAGGTACTCGGCCTCTGCCCTATTATACCCGAGGTCCGTTATTAGCTCAATGCCTTCCTCGCGTGTGATGAATCCCTGCTTTACCCCTTTGTATATCTCCGTCTTGGTGAGTGTCTTTCCTTCTTCTACCCTTGCTGCCTCCTCGGGCTTGATCTTCTCCTGGATCATCGTCTCAACCCTCTCAGCCGGCATACCTAAAGTAGTGAGTTCTTTTCTTACATCGTCCTCAGTAATCCAGCCCTTTGACCACCTGGCCATGAGGCTCGGGAAATCGGTATATACCTTTGTCCACAGTATGTAATTATCGAGGTTGACACCTCTATATCCCATGCCTGAATACAGCCGCCGGAGCTCTGTCTCATCGATCGTCCTCATATCCCACCAGCGGCGCACGTCCACCCTGGTCGGCCAGGTATAGGCCGTCTGAATTAGCAGGTCCCTCCAGTGGGGGACTATCTCGACTACCTTAAACCACTCGTAAACGTCCTCCTCGGTTACCAGGCCGCGGTGTAGCATTTCGACTATCTGCATCCAGGAAGCGTGGAGCCAGTGAGCTCTCCAGTAGTTAGTAATCTGCTCGTCGGTCATGCCGGCTTTATGGAACGGCTCTCTCTCGATCCCTCCGAGCTCGTCGTCCAGGCCGTACTTTGCTACCATAGCCGGCTCGAATACCTCCCGGGCTTGCCAGGTAACCAGGTCAGCCGGTGCCGGGTAAAACTTGGTGACGTTCAAGAGCGTCTCGATATCCACCTCGTCCAAGCCGTGATCGACCAGCGTCGCCCTCATGCGCTCCTCGGTCATTAAGCCGCGCCAGTTAGCCCGGATAGCAGTCACGGGATCCAGGCGGCCGGACTTAAACAATCTCTCCTGGCCGTAGTTGATTATACGCCCGAGAGGCTGAGAAAACGACTGGATCATGGGGAATAATATCAGGACCGCGAGAGGGATCAATAATATCAAGGGGATCGGCTTGCCGCCGGCGCGGATCTTGCCTATCAGTCTCTTTACGATATCAGGCATGCCCGGCGCTTCTTCTAACCAGGCTAGACTCTCGTCCGCAAAGTCGAGTCCCTCCGGCTCGATAGCCTCGATAAAAGTTATAATTGCGCTGGAGAGCCAGCTGGCCGTCCAGGCGCCCAGGCGGTCGGCCCAGCCCGAGAACGTCTGGTCTATCCATCTCGCAAATCTCTCTCCAGCTGTCATATCACTCCTCCGGTCCTAAAAACCAGTTAGTAAAACGAGTCCACAGCCATTCAAGCGGATCAGTAAAGAACTCTGAGAGCCCGTCTCTAAAATCGCCAACCCAACCAAAGGTTTCATTCACCTGGACAAGCTGAGTCGACCACCAGCTGTCGAGCTCTGCCAGGTTACCCGACCACCAGGCAGATAAATCGCCGAGCCTCTCGCCTACCCAGGACTGGACATTGTCGATTACGGAGCTGGTCCAGCTGCGGACCTCATTGACGGCAGCGCTTATCGTACCGGTGACTCTGCTCCAGAGGGAGTCGACCCAGCTGCGGATTTCATAGATAGCCAGGTTGATCGAGTCGGTAAGACTAGCCCAGAGGGTGCCGACCCAGCTGCGGACCTCATTGAAGAGCGAGTTCCACCAGTCGCTTATATCAGAAATACGCGCGTTAACCCAGCCGATAATACTGCTCCAGAGCGACTGCACCCAGCTTTTAACGTTGTCGATAGCGGTATTAAACCAACCGACCAGGGCCGCGATCCTTTCGTTAACCCAGTCGACCAGGCTGCTCCAGAGCGACTGCACCCAGCTGACGATATCATCAAACATAACGAGGCTCCTTACTCTCTACTAAAGGGAGATCTTCTTACCTTTTACCGCGGTCAGCTCGGTGGCCATCTTTTTAACGGCTGCCTCGGCTTTCTCAGCGGTGAAGTTTGCCGGCGACATTTCCAGCTTGTGCCGGGCATCATCGACATAGAACTCGACCTCATAGTACTCCTCGAACTCACCCTCTTTAGTGATCCGAGTCCTGGACCTGACGTCTCCCATAACTACATTAGCCATCTACCACTTCTCCTTTTTGCCCTTTTGGTTTTTCCCCAGGTGGATCCAGGGACTCAGGTCGATGCCGTAGTAAGCACAGACGACAGCGACCAGGGACCAGCCGACTTTGCCGTTAAACCCCATGCCGAGCAGGATCCCGGCGACAACGATCACCACCAGGGCAATTACATCTTTCGGCTCCCACTTCAATTTTTAGCTCCTCTCTTTCTTATGGCTCAGTAAACTCGATCTCCAGTATAGGCTTATAGCCGGCCCCTGCATCAGCATTATAATAAGAGACATACTCCATGCCAGCCGGAGTATCCTCGCCGATATCCCTCGAGCTTCTAATCGCCAGCTTAGTAGTCCCGGTTTTCGAGATCGCTGCTCTACCGGCGGCATTGAGAACTATGATATTGTAGTCTCCGGTGATCCACTCTGACGAGTGTATAAAGCCGAGTGATATGACCTCGTCCAGCAGCTCTCCGTAATCTGCATGCTCGAGCGGATCGTGAACATCTGAGCCGTCGACAACCTGGATATTGAACTCGGTATCCGATCTATCCCATTCACCATATATTTTTAATGTTGCCTTGCCTATAAGAGCACCGTCAGGGAGGATAGCCGTCTCAAAGAACAGGACAGATCTCCATATACTAAACGTGCCGAGGACTACAGTCTGGCCCATCAAAGAGTGAGATCCGGACGAGATATGGTGAGCATCTGCGGCATCGTGGCATGTCTCATAATCATCGTCCTGGCCGGCCAGCTCACCATCTGAGGTGGTACTATTGAACGTCAGCTTAAACAACCTCTCGGGCTCGATAACCAGCTTATAGATCGGAGTAAAGACACGGATCGACATTAGCCGATCTCCTTAGCTGTGATCACCGCGTCGACGACGATCGCGGTTGCATCGGTCGACTGCACCTCCACCAGGACCTCGGTACCGGCTGCAAGTTTCAGGTCCTCGAATATCAAGGGGAGAGCTGCCTGAGCCGTCCAGGCCGTCGCCCAGGTAACAGCTCCGATAGTCACCCGGACGTCGGTATGAGCGTAGTCGTCGGATATAATGAGGATCTCTTTGAGCTCCCCGACTTTGTCAGCGCTGACGGTCCAGCTCACGACTGGCATGTACTCCTCGTCGTCCCCGGAGTACCGGCCATGACCGCCGGCAGCTGCCTCCTGAGCCGGTGCCGGTACGACCGGCACATTCTCAACGGTAACAGCTACCTGGACCATTAAGACACCGTCAGGAGCATCTCCAGCCATGATCTATTACTTAGCCTCCTCCCTTTAATATGCGCTTAGGCGATAGCAGGCCCAACAGCGACTTGATAGTGTCGACTACTGCCAGGGCTATTATAGCTTTCCTGGGAAGTATCACGACGTAAACGGTGAAAGTGTGAGAATAGGCCGAGGAGTCATTCCAGCCGATCAGCTTCAGCTCGTAGGGAGGTTGATAGCTCTCGTAATACTCTCCCCAATCTACAGGGAAGAAGTCTCCGTGAATGTCCATACCCTCGGTCGACGGCGCTATCTGGTGCTCATGGTGCCGTATTATCAGGTGCGCCAGGTTTTGATGCCCGGCTCGCGGCCTGACCATGATCTGTGTAATGATGCCGTGAGCTATCGGCAGGATCTCGGTCGTCGGATCGGCCTCGGTTTTACCTTTCGTTATGGTGATATCGGCCTGGAATAGCATACAATGTCACCTATTATGCCCGGATCCAGTAGCCGTTTAGAGCAGCGTAGACATCATCGTCCTCTGTAGCTCCCTCGATCCTGACAATCGGATACATTCCCTCCCGGAGCAGTACCCGGCCGTTGTGCTCCACCGTCTCGGAGGCAATCGGAGCCGGGACCGTCTTTAACCAGTTTAACCGGTGGCCGTTCCAGTAGCCGACGCGGATCCTGGTCGGCGCGCTGGTGTCGTCGTAGCCGGACAGGTGCTCCAGTATGAGGATCCAGCCAACCGGGATCCGTTCAAATTTCAGGTCGTTGGTGCCGGAGTCGGCACTCAGGTCGACATGATCCTCAGTTCTCATGCTCTCGTCGAGCTCCTGGATAATGAGCTCGGCTGCTCTCTCGATTTTCTTTACTTGATCCTCGTTGAACTCTACCATATAGTCACCTCGCTTTAATTGTTGGCGATCGCCAACTAATTAGATCATGCCAGGGCATTATGCCAGGCCAGGTGCTCCGAGGCCGAGAGGGCTATCCCTCCAAAGATACGCAGGAACTCGATCTTACCGTCAAGCGGAAACCCAGTTTTTGGCTCGTTAATGCCGATCTTCAAGGTCCTGGCAGATGTTAAAGGATCGACATGAGACTCTAGGTGATCATCGTCTACCACTCCATCAATATAAACATGGCTGGCAGATCCGTCCCGGCTGCAGCCTAACGTGTACCAGGTGGCAGTAGCTATGCTCCCGGTAGCAGAATGTGTTTGTTGGTTTTCGCCTAGTTGGTCCGTCTCGATAAAGAACTCCCCGTTACTCAGGATAAAGACTCTCCAGCCATCCACATTCATTTCACCTCTATTGACTAAGAGAACATGACTCGGGTAGCTCTCGATATAAACACGCATGACGAGGGAGAATTTCTCGGAGGTGAAGTCGAGCTGGTCATAAGCCGCGGCTATCTCAACGTAGTCCTTTGCCGCGGCGTCAAAGTCCAGACACCTCCCATGAGCTCCGGTCGCCCAGGTAGCTCCGGATATCGTTCCATGACTCCGGTACCGGGACTTGTCCATGAGCTGCGCGCCGGCGCCGATCGGGAACGCCATAGCCAGCTTGACGTAGCTCGGCATTTTCGGGACGATAATATCCCGGCGAGGGATAAATAAATCAGATACCATCTGTCAGCTCCTCCTCCCTCGATTGACAAAGCAGGGGAGCCAGCCCTTTAGTCTACCGGCTCCCCTGCCTCGTTTCTTTCCCTGGAAGTAGTCTATATGGTCCTTACCTGCTCGGCGATGATCTCACAGGTTCCGGCTGTCCCACCATTGGTGATAACAGCCTCCAGCTTCCGGTATGGGGTAGGGTCGAACCAGGAGTCAGGCTTGTCCATATCTCCCAGCAGTACCGGCAGGGTAGCATGTATGGCGTGCCCCATGACCCAGCCGGTTATATCTCTATCCGTGCCGTCTAATACTCCAGCGCCAGTATAGACCTCCATGTTGACATTGCTCGACCATTGTGCCCAGAGGACAAACTCTTTAGGTTGACCCGGGTCCTGACAGTAAGGGGTATAATGTGGTTCTTTATTGGGAATTACCCGGATAGTAACCGAGCCTCCCCTGTGGACGTCATGCTTGTAGGCGAAGGGGCCGAACTCGGCCAGCGCCTCAGCGTCCATCTGCTTTACATACCGGTTCAAGGCTATGTACTTGTCGGCGTCGGCCGTTATCTTCACCTGCGAGATAACCTCGTCGATATCGGAGCCCTCTACCCATGCCCTGAGCATCAGCATACGGTACGTATGGTCGGTAGGCAGCTCTTTCCTCTCCTCTCCCGAGGTCCCGTTGGTCCATTCGTCCAGCTGCTTTGCCATCAGGTATTTACCCGGGCCCGGCATGTCCTCCATGATCTTGGCTACGACGCTGAGCTTGAGTGTACCGGTGGCGAAACCGGTGGTGCCCACAGCTCGAACGGCAGCCAGGTTCCAGGTTATCTTCATCTGAGGGTTCTTGAACCTGGTGAAGTCCATGGAGTATTCAGGATCCCAGAGGTAGCGGCCAAACATCAGGAGGCAGCCGTGACGCTGATGCCCACTGATCCACTCACTCGGGAACATGGTCGGGCACTTCTTAAGCTTATAGAAGTAAAGGGCCTCGAGCATGTCGTAGGGCAGGGAGTACAACACGTCCGAGCCGTCGACAATCTCGATCTTGGTAATCACGTCGGATATGAAGTTATCCTCGTTATCGTCGGTGCTGTTGGTAGCGTCGAACTCGAGGTAAAAGGCGCTGACGGGATCGACTATATCGAGGTCAATGGTCTTGGTGCTGGCGTCTGACGACTGTGTTTCTTCGTATACCAGGACCGCATCTCGTTTCCTCATTTATCCTAACCTCCTCCGGAGCCGAGCAGGGCCAGGCGTTTAGCATTGAGGGCCTTGCCGATCTCCTCTACTCTGCGGTAGTTAGCAGGATCTCCTCGAGGTTTCCGGGGTGACAGGGTGATGCCGGCCAGGGTGGACATAAACGGCTCGACACCGGTCTTGTAATCATCCTGAGCCGCGGCGACACCAGGTCCGAACCGGTCCATCGCAACGTCCCGGATCTTCCTGGCAAACTTGGCAGCTCCGGCCCTGGCGACGCCTCTCCGGAACCTCTCTTTGATGCCGGCAGCTGTTACCGCTGAATGGTAGTTATCGGAAGCGGCGCCGGTATTTCGGGCCCAGTCGTCGGCTGCCGCCTCGGCATTAGCCGCAAACTCGGCCGAAGCCCGGGAAGCGTTCTCGGACCACTTGACCATTGACTGCTCGACAGGTTTTACTTTGATAGCCATGTAAATTCTCCTTTTAACGTTATTCCATTACCCCACATTGTGTGATATTGCTACGCATTCGTTGACAGCATAGAACGGAGGTGCTAATCTAGTCAATACCGAAACAGGTTGCAGACTGAGGAGGAGAGCATGCCGAAAGTTACGACTGAGCAAATGAGAGAGATTATCCTCGCCGGATGCTTCTTACCTCGACATCAGAGGGGATGCCCTAAGAATTATGCCAGGACGTTGCCTCTACCTTTAGCCGCTGCGGGCTACTCAATAGAGGAGATCAAGGCTAAGGTTCAGGAGGAGTTTGATAATCTCCCCTGTGAGTGTAAGTAGCAGATGCCGAGACAGGAACGAGAGCGCCGTTTTATCTCCGAGTACATGGCCGCGACCTGGCCGGATGGTGATTATCAGCTCAACGTAGAGCTCGGACCTATCCCCCAGGAGTATGTCGACCGTCTCGGCCTGGGGAGAGCTGCCGCGCTATTCAGGCCGACCAGGCCCAGGGTAGATGCCGTCAAGTGGACCGACACCGCGTATTATCTGATTGAAGCCAAGATCCGGGACATAAAAGCCGGCATCGGCGACCTGACATACTACGGCAGCGTCATACCCCTGACGCCCGATCTCCCCTGGTACGAGGGCCAGACGATAATCAAGCGCCTGGTGGTCCCCTGGATGCTGGACTGGTTACAGCCGGTTGCCGACGCTGCCGGCATCGAGGTTATCGTGTCCGAGCAGGACTGGATCGCCGACTACGTCCGGGAACGACAGCATTATTTTACCGCCGAGTACCGGGAGAAACGAGCCGAGACAATGGCGCTCCGTAGGGTGCTCGGAGTGGACTGATGCACATTGATGCACATTGATGCACATTGATGCATATAATCGGAGGTAGAAAATGGGATGCGGTGTTTGGTGGACGCAGATTAACGAGCTGGACCGGGCTCTCGGAACTCTCCGGAACTTCGGCCTCGAGGGGATGCCCTCCTTTAATCAGCTCAGCGCGACCAGGGCAAAACTTATGGCTCAGATCGGCTTCAAATTCCCTCGAGAGATTAGTTTGTTAGTTAGACTGGCCGGCTTGTCTCCCGGAGAGATAAAGCTGTGGCATGATGCCGAGGCCGGCTTTATGGCCGAGGCA
>Ga0315538_1001798_pt1 | contig 12509 bp, 18 predicted proteins | sample SalMarSW160230MG_2_FD_203834 | JGI IMG/M metagenome (GOLD analysis project Ga0315538, IMG submission 203834) | Salt marsh sediment microbial communities from the Plum Island Ecosystem LTER, Massachusetts, United States - Salt Marsh Sediment SW1601-230 ...
CCTGCAATCCCGGGTTCAAATCCCGGCGACCGCACCAAATCATCTTTTTATAGAGACAGCTTTTTGTTGTCCTTTGGATTTTCTGAAAAAAGCTGTTTTTCAACATACTGCTGTTATTAGTCTCCTATGATTAAGTTGTAACCATACCTTTATATTAGAATTTACACACTTAAACAGTATACATAAGATGTGAAAATTGAATGTATCAAGTTGATTGGAACGACCCAGCGCTTAAGCGTTGGCTTGATTCAATAACCCGAAAAACAACTAAGGCAAATTACAGGTCATCTTTTAGAAACTATGCTGAATTCACAGGCATGACAGCAACGGAGCTAATTGAGGAGGCACATGAAGACAGACAACTTCCGCCACTGGAACAGAAAGACGTGGTGATTAATAGATTAATAAAGTTTCACGAATGGCTATCAAACGATGTTCAAAAATTTAGTCGAGGTAAAGGTGAACACAAAGTTAAAGGCAAAGGGCTAACACCACGTTCAGCCTTAATGAAAGTGAACTGTATTCGTAGCTTTTACTCAACTTTTCACATATCAGTGAAACTGAGAGGACGACACAAACTTGCGAACGGAAAGGTCAAAAACAAACGAATGATAGTCAATGCTGAACAAGTCAAGACTTTGGTGCAACATGCTAGGTCAATACGGGACAGGGCAATAATTTTGGTAAACTTTCAAGGAGGAATGGACGCAAGCACACTTTGTAGTCTCAATTATGAAGACATAGTTCCAGCAGTTGAAACTGGAGAACACCCTTTCAAACTAAATGTTTTCAGGAAAAAAGGTGACGTTGAATACTACACTTTCTTAGGTAAGGATGCAGTTGAAGCACTAAGAGCTTATGTTGCTGATCGAAGAGCACGTGGAACTGAATGGAATCTTGAATCACCACTATTTACTAAGGAAAGAAGGGCAACTGATGAACGAATAACCCCGAACTTAATACAAAACATGATGAAAGAGGTAGCTGTGTCTGCTGGGTTTGTAAAGAAAAACAATGGTAAAGATTTCAACATTTTGGGTTCACATGCACTTAGAGAAAGTTTCAGTTCATTAATGCTAAACTCAGGAGTTCCGAGACCAATAGTTGACTTCTGGCTGGGACACAAAAGAACCAACCTTGACACTGCTTACATGACAATTGATGAAGAAGCAGTTCGTAAAATGTATGCAAAACGTGAGCACTTGTTAAATATCAACGATGTAACTGAAAAGAACGAAGAGATAAAAAAACTTGCAGATGAACTTATAGTTGTTAAAGAGGGCACAAAAGGTGTAGCTAATAAAACCGAAAGACTTGAATCACAAGTTGAAGAACTCAAGTCACAGTTGGAATGTGCAGTTGCCTACATTTGGTCACTAAGGGAAGAGGTTGAACTTAAAGAAAAAGCTGAAGCTGAGGAAGACTTCCACAAACTGGTTGAAGAGATCAACAGAGAGTACCCGATAGCTAAAAAATTGAAGGCGGTGAAGTAGATGGTAAAATATTGGGTATAGTCAACCATCAACTGTTAACATAATGAGTGTGAGCCTCAATCTTAATGATGATATACAAAAATGTTTACATGTAAACATTTTCTCCAATTGGGACAAACTCAACTTCAGCAATTTCTGGAATGGTTACACGGTTAGTTGAACAACGTACACTTTCATCCTTTAACGCCAGAAGATGCGCTCTAAAGTAGGTTAATGTACGTATCCTTATTTATGAGTTCAATGTTTATTTAGATGATAACGAATGGTCTTTCACAAACAGGCACTTCTAACAAAAGCTGAGGAACATCAGTTGAAAACTGAAATGTTGCCTCTTTGGTTAAGTGGAATGAAAGGAAAAAACATTGCTGAAAAATTACAACTTGGTGTTGAAGGAACAAAGTATGCTAAAGTTAGACAAGATTATGTCTATTTTTACCGACAAAAATTCAATGATGATGAAACTGATAAAGAATTCTTTGGTAAATTTGTTATCCGTAATAATTCTCCTTTTGCTAAAGGTACATCTAGATACAAAGTTCAACCTGACGTATTAGGAATAATGACAATAGAAGAATTTATTTTGACACTGAACAAAAATTGTCCCTCAACTACAAATCGTCCTTCAACCACATACAAAAATCGGAAACTTCGTGCATTCCTGACCATACTTTTTCATACACCATTAAGGTGCTCGGAAGTAATCGAAAGAATTATTGACAACTTTGAGATAAATGAAAATGAAATTATTATTCATTTACTGAGGAAGAAAAAGAAAAAAGACAGGAAGGTTAAAGATGAACCGATTACCATTCGAAGAAATTTTCCATTAATGAAGGAAACAGCTGAATTCTTAATTAATTATAAAGAAAAGAATAAAAAGAAAAAAGACAGAGCTCTACTTCTACCATTTGATTATTCTTCATGGAGTGCATGGCATAATACAAAAAAAGTATTTGATGGATTTTTTCCTCACTTCTTTCGGTTCAATTATATCACTCGACAGGCATCTAAACCGAACACAGGAATCACTAAAATTAAGTCAAAAACACACCTCACAGCTGACGTTATTAACAGATACATAATGACCAATGCAAAGACAGAGAAAGAGGTCGATGATACGGATGAGGAAGAATATAGAAAGAAAGGACTGTTGATTTAAATTGCCTTTTGGTAAAGCAAAGTTACTTACAGTAAAACAAGAAAAGAAGTTTAAGAAAATTTTAATTAAATTAAGAGCTGAAGGATTAACTGCAAGACAAATTGCAGAAAGACTCAATTTTGGAAAAGAAGGAGTCTACCAGAAGCTAAACGTTGACCATGTTTATCATTTTATAAAGGCTTTCAATCTTAAGCGAATAAAGAAAAGAAAGGTAAAGAAAAATGATAATGTTAAGGAAGAATACAAAAATCTGTACTTCAAATGGCGTCCAGGAATGCCTCAATGTGTTGTGGACAGCTTAAGAAAGGAAGGATTTTTGTTAAATGATCCAGAATTGGTGAAGAAAAATGAGTGAAAAATTTGACCCAAAGGAATTTCCTGTTGATGAAAAAGATATTCAGGACACAAAACTGTTCAACAAAATTGCTATTGCTCAAACAGTTTTTCGTCAACTGGAGCGATGCAATCAGGCTGCTCTAATTTCTGAAGAGGCTTTCGCCGCATCAGTTAGAATATTGATGACGCTAGTTCCAAAGGACAGGAAGAACGAAATTCTTGAACGTTCAGATGAATTTACAAGCACAACAAAGAGCTATCAATACAAAATGAATTGCGGATGTCCGATAGGTACAATCGAGCATCCTATCTTAGGTTCACCCTTCGTAGTTGAAGAAGAGGTTATTGACTGGTACGTCGTCTACGAAATATGTTTAGGCATCTTCCAAGACCTTGGTCTGACATGGAAAGAAGAGACCTGGACGAGAGAAGCTGGAAAAGTTCAAGAAAAGAAAGTTCCACCAGCTGAAACCGACACAGTTAGACCGACTAAACCTGACCATTGGTGAAAGAAAGATGCAGAAGAATTATGACCGCTTAAATCCTGTCATCGGAACAGTTGGAAGACACAAAGTCCTAAACTGGCATGGATTTCGAGTTCTTGAAGGAAGTGGTCATAGTGCTCATATCCTCAATGAAATACAGCATCGCAGAAAAGAGCTCAAACAGAACATGTTTCTTGTGGTCGGGTCTCCGGGTGATGGTAAATCCTATTTCGGAATAAGGCTAGCTGAAATTCTCGACCCGAAGTTTAATCCTTTCATCCAAATTGTGTTTGACCGAACACATTTGCTTTGGCTACTGTCAGATGACTCACCTCTCAAGATTGGTTCTGCTCTAGTTATTGATGAGGCACATTTTATTGCTGGAGCTAGAAATTGGTACAAGCAAATACAAACTGACTTGATGGAACATTTGGAAGCCGTCCGAAGCAAAGGATTTGTGATCATTGTTGTAGCTTTGCATCTTTCTCTCTTGGATAAAGTGATTCGTAAATTTGTAGTAAGTCATTTGATGAAGATGAGGAAAAGAGGCGCAGCGACTATCTATAAACTGTACATGCCGCTTTTTCAGGATAAATTACACAAGAAACGCTTAGGAGGAATGAGCTTACAGCTTCCAGGCTTTGAATATTGCAAATCACCTACCTGTCTCACATGTGAACATCGAGCTGACTGTTGCAACATTCGCGCAATTTACGAAAGGCTAAAGAAAGAGTTTCTTGGCGAAATGGCTAGCATATCACAGGAAAAAGCAGAAAGATCTGAACAGAAGAAGAAGTTCATAAATTACACAGACACAATTGAAAAGTTAAAGGAACATCAAACTGACTTCCAATTTACACCTAGAGGAAAGGTAGAACCTGAGAGTTTGAGGTTAATACTTGAAGAGAAATATGATATGAAAATATCAACAGCTGACGTAAATCGAATTATCAAACGTGGAAAAATCAAATTTCCAAATGTCTTTCATAAAGAAAATGTGAAAAAATAACTAAGTTACACAACAACGACCTAGGAAAAATTATCCTTTTTTATTCCGTTCATTTTGGAAAACAAGCTTAAAACAAGCTTAGTTTCTGAGTCAAACGGTGACGTTTCCTTTCTGTTATTTACGAAACCACCCAGAACAATTACGAGTCATACACTTTATGCCTGTTTACACTAGTACATTCATGACTCTTTTCCTTCCGTTGTTATGTCGGTTGAAAACACCCAATTTCGCTATATACTATTTTAGAAAGTTTCCTTATTCTTTATACATTTCCACAATTTTCTTACATTTTTCATAAATTCTGGCATACAATTATATAGAATCCAAATAAACATATATTTATTTTGAAACAATGGACTTTTTAAGAAATTGATTCCGTTCAACACTACATATAATATATAGATTAGTATGGACAACATATGTATCCAAATCCGTGTCCTCGACTCCTTCCTCGACACAGGAATCCAATGAATCCACATAGTCTGATATAGACTAGCATATGGTTCAGTGTGAAGTCTTACTACATATACAACCGTGTCCTCTGTGTTCGTTTCACCCTTGATTTTGTTTCTCTTCGTTCTGTGAATATTGAATATACCTTCAAACTGAAACAGCTTCAACATGACTCATGCCATAGTCTGGACTAGGATGGACTAGCCTAAACAACACAGAAACCATAGTTTATAATAAAACCTTAATGTAACAAGACTTAAGATATGTGTCACTTAATATCCTTGAACGTACAAACTATGCCGATAACGTACATCTATGTCCTATCCCAATTGAACAGTTAAAAAAAGAGAAGGAAGAGATAGCAAAAGTAGTAAATTTAACTCAACAACAAGTTTCTAACATTACAAATATTAGTAATTTTACTAAAATTTGTAAGGATTATACTGATGGAAAATCTGTTGATAACTTAGCAGAATTTTATAAATTAGACTTGATTACACTTTATGCTATAATTCTTAGAGAAAAAACTGACCAAGAACGTTTCTCACTCTTCGTGTTGAATTAGACCCAAAAGTTGAAAACAGTCTTCTTGCAGAAAAGTTTGTAGTAACAGAAAAGACAGTGTCACTTTGGGTTAGTGACATCCGTTCACGTTTTTATGCTTCAAGGAATGCTTTTATTTATCGTTTATACCTACTCTGGGGTTATGGTTCACAAACAGAAATTGGTAATTTATTTGAACCTAAACTTGATAAAAGAACAATATCTAAAGTTACTACTGAATTTACAAATGTAAAAACAGTAGTAACTTCTGATTTCTACCAAAAACACAAACCCATTTCTGAAATATGCTCATACCACAAAATTGATGAACCTCTTGCATGGGCAATTATTTTGGAAGGAAAGACAGATGAAAAGCGGTGTATTCATCAGAACCACTTCTCAGTGTCAGTTTTAACTTTCTTTTATTTTAATAATTTCTGGTTTGTAACTTGGATTTTTCGGGTATTCTGTAATGTTGGCAAAAAAGAATGAACCATCAAGTAAATTCAGAACAGAAGATACACTCACACTTAACAGGCGCTCTCTATCGTCCAAGCGAATTACAAATCCTTTTCCTGAGTTAGATAATCTCATTTTTCCGACCATTTTTGTTTTATCCATTCACTTTTCCTCCTAACCGTAATTTATATATAATTAAAAAAGAATACTGTAAAATATGACAGTAGAAATTTTGTTGAAGAAATGCAGAAAGTGTGGAAGCACTTCTAAAGCAGACTATTTTGAAATGTTTGATAGTCAAGGTCCAAAAACATGGTTTTCTGGTTACATCTGTAGTGAATGCGCCAGAATAGCAAAAGAAACAGGTATTCTCAAGATTTCCTAAATTTTTACCTATCATCATAACCAGGACATCTTCTATCCATTTCATCAAGTGCTTCATCAATTTTCTGTTTTTCAGTTTTTCTTTTTGTTCTCTCTTTTTTTTCCTTAAGATTTTCTACTAAGTGTTTAAAAAAATATCCAAGAAAATATGGATTTTTACCTGGATTGTTATCGTTAAGTATTCTTTTTGTTCTTATTTTTCCTTTCTTGACTAACTTATCAATCTCTTCTTTCGTAACTTCAAATCTTTCAGAAATTTGTTTCCATGACATCCATTCACCTTCCCATGTTCCGTTCCATTCAACCATTTTTGTTAGCTCCTATATGGTCTATATGATCTATACAGTCTATACACCCTTTATAGGCTAAACACCCTATACGCTCTATAGTGTAAATATAGGCATTTTTCCGTAATTTTACCCATAAAAATTGGGTATATGTACATACTAGGGTGTATAGGGTGTACAGACCATATTGTATTTTTAGTACTGTACATTACTCACAGTCCTCCCTCTTCAACCCGAAACGTTGTGCAAGTCTTTTCATCTTATCTTTTTCAAACTTCCACACTCTACCTTTTCCGTGTCTGAAGTTTGGTTCGCCATGTAGTGATGAACCTAGTTTTGTGCCGACTCTAGATTTTGACAATTCATATCCTAACGCATCAACATAGACCTTCTTTTTGGTAAAGTCTTCTGTGTTGTACACTTCCAATGAAAGTAGTACCTCATTCCAAATATCAGCAAACCTTATTTCACCCCAATTATTTTTCTGTTCAAGTTTTATCACGGTTCTAGTAATGTGTGACTCCAATGAATTGTGTAAATTTTTAAACCTTCTTTTTTGTGCTTCCAGAGCCATACTAGTAATTTCAGTATATGCTTTGTCATAAAAACTTGCAACTTGTATCTTACTTTTCCAAATTTCCTTTATTCTATTGTTTATGTTTGTTTCAAGCTTTGGTAACTTTTCACCACATGTTTTTAGTCTCCATAGCAACAACTGTTTTTTCATTTCTGTCCAAAGTTCAATATCTTCCTCCTCAATTTCATCTTTCTTAGGGTGACCTTCAACATATGGTATAGGTAAACACCTTGAATTGAAAGCATGGTCTTTTGGTGACATATAGTAACCACTAAAACTTTTGCAACAGAAAGTTTTGTAATATCTAGTATGTCTTTTTGCTGAACTACCTTCCATAATTCTTGGCACAGACTGTCCTCTTTTGTATCCGCCCCGGTAAATTGCTAGTTTTCCTTCATTGTGCCCTTTCGGGTCACTAAGTTCCTGTGCTTCATCCTCCAAAATAGTGCATGAACCTTCGTACCTTTCACCAATTACTTCGTAAACATTTGCTTCGTTAAGCTTAAGACCAAACAACGGTCTATAAGCTAAGAAACTCTGCAATTCCAATGGTCTAGTCTTTCCACTGTCATGTTCACCAATATGATACAGATAACCTGTGCTACTAATTTTATGTTGCTGGTAGGTTTCAAAAAGAAATGCACATTCAAGATGCTTGTATTTGTCTTCAATATCAAGAAATCTATCAAATTCATTGTAGACTAACTCATACATCTTTACAAAGTTAATTTCAGTTCCTTTGGTTTTCAGTTGCTCCAACTCAGTTTTTGAAAAATTGTATCCTTTATATGGTGTTTCAGTTTTACTGAGTGGTAGATAAACTCTATCCCCAACATCAACGAAACTGCAGTAATTGAAATTTTTTGTTACATAGTTGTATGACAGATACTGTTGATATTGTCCATTCATTAATATTGATTCGTAAAGTGTTATTTCATTTCCTTTGCCAAGTATTACAAGAGGCGATTTTACTCTGGGACGATTATCTTCTTCAGGTTCACTCATCATTGGTCACAATCTGTTGACTTATATGCTAACTTCGCCTTTCTCTGCTGTTTTTTCAAGTGCTCTAGTATAGTCGTGTATCAAAATTCTCATAATAAGACTCTTTGTCCTGAAGATATCTTTACCAATTGTTTCAACATCAAATCCATAAGGAGTAAATATGATATATCCGTATCCGTAGAAGTATCCTGTCTTGTCATTTGGTTTTATTTTACCTTCAGCTGTACAGTATTCAGGATTTTGTTCACTAAGCATTTTCATTACAGTGTCTCTGCTAACTCCTTCTGGATATTTCATTAATCTTTGAATTCCGTCATTTGCCATGTGTTCATCCTCCCAATCCTCTTCCTTTATTTTAATTTCAAGTTTCATTGTTTCACCACCTGTCTGGGTTCAACATAAACAAATATGTGACAAGTTCCTTCTTTTTCATTAATAATATAATCACTAGTTCTTGTCACAATATAGTCTTTTTCAAGACGTTTTTCAAGGGTTTTAAGCAAAGGTTCAATTGTTTCTTTTTGAGCTTTGAAAATTTTTATACTTGCACTATTTACCAATTTTTTTATTTCCTGTTCCCACAAAGGAACACCCTTACTATAAAGTATCACATATTTAACAATTATTTCGCACAAAATGTATGGAACTCAACACTTTTTAAAATATTTTAAAAAGTTTTTAAAAAAATTTGAAAACTAAAAAATGCACGCGCGCGCTTAACATTCAAGTTTTCATATGGGATTCCTGGTTTTCCAAACTCGAGGGAAAAATGCTCACCGACTTGATAAAGACTAAGCATAACTCAAACCATATAACACAACAAGTTACTCTAAAAGAAGAAATCGTTCAAGAGTATTGTTACTATGTTCTAGGTTTTGTTCCAGCCGATGTTGTTCGCTTAAAAAAAGACGTTTGGTTTAGTAAAATCAATAATGAACAGACAAAATCAGTAGAAAAATTCCTCAAATTTAAAGATATATCACGAGGTTAATTCTTAACCCCATCCACAAAAGAAAGTAATACTAGACCGTCGAACTTAGCAAACTAAACTGTTATTTATTGTATCACATGGTGATTGTTCTAAAATCCCCCCTTTTTTCCGATTAGCGCTTGGCAAGTTTTCAGAGAAAAAGGTTGTTTCCCTTGAAAAAAACCGATGTTATGTTTCTAGTAGATTAATCAATTGATTAACTTTTCATTCCTTCATTTTCACTTAGGTTTTTTTATTTGTCTTTTTACTGACCGTGTAAGTTTTCTGATAAATTGTTTTGCTTTTTATAATGATTTCATTGGTCTCATCATCAGCTTGTAATTTTTCAATTAGTTTATTGAATACTCTTTCTTCTTCAGAACCTGTGAGCTTTTTTATTAGCGATTTTCCATTTCCCGAAATCCATTCCAATATACGTTTTACAACACCTTTAGCCACTAGAATGGGAAATGGAATAGTTCCTCCAACTAACAAGTTAGTTTTACATAACTTCGCATATTCTCGAATTTCTGTTTCACACAATTCTTGAATTTTATACGATAAGTCTCTAGTTAGCTCCAACGTTTCTTTGATTGTGTTACTGTCAGTTGGATATCCTTCATTTTGGAGTAAATTCTTTGTTAAATTAAGTTCTCCTTCAGGTCCATAGCCAAAGTGTTGATACAAAGAATAGCCTTTATAGAAATTGTCTGGGGGAATCCATTCTTTTTCATTCATCAAATTCCAGCAACCTTTGGGGCTTCAATAGAACCTTCTAATATTTCATTTCGATATGCTAGAAGATTGTTGAAGAACGTGGGTTTTCCAGATATATAATCTCCTCTTTGTTCTAACAAGTTTACCGCTTCAAGTTCACATAGTAACGTTTTAAATTGTCTTTTAGTAATCTCAGGTCTAAGGACTCGGTCACCAATTTTTAAATATTCATAAAGTAGGTTATCCTCATGAATTGGGATATTCTCACCATATCTTAATGCGTCAATATAGTAGATTTTTGTTGTATCTACATATGCTGTGGGGCTATTAATCCGAAATTCCTTTTTAATTTCCGTATAATTGTTCGAAAAAACGATTCCAACAATCTCTTCGGCAACATCATGCACTACTCTGTTTTCTCGATAATTACTTTCAGCAATCATTTCTAGCTTATTTGTAGGGATTAATTGTTTTGGATTATACTTATCAAGTTTAGCGTAGCCTTCATTTATCAAAAGTCTTGCATATCCCCATTTTCCAATTTCATCTAATGAATCCACAGAAACTTTTGGTGATGTAACTAGCTCAATAATAATAGAATACAAAGGACGCAAAAATGTTCGTATCCACGTTAATTTTCCCCAGTTCATTCTTCCTTCTTTTAGAATTTCTTTTTCTATGTTTTCCGTTAGATTAGTAAATCTCTGAGTTATTTCACCTTCAAGGTTTCTTGCTGAGATACTTGATACAAATTCGAATTTGCTATCCGTTTCTTTATAGATAAGATGCCCTACATCGTCTAAACGATAAACAAAAACTTTGGTCTCAGCATCTCTTTTTGTTACTCGTCTTGGCACAATAGCTTGAAGAGGTATTTTTAACATTCCTTCTTCAGTTAATACTGCTTTGCATGGACGAATATTGAAACCTAAGTTTTTCACAATATATTTCATTGCAACAGCTTCAATGTTTTGCAGTTCAGTAATATTTATTACGTTATCCATATTACTTCCCTCAAAACTGTGACAAGTCTAGTTGCTTGGTAATTCCAACTGTTTGACCCGATATTAATGTCGCCATTTCTTTGGGATAGGTTATTATTTGCAAGTTTTGAACGTCCTTCCACGCCCTTTCAAATTTTCGGAAATCATAAATATCAGGTTCTTTCAAGCTATGTTTCGTTGAATCGATTACAAATAGTTTTTCCTTTTCATAATTAACTGAATGAAGGAGCACAGCGTGATTTGGTCCGTTAACGCCGTGAGTCATCAACAATTGGTTGAATACGAGTATTTGAGGTATTGGTGGTCCTGTCTGGAAGAAAGGAGCTAATGATTCAAGGTCACTAAGTGTGTTTTCTCTTATGATTAATTCAGAGAACGGTTGTTTTCTAGTTTCCCCTTCTGAATTGGCATTTTCATCTGTGGAATCGGTTGTGGTGTCTAGAACTTTTTTTGGAAATTTACGTAACATCTCATTAAGATGTGTTCCTCTATATGCAATATAACTTGAGTGAGCAAAATTTTTCCAATCTTCGATGTCATCCGCTAGATTTAATTGTGGATAATGAGAACTCCAATAACGTGCACTCATAGCGAAACAAGCAAGTATACATTCTGTGCTAGATGAAATAAAATGTTCATCCCATTTGAATGGAAGACTTCTTGTTTTTGACACAGTCAACTTTTTTTTGAATCTCCGCCCTAAGATAAAGCGTGTGTATAATAAGATATGATTTTCCCTTTATTCTGTTCAAAAATATGATGTTTAATGTGCACCAACACCACTTACCCCATAATTGCTGGATAAGTATGTTTATGAAATCATGGTTTTAGTTTTAAAGAGAAAATCGAAAATGAACAGTTGCCAAATAAAAAAGCTGTAAAAGCACTAGCATTTTATAATTATTTTATTGATTAATCCTCAGAGATAATCGACATTTTAATGGATTTAAATAATCATCATCTATTCTTTTACGTTGTCCTATTGTAGGTTTTTTTGCGAGTGCCGAGGTTGCCGAGCAAATATGCGAGGCTGTTTAGGCTGAGCGAACCATGTTCCAGTGTGGCTTGATACCTGTTTCACTATTTATTGAGTTGCTACATACCAATGTCAACAAGTGGCGGGTAAACGTTGCTAAACTTCTTGTGAAACAGAAGTCGAGATTCCAAGGATAAAACATGGAGAAAAACAAACACTTGAAACCCTAATCAATGAAGAAGCTCTATTGTTGGCAAAGTTCTTGAGAAATGAAAAGAAAGAGTGGTCACCAAGAATAGTAGATATTTTCAGTCTTTATAGTTGAAGGAATAAATCATGTAATATGTTCTCCACACAACAATACTGTGGACAACTTAATTACTTCAAGACCACCAATCTTCTTTTATTCAGCAAAGCGGAAAGAGTGGTAATTATAAAAAATATAGAAACAAAACCGCTATAAAACCTACGTTAATTCATAATGCCTGTATGCATGCTGGTAATTCTTGTGGTAACTAAGAAGACATATTCAAGCACGGTTCTTGTTCTCGGCATAGTTCAATTCGTTGAGGCCCTTGCATTTTTCCTGCCTCAGTCCTATTTTCCCATGTATATTACTTCGTTAGGTGCCTCCGTAGCGTCTGTTGGTATA
>Ga0315538_1001813_pt1 | contig 12418 bp, 10 predicted proteins | sample SalMarSW160230MG_2_FD_203834 | JGI IMG/M metagenome (GOLD analysis project Ga0315538, IMG submission 203834) | Salt marsh sediment microbial communities from the Plum Island Ecosystem LTER, Massachusetts, United States - Salt Marsh Sediment SW1601-230 ...
CGAATGCGGCGGTCTCGAAAACCGTTGTCCTGCTATCGCGGGACCGGGGGTTCGATCCCCCCTCTCTCCGCAACGACAAATTACAACAAAATCCCGGCCAACGAGGCGGAAATATACGAAGCCATAGTACCGCAGAGCATTGCCTTAAATCCCAGTCTGGCAAGGTCAGCTTTTCGATGAGGAATCATCGCACCTATTCCGCCCAACTGAATGGCAATGGAACTGAAATTAGCAAATCCGCATAGTGCGAAACTTGCAATAATAACTGATTTGGTGCTCAGGACACCCTGTTGTATCATCGGTGAAAAATCCGTATAGGCAACAAATTCATTTATTACCATCTTAGTTCCCATTAATGAGCCTACAGTAAGTGATTCTTCAGGCGGAACACCCATTACAATTGCAAAAAGTGAAAAAAAAGCACCTACAACATCTTTCAGACGTAAGTTTTCAACATGAAGACCTATTCCTTCAAGTGATACTCCTACCCACGCAAGAAAATGACCGAAATAACCGAGCAGAGCATCAACAAGTGCAATAAGAGCAATAACACCGATCAACATGGCTATCACATTTATCGATATTTTCATTCCATCGGTGGCACCATGAGAAATAGCATCCATAATGTTCGTATATTCCTTTTTTACTTCGAGCTTTACTCTCCCTTTTGTTTCTGATTCTTCTGTTTCAGGAAAGACTATCTTTGAAATTACCAGTGCTCCCGGAGCAGCCATCAGGCTTGCAGCGAGCAGATATGATGCAGGGACACCCATTGATATATAGACAGCCATAACTCCACCTGCAATACATGCCATACTACCGGTCATTGAAGCCAGTAATTCCGACATTGTCATACCTGACAGATACGGCCGTATCATGATCTGAGCTTCGACCTGCCCTACAAAAGCACTTGCCACATTCGACAAAGCCTCACTGCCGCTTACCCTCATTGCCCAGTGAACGAACCGGGCAATAACCGCCACAATCCTTTGCATTAAACCAATATGATAAGCCATAGCAACGAGAACACAGACAAATATTATTGTCGGTAATAAAACAAACAAAAAAATACCACTCTTCACAATACCTTCCGGCAGGATCTCTGTTACTTTTGTAAGATCACCAAAAACAAACAATCCACCTTCCTGGGAAAAATCGAGAAGCTTATTTATTGCCTTTCCAAGCCAGTAAAAGATATCCTGGCCAAGTGGCACTTTAAGAATAAAAACAGCCAGCGTCAGTTGCAGACCAAGTCCTGTAAAAACAACACGGTAGTTAATGGCTTTTCGGTTATTCGACCATAGGAATGCAAGTCCCAGTAGAATAAGAATACCTATAACACCAGTAAATCGTTCCATGTAAAAAGTACAAGCTTTAGAGTCCTCTTCAAACCTACATTTTTTTTCCGATATGTGATTATGATTTTTTGAAAAAAGAAATGCTACAGGTAAACAGCTATCTGTCCATGATACGGAATGGCTCTGTACAGGATCTTTGCATCAGATTTTGGCAGCCTTATCTTTATGCTGGGCTGATAATCAGGTACTTTTAAAAGAAAAACACTTGTAATCGATCTGAGAGCAGTACGGATCCTGTCAGCCAGGTCAAACCAGAAAAGGTGGATCCTGTCGCTGATTTCAGTATTTTCTTCCTGATAAACATGGATCTTTATTCCGCAGTCTAACTCAAGGATATAATTAACAGACTCAAAATCAGATGTATCAGGGATGATATCAGGTTTATACTCTGAAGTATCCCTGGGTGCCATCTTAATCATTAATGGTTCTTTCTTAATTGTTGAATAATCATTCACTATACTCATCGGTAACGATAACATTTCTAATATTTCAATATCATCCCCTTTGTCGAGAATTTTGCTTGTTGCTATTTTTTTCATTTTTGAAGTGTGAACAACGACCCCGCTTATTTCAATATTGGTTGTGCTATCATTAAGGTTAATAGTCAGATAGATTGAATCAGTTTCTGCCATTGTGATCTTTGACTGGAGAAAATCCTTTTGTTTTAATAAGTTCAGATAAACTGAATCAGAGGCAATCCTTTCATCATTAATGTTACTTTCATCCTGCTTAAAGCTGAACTCATCCTTTATTACCGACAATTTTCTACCAGGAGCCATAATTGACATTATAGTATAATATAAAATGAATGCTGGCAGGAAAACTGACAGAAGAAGAATAGTATTTTTTCTGCCTCTTTTGTATGATCTGGTTTCTGTTTCCATAGGATTCCCTCCAACTGTCTGATCAGAAAATAAACACCTTGGAACCAATATTAAGGGTATGGTAAATAACCTTAAGATCTTCGTCATTGAGGCGAACACAGCCATGTGTTACAGGCATACCCAGAAATCGTTTGTAAAGTGTACCATGTATCAGATATCCGTCACCTATGCTCAGTGCGTAGTCCCCAAGCACTCCGTACTCCCATCTTGAGACATCATTCTCAGGAGGAACCGGAAGTCCTTCTTCAACAAATGCCCAATCGGGTTTTCTCCAGACAGGGTACATGGTCTTTCCCTGAATCCAATATTTTCCCTTGGGTGTTTTAAATATCCACTTCCTCTCTCCATGGGTCCGGAGCAATGTATAACTTCCTGAGCTGCAAAATCCTTCACGTATAAGCTTCTTATTCCTGTACAGGAAGAACCTGTTATCAGTAGTATTAATTATAATATATGACTGACCTGTTGAAAATGAATTATATTTCCTTGACAGGTATTGAATCTCTCTGTTTAAAAGACTTATCTGTTTGTTATATTCCTGATTCTGCTTTAATTCCCTGTTGTTTATGATTTTTGTCGTCATGCCAGGTGTAAGTTCTTGTAGACCAGGGATTAAGTATAGTATAAATACAAAGACAAGAAGGATTATAAAAATATAAATAACAGATATCATGACTGACCGGAGGCGGCCAGTAAGTTTTTTATTTTGAAGGATTTTCTGATAAAGATTATTTATATGCTTTATGATTTCAGCCGTTATCTCAGTAAAACGATTCCCTGATTTATTTTCTGGGTGCACACTTCCTTTTGTTAGTTTTTCATTTTCCATAGCATGATTGTTATCTCTTTAATAATTGCTGTAGATTGACCGTCGATCCGACTATAGTCACCAGTGTACCTGTTTTCGCAATTTTAAAGACTGCATCCATCTCGGAATCTGTAAGTGCAATACACCCTTCTGTCCAGTCAATACCTTTTCCCCCGTTGCCATGTATCTCAATGAGGCTTCCCTGTTTAGCTGAAGCAGGAAGTGTACCATTAGCTATTTCCTGTTTGAATCTCTCATTATCCTCTTCGTTTGGGTAATCGAGCAAAAGCGCTTTATAATATTTAGTTTTGTAAGTGTCGATTTTTTTTATTATCTTATACATTCCCTCCGGTGTTGCGTAGTCGCCTTTTACCCGTTTATCACCGACCCAGTTACGGCCAAGTTCAACATTGTACTCGTACCTTTTCACTCCATTATAATATACCAGACATTTATGCGAAAATTTATCTATAATCAGAGCATAATTATGGTTCAGCTTCGACTCGTTTATGGTTTTGTCTGTCCACTTCTTCCATAATGAAAATGAATTGAAATACTCTATAAGATTTGTACCTGCTATTTCAAAGGATGGTCGAAGCAGCAATTCAGAATCGCTTGTTTTCCTGTATGCACTGACATACTCACCTGTATTATAATCAATTTCAGCTTCTTTGAGCAAAAATTTACCCTTCGAAATTGCAGTCCGGACTTCCGGGCTAAGTGGATATGTTGTAAAGTTTTTGCCCAGTTCCGTAATGATATTTCTAAGAGAGTCGATCTTTAGCTGAAGTCTGATAATAAGATTCGATGCATTACTTTTCGCACCTTTAATTGCTTCTCCGGCATTTACAGCTGAGATTTCAGCAAGCAATTCTACACAATCATAATTTCTGAAATATATGAACCTTCTGTTTTCATTTTGCCATTTTAACATTGCAGAGTCATAAAGGAGATTTGCTTCACCAAAAAGTTTTTCGGAATAAATATCTGCTTTATTAAATCTCGCTTCGGAAAGTGTTTTCCTTGCATATTCCATTTTGTTTACAGGAGGCTGGGGCGTAAGACGGATCAAAATGAATACTATCAATGGAATATTTATTGCAATTACTGCAGGAACCAGGAAATATTTCCCAATCTTTCTCATTACAACCTGCGATTCTAATAAAGAGGCTGTCTTAAGTTAATAAATTAACCGCAAAGGCTGCAAAGTCCCGATGACCCGGGATAGTAACGAGCGCAAAGAGTTGATATTGAAAATAATAACTTTGTGTACTTTGCACCTGATTTTCCCACTGTATCCGCCAACCGGCAGAGAAGACGGGCTTAGCGTATTTTGCGGTTATTAATGACTTTTATCGACAGCTTCAGTGTGGATTAAATAATATTTAGTCCAACTTCATAAAATATAAGGACCCTCAATATCAATTATCTTCTGACCTTTGCAATAGCTTCCTTCAGTTCAGTATTGATACCAGTTGCACCTTCGCTGGCAGCTTTAGTTTTGTTTAGAGCATCCATAAAGGCACCTTTGTCGTATAAATCCTGTGCTTCAACAACAGAACCTTCGATAGTATCCATTTCAGTTTCAATCTGGTCGATAACAGCCTGGCCTTCCTTTCCTCTTGGAGCTTTAGTAATAAGTGTCTTATTCTCTTTAATAACTGTTTTAATTTCTGTTATTAAAGCTTCAACCTCTTTCTTAACCTCTTCTTTCTTAGCAGCAATGTTTGCAGTAAGTTGATTTGCCAGTGCTAATGTTGAGTCAAGTTTCATTTTAACAGCATCATATTTCCCAAACAATTTTGACTTCTGAGCTTCAATGTCGACCATAACTGCATCCATCTGGTCCTGAACAACTGCGAATTCAGTTGGAAAATACAGATCAGCCTCAGCAGCTTTGGCAGCTTCAATAGAATCATTTACAGCATCAATTTGATCCTGAGGGGCTTTACCACAACCAACCAGGAAAGCAATCATCAATAGGGTTGCTAATCCCATAAACACCTTGTTTTTCATTTTTCTATCCATTTTAATGCATTGTTTAATTTTTCGATTATATTGTTAATCGGTTAGTTTTATAAAAACGGAGTGAAGTTATTTAATTTAAATTAGGTTATTCAATATGTGCATTATTTTTTTCACCCTGGCAGAATATTATTGTTCACCCGGACTAGTAAATAAATCCAAGTGAATTTAATCCCGATTTTATTTCAGGGCACGACATAAAAAGATTCCATAGCAAATCTGTCCGGTAGTTCCCGATCATAACAATTACTGGTCCCTGGTCGATGGCAAGATATCTCTTAGAATACCAGTCTTTCTCAATACTGAATGCGGTTCCGTCTTCAAAATATTGTCTTACAGCAAGTAACCCCTGTATAAGGTAAGCAGTCTCAACAATATCTGCTCCGTTATCCTTTTGAGAGAACGGTTTCACTTTACCTGTTTCGCCGTAGATCCAGTGTGACCAGGCCCCGTGAAAACGGTCAGCACCCTGGAGAAAAGTGACAACCTTCTGAAGATGTTTAAGACCTTCATCCCTCGTTATGAAGCCCTTTTCAATACCAACCAGTATGCCCATCACACCGAAACCTGTACCACCTGAAGTAACAACATTCATATCATTTTCCGGATAAATACCGTCAACATGATAACGTTCCCTTGCCATCCCGGATGTAGTTTCGGCCCCGTCACTGAAGTACTGGAAAGTTCTGTATTGAACCAGTGTCAGAAGAGAATCATCGGTAAGATTATCTATACCTGGTTTTTTGTCGGAATTGCCGTTTTGTTCACCGCATTGTATTAAACAGAATATTCCAGAAAGGACTAAGAGACATATAAGGCATTTGATGGCTTTCTGACGGCACCTTTTTGAAATATCGCAAGTATAATCCTCTATAATGCTTTCCATCAGATTATTAGATTCTAAAAAAAAATCTGAATCCTATTTGTTGCTTTATCAAAGTTAAACCTTACTTAGCTTAAAAGCAATTTTATTTATGTTATCCATATTTTATCATAAAACATATCCATCTACAGATCAATATTATAATGATTTAATAAAGCATGCCCTTATAGTAGTAATTTGCTAATATCCTGTTATTTAAGTCTCCTCTCTTATGGCTAAGTGGGCTTGGGGGTGAGTTCAGGAGTCTGAGGGATTACGCCCTCATGCAATTCGGGCGTGATCCCTTTTGGGGTATCTGCAACTCCAAATTACTCCCGACTCGTTTCACTCGTTGATCTTTTTGTTTTCTGCAGTCCTCACTCAGGCAAGCCTGGATCGGCCTGCCGAAAACAAAAATCCCACAGCAAGCTGTGGGAGTAATTTGGCTTCGCGGAGAGAGGGGGGATCGAACCCCCGGTCCCGCGATAGCAGGACAACGGTTTTCGAGACCGCCGCATTCGACCACTCTGCCATCTCTCCAAAAAATATATAAGACGCATTCGCCATGATGTTTAAAAGCAACACACCTGCCGAATTGACAAAAATAAGAATTATTTGATTACTGATATCTACAGATTTATGAAGATAACTCTTCAGCACTAACTCTGAAGAATGATAAAAAAACTGAAAATCTTTTGATTCCATGGCTGAATAAACTTATTTTGCATAACGGACAGTAAATAAAATAATAACCATTAAAATCTTCTATTGTGAAAAAACTATCTAAAATCTTATTGATTTGCGGATTGGCAGTTTTGGCTTTAACAGCCTGTAAAAATCAACCTGACGTTGATCTGAACAATCCATTTTTTACTGAATACAATACTCCATTTAATGTTCCTCCCTTTGAAAAGATCATGGCAAAGCACTACATGCCTGCTTTTGAAAAGGGTATGGCTGACGGAAGAAAAGAGATTGAGAACCTGGTAAAAAACAGAAAGGAACCTACTTTCGAAAATACAATCGAAGCTCTTGATAAATCAGGAGAATTATTGACAAATGTTGTCAATGTATTCTTTGCACAAACTTCGGCAAACACAAATGATTCATTACAGAAAATTGAAGTTCAGATCTCTCCTGAATTATCGGAATTCTACGACGGAATAATACTTAATCCTGATCTGTTCCAAAAAGTCAAATATGTATATGATAATCAGGACGGATATAACCTTAATCCGGAGCAGGAGTTTCTCCTGGGAAACCTCTATAAAAGCTTCGTACGCAACGGGGCTAACCTCAACAAGCAGGATCAGGATACTTTAAAAAAGATGAACCAGAGGCTTTCTATTTTAACTGTCCAATATAGTCAGAATGTCCTTGCCGAAACAAATAACTATAAACTGTATGTAACAGGTGATGATCTGGAGGGTTTGCCTGAATCTGTAATTGCCGCGGCGGCTGAAACAGCAAAGGAAGCAGGTCAGGAGGGTAAATGGGCCTTCACAACACAGAGACCAAGCATCTTTCCGTTTATGCAGTATTCGCCCAACAGGGAACTTCGAAGGGAATTATTTAATGCTTATACCAACCGGGGAAACAACGGAAATGAATTTGATAATAATGAAATTCTTGCCGAGATTATAAGACTGAGGGCGGAAAGAGCTAAGCTTCTGGGCTATAAAACTCATTCACATATAGTTCTTGAGCCGAGAATGGCCAAGATGCCTGAAAATGTTTTTACATTATTAGACAATCTCTGGGAAAAATCAATCCCTGTGGCAAAAAATGAAGTAAAGGAGATGCAGGGAATAATCAACAGGGAGGGAGACAGGTTCATGCTTGAACCTTCCGACTGGTGGTATTATGCCGAGAAACTCAGAAAACAAAAATATGATCTTAACGATGAGGAACTGAGACCGTATTTTAAACTTGAGAATGTAAGGGAGGGAGTCTTTACTGTCGCTAATAAGCTCTTTGGTATCACATTTACACCTCTGAGTAACATCCCACTTCCACATCCGGAAGCCCTGGCTTTTGAGGTGAAAGAGAGTGACGGATCTCATCTGGGAGTTTTATATATGGATTTTCATCCCAGGACCAGCAAACAACAGGGAGCATGGTGCGGTGAATACCGTAGCTATCATATTGCTGACGGACAGAGTATTGCACCTGTTGTTACAGTGGTTTGTAATTTTACAAAACCAACTGGTGATCAGCCTTCACTACTCAGCCTTGAAGAGGTTACTACCCTGTACCATGAATTCGGTCATGCACTGGATGCCCTGTTCAACAAGAGTACGTATAATCAGACCAATATTGCCTGGGACTTTGTTGAGCTTCCTTCGCAGCTTATGGAACACTGGGCAACCGAACCGGAAGTACTTAATTTATATGCAAAGAACTACCTGACAGGTGAGATGATACCTTCAAAACTGGTTGAGAAAATAAAGAACAGCAAATATTTTAACCAGGGTTTTGAAACAGTTGAATACCTTGCAGCCTCACTGCTTGATATGTCTTTTCATACACTTGAGACTCCGGCAATTATTGATGTTCAAAGTTTTGAAAAGGAATATTTCGATAAGATCAATCTGATCCCTGAAATCGTCTCCCGTTACAGAAGTACTTATTTTCTTCATATTGCAGGTGGCTACGATTCAGGTTATTACAGCTACATATGGGCTGGAGTGCTTGATAATGACGCTTTTGAAGCCTTTAAGGAAAAGGGATTATTTGATAATCCAGTTGCAACATCCTACCGTAAGAACATCCTTGAGAAAAATGGTACAATGGATGCTATGCAAATGTATATTAACTTCCGTGGGAGAGAACCTGAAATAGAGCCCCTGCTGAAGAACAGAGGGTTGATCCCGGAAGAAATTTAGTGCTGAAAGTTATTCATTATTTGCTCCAGACTGACACCCAGTACTTTGCGGGATATATTATTAAGGTTTTGCATGGGTCCCGTGAAATGCAAAGTATATTGAATATGGTTGAGACTTTCTCCCGGTTTTAGGTCTGCAGCGGGGGAGGAAGTCTCAAGCTCATAAAACGGGCCCATCTGTGTGTCATCTTCAAGAGGTCCGTCATTATAGGAGTTAAAAGCATCACCAGAGTAGGGATTGTCCTGAATCTGCCATGATGAGTTTACATATTCAGTCTTACCTTCAGGCAGATTGCAAATAAGAATGGTAAGGATATTGTTATCTGAGTCAAAGCTACCCATCGTGCCTGTCGATCTCAGAGGCGGAACACCTATTTTTCCCCGGCTTTTTCCATCGGCTCTGAAAAATATATGACTGCCGGATACTTTTAGCCTCTCTTCCGGAATCTTTCCGAAATAGGTATCATTCACCGGTACTCCCAGAAGGTCTTCGTCGCCCTCTTTGAACGGAATTACAACAACCACCGCAGGTGAAGGATTAAACATTCCAAGCATCCATATCGAAAGCAAACCTGTTTCCTTTTGCCATTCATTATCGCCTGCGTTAATAAGGGTGTTCATCGATTTATATGCAACACAATTTAAATGTTCATCATCGGTACCTGTAAGTTTAGTAATTTCATTTTCAGTCAGAAGAATGACTTCCCTCTCAATCCTGAGTTTAAATGGAGTGCCACTGTAATTCTCAATGGCAAGATCTATTGAGAACAATGCTGAAGAATCAGTAAGCTTAACAAGTTCGAAAGGCATTGTATCAAGAAATGCCGGAGTCTGCCAGTTTTCGTAAACAAAGTCTTCACCTTTCCCGAAAAAGATTGAAAACTGACCACCTTCAGGACCAAGCCATAACCTCTCTTCACCACCATAAGGATTGATGTGAGGCAGAATATTACCTGACTCAATAAGTTCGTGATTTATCCAACCGAAACTGAAGCCTTCATCACCTTCGGATGTGCTTGTCATTACCCGGCCTTGCCAGTCAGGTACAATAAGTATAGCTGAATTATTGTTCCTTAATTCTATAATATTTATATGCTTTTTCAGGAATTCCCTGTTATACCCATATTGTTTTGTAGTGTCCGTTATCATAATATTGTTTATAAATCTGTTTTTCCCGGTTCCGTTTGTACATGACCAGAGAACAAATAGCAGGGAAAACAATCCTGTGACTGATATTAATGCAACAGAATGATTGCCAACATGAAAACTCCCGAAATGATTCACAGTGTATTTATCAGTTGAAATATATATTCATCAAGGTATCCGTCAGTAGTCTTAATCCAGTCTTTTTTTATTCCGGTCTGCACGAATCCCTGTTTTTTAAATAGATCCATACTTTCACAATTATTGGCCAGAATATGGCAATAAAGCTGGTGTAATTGAAGCGTTTTAAAGCAATATTTTGTAAGGCATGTGAGTGACATTGAAGCATATCCTTTCCTTCTGTAAGCTTCGTTAGCGATAAGAATTCCAACTCCGGCCCTTTTGTGAAAGGGATCAAAATCAAAAATATCAATTGTTCCTATTGTTGTGTTATCCTTAATATGATCAATCATAAGCCTTATCTGTCCTGTCTCATAAACATTTTTATGAGAATTTTCGAGATATCTTTTGAGAGTATATTTGGAAAAAGGAGTAATGGTATTACTGATAATCCAGTGAGTACTATTATTTTCCCACTTATACAGCAATTCCAGGTCCTCCGGTTCTAATGCTCTGAGTCTTACGTCTTTATATTTCATATTATGCTGTAACGCCAGTTACTTCATCAGTTAACCACTACGTTAATCTCCCTTATGAATGCATCGGGGTATCCTGAATTACGGAACTTTTCAATAGCTGCTTTAGCCTGGGAGTAGGTTTTGTAATCGCCATAAACGTATTTGAATAATCCATCATCAGCTTTTATCTCTCTTACTCCTTCAATTCCTCCAAATACACTGCTTATGTTCAACGGATTTCTGGTAGCTTCCAGCTGAATTGTGTAAACCCTCTGAGTCATTACCGGTTTATCTTCTGAATCCGGGGTGAGCAATGATTTTGATTCGTTGTTCAGATCATACTGGTTTACGATATAAGCATCCTTAAGCCCCTTCTCCTTTGCAAAATTCAGATATTTAACTGCATCAGCTCTGTTGTAGAAGATGCCAATCACATATATCGTAACGGCATCCACCTCAATTGATCTAAGGAATAACATTTTATTGTTTATCAGATTACTGAAATAGCTCGGATAGAGTTTGTCCTTTGTTTTGAGCAAAACTGTACTGTATTTCATTGAATATGGTTGTCGCAGGTGTTCAGGAGTATAAGTATCCTGTCGTATTACAACACCCGTCTTTGAATCCACAATGCCGAAGGTAGCTCGTCTGTTATATTTTCTTCCCTCAGGGTTATCAGTACCGTCAAGATTTCTATTCACAGCGGCAAATTCTGATTCCCCGAATGCTTTTTTGACAAATCTTGCAGAGGATATGCCTGCTGATGTAAAATAGTCGATAACAGCCTGAGCCCTTCTGTCTGCCAGTCCTATGTTATATTCACTGGTTCCGATGGCATCTGTATAACCAGCCACTTCTATTGTTAATTCAGGATAACTGGTAAGAATGTTTTTAACTATTTCAAGACTGGGTTTTGCTTCGTCCTTAATTGCATACTTGTCAAAATCGAAGAGGACATTTTTAATTGCAAGGAATTCGCCTGCTGCCACTTTTTCAGGAATAAGAGAAGCATTAAATGATATATACTTGCTCAAGAAATAAAGAGGAATATTCAGATTAATAGTGTCTGTCTGATAGCCGGCATGGTTTACAAATACCTGATAATCACCTGGTTTTATATCAAACCTGAATGATCCGCTATCGCTGACCGGTATGTTTTGCATTACAGTACCGGTTTTAATATTTGTCACTTTTACCTGTGCCTGTTCAGGATTAACATTCATTCCATCCTCCAGGGTAATACTTCCATCAGCAAGGGTTATTTCGTCTGCCGGATCAATAGCAACAATCGCATAAATATTTCTGCTTTTTGTCTTATTGTCGAACCTGCTTGCTACAAATCCCGTGGCATTATTATTCAGGATAAAATTTGTATTTTCCGAGACATCATTAAAAGCAAAAGGCATTCCTACAGGCTGAGTCCATACGCCATTTCTGAAAGTTGATCTGAATACGTCGTAGCCTCCCATACTTATATGACCGATAGAACTGTATAGCAGCGCATCATTTTCAGGATCGTAGAAGGGTGTATCTTCATCATAGGGAGTATTGATGACATTTCCGCAATTAACCGGTCGTTCCCAGGAACCATCAGCAGCTTTCCGGGAGATCCAGATATCAAGCTCACCTTCACCACCGGGACGGTTGCTTGCAAAATACATTGTATTGCCGTCAGTGGTAATAAACCCATGTGATTCCCAGTAAATAGAATTAACAAACCTTCCTACACTTTTTATTTTTGACCAGACAGTATCGGTTCTCTCACTGGAGTAAAGGTTACCATCATCTCCGTCATCTATGAAGAGTATTAATGTTT
>Ga0315538_1001821_pt1 | contig 12384 bp, 13 predicted proteins | sample SalMarSW160230MG_2_FD_203834 | JGI IMG/M metagenome (GOLD analysis project Ga0315538, IMG submission 203834) | Salt marsh sediment microbial communities from the Plum Island Ecosystem LTER, Massachusetts, United States - Salt Marsh Sediment SW1601-230 ...
AGCATATCCGGCTGTGTCGTACTCCAAGGCAACGCTGATACAGCTAGGCGTTTCGGCTTCGGACACGTTAGCGCTGCATCGGATCATTGCGCGGATCGGCGTATCAGCCGCGAGCTGCGTCGAATCCGCTAGCAGCGCGTCCAGCCCAATGACTAGCTTCGGCGCTTCGCCAGCTACTAGCTGGCCGAAATCCGCGTCAGGACAGAGCACCAGCCCCACGCCGTTCTGAAGTTTCGCCGCGACGGCGTCATTTGCGCTGTTCTTCTTCGTCCAGTCAACGCCACCGACCGTGTAGGTCGTGTCCTCATCCAGCGTCTGGTTCGACTCTGCTGTAAGATCCACATCAAGCAGCGTCTGCCACTCCGCGCCGCCTGAGCTCGCCGTAACTTCGACTAGCCCCGTCTCCGGGTTGCGTGCCGCGCTAAGGGCGCCCCTAAAGTCGACGCCTTTTCCGAGCTCGAGCGCAACGCCGCGCGAGTACGCCTGCCCTAGTATGCCGCCCAGCCATGCGCTTTCTGTCATGTTCGCAGCTCCACTCCGCACCAGGTAACGACAATGACAAGCCCCGATGCACCGTCGCCGCCGGCGGCGTCACCCTCGACAACCGTGCTCGTCGTGCCGGCCTCCGCGTGCGGCGTAGTGCCTAACCCGCTGCCGCCGCCACCGCCGCCGCCGGTAGCCCCGTCACCGGTGAACGTGCCGCCGCCTCCGCCGCCGCCGTAGCCCAGCCCGGGATAGCCGCCGGATGTGCCGCCTGTGCCGCCTGCGCCGCCCGCACTGCCTAGCATGCCTGCGGCGCCAGCGTCCCCGTCCGTCACCGCGCTAGTGCCACCGTTGCCGCCGGCAGCGCCGAACCAGCCGACCCGCGGATCAATATCCTCACCGCCGACGCCGCCTTCACCGCCGGTCGAGCCGTGCTCTCCGCCTAAGCCGTACGTCGACTGCAGATCGATGCCGCCGCCCGAGAGCTGTGACGGCTCACCGTTGTCGCCTGTGTAATCCACGGACGTTCCGCCGGCGCCGCCAGCGCCGACCGTAACGGTGAGCGACGCGGGAAGCAGACTGGCGAGGACGGAGCGACGAAACGGCGCGCTGCTACTGCCGCCGCCGCCTGCCGTGGTGTTCCCGGTGTTCGGAGCGCCGCCTCCGCCTCCGCCGCCGAGTAGCAGAACGTCGCACCATAGCGCGTGCGCCGGCTTAGTCCACGTGCCGTTTGCTGTGAACGTCTGCACGTTTGGCACGAGGCACGCAGTGCGATCAAACAGCGCTTCTAGCGGAACGTCAAAATTCGATGCTGCTACCATTACAGGTGATCTCCGTCGTCCAGCAAACGGACGTCCGTTGGAAAACTAGCCGGATCGCCGGCTAAAGTCAAGCCAGTCGGTGATTCAACGGAAAGCGGAAAAGAGGTAGGATCGCCGTCGCAGTAGCTTTCACCGAGCAGCGGCGCACCGGTGAACAGTGCAGCATCTGACCGATCAACGTTATTTCGCGCTGGAGCTAGCGACCAATACCGGGCGTCAGCGTCACGCGCCGCGCTGCGCGTACCCGTGACCACCTTGGACCACCGCGCCTGCAATCCGTCATCCGGCAGCGTGTAGCTTCCGGTCATATCCACGATCAACCATTCCGCCATGGTACCCGCCGGGCGCCACATCCAGCGGCCGGTGAGCAAACGGCGCATAGCGTCGGCGTCGCCAGGCGTAGCGCCTAGCTGCCCGACGGAATAGTCCGACGTCGGATCTAGCGTGCCCCCGTAAAGCGCTTCGTCACCTAGCGCCGGGTGTTCGGTGAACAGCGCCGACCCGTCGAGCATACACCAAAAGCGCGACCAATTCGTCGAAGGCTGCTCGTCCCACTGCCACGGCACGCCGTGCTCAGCCGTGATCGCGCCAGCGGTATCCCGCATGTACCGGTTGCCCGTCACGTCGACAGATTGCACTTGCGCCACGTTGCCCCAATACTGCCCGATCTGCTCGAGCAGCGCCGAAGCTCCGCCACGCACGCGATGTCCGGCGGGATAGCGCCAGCTCACAAGCCGAGCGGCGTAATGCTCGGCCGTCTCCGATCGCCCGCGCGGGATGCCGCGCATGCGCCCATGGTACGGCAGCGCCGACGGACCGCACCGCGTAGGAAAGTGCGCGTCTAGCGCCTGGCGCATGCGCTCTGTTGCAGCGTCTAGCAACAGCATCCAAGCCTCGATCACTAGACCACCGTCGCCAGCAGAAAGCCAACCCGGAACCAAAAACTTAGCGAACGCTCGAAAGTTACGCGCCATAAGCTACTCCGATATTGACACCGAGCCCACGATCGGAATATGCCCTGCCGCTAGCGAAACGTCCGCAGCTGGAAGACTGGGCGAGACTGACACGTTAGTAGCACCCGCGTTCACAAGCGCGACTTGCATCGCTGAAATGATAGCCGAACGCGACAGCAACCCCCCGATCGGCGTGACGGCGAGCGTTGCAGCATACGCGGCTTCACACTTAGCTACTGCATCCGCAGGCAAATCAGAGCCGGCTATTGTCGCTGTGCAATCCGTCGAATCTTCCAACGCGGATTGTGCGGTCGGCGTAATGCCAAGCGGAGTGGCCCACACGTCGATCGCCGCCTGAGCCGCGATGACTGCGTCGTCGCTAACCGCCCCAACGGCGCTGGCGAGCCAAAGTGTAACGGCGCCCGTCGCGGAGTCCTCGCTTGATTGCGCTCGCGTGATCTCCGTCGTGCCTGTAAGCTCCGAGTTCAGCGCTACGTATTCGTAAGCCTCCGGCGGACCATTCGGCGACAGCGCGCCAAGCGATGCCTCACACAGCGTGTCCAGCGCCGGATCGGAGGCAGCGTCCGACGCAATGGCAACCGTGCTACCGGTCACAGTAACGCCGAGCAACGACGTAACCACGCTGTCGATTTCGTCCGCGCCTGCGGCACCTTCGGAGCCTTCCACATCCGCCTCAAAAACCGCGCTATCCGTTGCGCCGGCGCCATGCAACGAGATTGCTCCCAGGTTGTGATAAGTCGCGCCGGACAGCGAGCTTGCGACCGTGAGATCACCCGCTTCGACGTCGTACCAACCGCCTCCGGAATTGAGCAGCGAAACGGTGCTTGTGGCGTAGCTCGCCGCGGGTCGCTCGACGCCGTAAGTCTCTTTTGCAACCACGGTTTTCCAGTCGCCTTCAGACGTCGACAGAAACGCAGACTTTGCAAATTGCGCTGCTATCGTCTCATGATTCTCTAGCACTTCGGCCAGAAACTTGAACGCAGCGCGCGTCGGATCGCCCACGCGCCAGGAAGAGACCACCAAGCCCACGGCTCGAGCGACCTCCAACCCGCGCGCTAGGATCGCCTCTGCCGTCGCGGCAGTGAACAGTGTATCAATAGAAAGCGTCACGTTGGCAACCCTCCAAGCAGCTCCACAGTAGTCTCCGAAATCGCGAGCGTAAGCGTAAAGCTTTCCGAATCATCGACAAGCGTAACTTGCGCCGCCGCTGTGACCCGCACCATACCGCCGGTATCAGTCTCCGTGGACACAGTCGCGCGCACGTCAAGCACTCGATCGTCTTTGAGCGCCTCCGCGCGCATCATACCCGGCAACGACGCTAGCGCTGCAGGCAGAGCCAGCGATCCGACAACGCCCACTACGTCGACGCCATACACGGATTCTTCGTCGCCGCCGCGTAGCGTTCCGCGTGGTGTAGTCCAGCGCCGATAAAGCGCCTGCGCGACTAGCGTTCGGCCGCTTACCATTCGGCCCGGCTGTAGCGCAGCCAAACACCACGTGTCTTGCCCGTAGCCGGTGCTCATGAGATTTCTACCTCCCCGGCTACAGACGCCGGCCACACCGGCGGACCCACACGAAGCGTCGTTAGCTGCGTTTTAAGCGCCGCGCCGCCGTCGGGCGGCGCCGGAACCCAAGCATCGAACGCGCTCGCCAACGCGGCTAGCTGAGCATCCACTAGCCCGGCCAACGCCACCAAATCTGAAGCCGCCATAAGCGACAGCGTGGTCGGAGTCCAACCGGGGGCCCCCGCGGCATCGCCAGCGAACACGAACGGCCGCGCGGGATCGGCATCCGCGAACGCCACAAGCACGAACGATCCGGGCGTATGCTCGGCACGTATTCCAGGCGCGAGCCGCACAGGCACACGCGATAGATCCGGCATCCCCGACGCAGCCCGAACGGCTTGCAAATTCAGTCGTTCGCCGTCCTGCGTAACGACGCGATACTCCGTCGCCCCGCGATACCGTCGCCGCGGGTCGAGCGCTTCGACCAGCCGCCGAAACGCTTCTAGCCGCCTAGGAAGCCGGGTGCCGGCGTACACACGCGCCGTAAGACGCCCGCCGTCTAGCGACCATTCGACGTCCGTTGCCGGCTCCGAGCCGTCTACTGTGACGCCCGGAACGAGCGCGGCTAAGCTATCATCTACAGCCAGCTCCACTACGCCAACGCCCGGGTCTAAGCGTACGCGCGGCGCGTCGCCCGCATACTCCGCTTCTGCTCGAGCGCCGAACCGCGTTACGCCGTCAAGCCCAACGTACCACGATCGAGGCGCCAACGCGTGCAGCACGGCGGACGCAAGCCCAGAAGCCCGCGCATAATGCGTGCCAAGGTTCGTGCTCGGCGCGCCTTCCAGCGTTTCACCGACAGCCCGCGCGGCGTCGCCTAGCACCACGGAAGCGCGCACGCCTGCGTCGTTAGCGTACGGCCGCGCAGCAAGCTCGCGCCGCCAGCCGCCCACGCCACCCACGAGGCGGTACGCAGCCGCGCCGTTCGCCACGCCGCCCGACACCACGGCACACGCTAGCGCGACGTCTAGCGCTGCGAGCTCAACGGCGCCAGCGAGCTCGACTGCATCCACTAGATCGACGTCAACCCACCAAACGCCCCACGCTGGGATCTGCACGACCGCACGCGAGCATGCGTAACCGTTGACGGTGACAGCGGATGCGGCAGTCACGGCTTATTGACCTCCGTCCAGAGCTCGCTAAACTCCTTGCGCGCTACCGCGTTCGGGTCGTACTTCGATTTTCCCGCGCCGCCTGCGCCGCCCGCGCCGCCTGCGTTGCTCTTCGCTCCGGCGCGCTGCGTCGGCTTCGGCTTCGGTGGGCGGTACTCGCGAAACTTGACGGACACGGTTGCCTTGCCGGTGCGGTCGTGCGCCACGCCAGAAATGCTAGCGCCGACTACTTCCGTAAAACCGTTCCGCGCCAGGTCGGGGTGATAGATCGGTAGCGCCACCGGCGACGGACCGCGGAAGGTGCTTTCGATCACTTTCTGAAACGTGTCCCACGCGGCAACCTCAACAAAGTCGGCAAGCTCAAACGTGGCCTTGAATTCGCCCGGCGGCATCGCATCGGTTAGCTTCGTGCTAGCGCCCGTTGATCCTTTCGCCTTCTGCACATCCCAATCCGGCTTCCGATCATGCTCTGAAAGCGTAACTTTACCCGGCGACACGACCGTGCCTAGTATGATCGTGCTGAATAGCTCCGGAAAATCGTAGGGAATCATCCTGCCCCCACGGCGATCACGTCGCCTTCTAGCGCGCGCGTTAGCATTTCGGCGAATTGCTGCACCCCGCTGGGCGCGTCGGCTAGACCATGAAACGCGATCGACGCTCCGCGCAGATCGACACTTGCCCCGCTTGCACCCGCGCTAGCTGAAGCCTGCCCCGGCGCACCGCCGGCAAACGACTGCGAAGCGTTCGCAGGCGCAAGCGCCGGCAGCGTCTGCAACGGCGACACAAGCGCCGGGATGTTCAGCGGAGCTACCGCGCTGGTCGATACGTCCGGCGGCGCGACCATATCAATCAAAGCGCGCTGCACACGCTTTGCTCCGCGATCGAGCGCACCTTCCGTGCCCGCTACAACCGGCTCCGCGATTTCGGCAGCCGCGACCGTGGACGGCGACGCAATGCCCAGCGCTGATTTTGCGGCATCCACAGCACCGGACACCGCGCTAGTGAGCGCACCCGCGACCTTGGACGCGCCTGCAGTGATCCCGCTCACTATGCCGCTAATGATGTCCCCGCCAAGCGTAGCGACGCCACCCACGAACGCGGAAACGGCCGTTTTAGCCGCCGAGAATGCGTTAGACAGCGCGCCACTAACGGAGCTCGCTAGCCCTGACAGCGTGCTCCCGACGCTCTTCGCGGCGCTCCACAACGCGTTAAACACTGCGACCGTGCCGAGCCCTACGGCGGTGATCACAGCGAACGGCAACGCGCCCAACACCACGGCAAGCGTACCGATCGCTGCAGCCACTACCGTGGCAACGCCAGCGAACGCGAGCAGCGGCGGCACGAGCGTCTCCGCCGCTTTGCTCACACCCGCGAGCGTAGCTTCCAGGTCAAATTCCGACGTATCAATATCCAGTGCCTTCGTGATCGCCTTGACCGCCGGCTTGACCGCTCGATACGCCTTGAGCATCCCGATCCCAAGGCCGAGCGCGAACGCTTCGACCGCCCACGCCGCTTCCTGCGCGTGATCAATGATCGGCTGGAACACTCCCTCAAACACTGCTTTCATCGCCTTACCAGTGGCGGTGTTCTGATCAAACAGATCAATCAACGTCCGCAGACCCGCAAGCACCGGTTCGATATTCAGCCCGCCGAATAGCCCAGCAAGATTCTTCTTCATGCGCCCGCCGAGCGCGTCAAGCGAAAGCATTTTGCGCTCAACGATGCCGCCGAATTTGGCCTGCGTCGTGGCGGCCAACGTCGAAACGGCAGCGTTGCCTTTTTTAATCTGCTTAACAAACGCCGCGCCGCCGCCTTCGACCGCGGCCTCCGCCGTGGCCATAGCGCGAAGCGCGGCGGGCATATCCGCGGCCGACACTTTGGCCGCCTTCAGCTGCCCGGCAAGCCCGCGCAGCTTATCCTCCGCCATGCCGGTGCTGTCGCCAATCGCTGAGATATCGCCACGCAACGCCGCAAGCTCCGGATGCAGCGCTTCCGCGCCTTCTCGAGCTAATCCGAGATTGCGCTGCGTATCTGCAAGCTTGACGGCTACCAGCGTGATCGCCGCGGCAGCAGCGCCGGCGGCAGCGACAATCGCCGCGAACGCGGTTGCTACGCCGACAGCGACGCTCGCGCCGATCAGCATCACAGCGTTCGACTTGCCCACCGTCTGCGTCAGGTCGGTGTAGCCTTTGACCGGGCCGAGCAGCGACGATGCCAACCGCCCCGCCCACGATCCGGACGACGACAGCCCCGACTGCAGCAGCGACAAGCGCTCGGCGTCAAGGCTCAGGCTCCGGTCGACGTGCGCCGCCGCTGTCCGCACGTTCTGCAGCTGACCCGCCAGGCTCTTCTCCGCTGCCGCCGTGGCGGTCGCTGCTCGCTCTACAGCTGCGAGCTTGCTCGAGTGCGCATCCAGCGCCGCCTGTGCGGCAACCACAGCCGCGTAATCCTCGACCGGTACGATCCCGCCGTGCTTTTTGCCAGCGCGCTCCGCGGCTTTCGTGGCCCGGTCTAGCGCTACCTCGAGCTCACGGTAGCGCGCCTGCCCTGATACTAGCTGCTCTTGCGCGCTCGCGTTGGCGGCCGCGGCCGCGGACAGCTGACCCGACAGCGTTTGAATTGCGCGCCCGAAATGCTCCGCACCTTTGCCCGACCCGGCGAGCGTCGCGGTTAGCTGGTCCAGCTCCGCAAACGTTTCCTGCCCCGTCATACGGGCAGCGATATCAATTGTGTAGCCGGTTAGGTCAGGCACGAGTCAACGCCCTTCTCAGGTATATTAGCACGGCCGCCAGCACATGGGCAGCGGCCTGTGCGTCCGTGCTGTCGGCATCGCCAGACCAGAGCGCCAGCAAACCAGACGCCAGCGCACCCGGACGATCCGCCATGTAGCTCGCGCGCGCGGCTATCCTTTTCCCGCCGCTTGCGCCTCGCCGAGCGACAGCTGCAGCGCCTCTTGTGCCAGCTGCACAGGCAACCCAGGACACGCCAGGTACAGCGCATCACGCGCTTCGCCCTTCTCGGGGTGGATCACGCAAAGAGCCGCCAGCTCCTCTAACGCCGTGATCCGGTTCGGATTCTCTTCGCCCATGCGCGCCTGGAAGCGCTTGACCTCGACCGGCTTCGGGCAGCGCACGACGGCCAACGCGGGGATCCCAGGGATCCACGCTTTGACCTCGACCATACGCACACGCGCCGGCCCACCGTGGTTGGGTAGCAGCTCAAGCACCGCTTCCAAGTCGGAGGCTAGCTGCTCCTCGCGTTTCGCTTTGTCTGCGTCGCGCTCAGCTTCTAGTCTAGCGCGCATATCGTCGAGCCTGCTCATAGTGCAATAACCTCCACTCCATCGACAACGTCGACAATCTCGATCGGGCTCAGCTTGACGTCCACCATAGTGGCATCCGTGCTCTTCGCCGAGTTCAGGTCGCGCCCGGTGAAAACGCAACCCTTCACGCGCTCTTCAAAGATTTCATCCGAGCCGGGCGGAGTCCACTGAATCTGAAGATCGAAGTGCACCGTGCGCGTAACACGCTGCGTTCCGCGGGTCGGCGCAAGCGCCGTGAGCTGCCGCAGAAACGCGACGTAATCGGAATGCGTGAGCTGCATCGACGCCGAGTCTTTGCGCGCTCCGGACGTGCGCGTGATCACTCGGCCGCCCGCTTCGATTGGGCCAAGCTCGATTTCCACGCCAGTGTTGATCGCCTGGATGTGCGGCAGGTTCAGCGCAACGCCACCGTCGATCTGCGCGGTAGCTTGGATGTCGCACCAGGACGGCGCAATGCCGTTGTAGACGGGGTAATCATTGGTTGCCATGCGCCGCTCCTATTGCACCTTGACCGTGAAATCTACCGTGTGAATCGTGCCTCGCAGGTTGACCGAAAGCGTCCCGGTCAAGTGCGCTTCCGGGCCCGTGAGGATGTCCGTTGTGCTCAATGTGCACCACGCGGCGGACGCCCGCGGGCCCTCGTTGCCGTAGTTCTGCAGCAGCGCCGCGGCGAGAGCCTTGTCCACTTCGTTCGTACCGCGCGCAAGCCACGCCTTGGTGGCCGTGCCGTCGCTGTTCAGAATCGGCGACCGCCCCACGAACTTCTCGGCGGCGGCCTGCCCGACCTGGCACATGACGTTCACAACGGCTTCGTTGTGCGTGAGCAGAAGCACGCTCGAGTCCGTCGCTCTCGTGAGCGACATAGCGACGAACGCGCCGTTAGGCCCGTTCGCCCAAGTGCGCGCCGCGGTGAAGCGCGCGGCGCAAGCGGCGCCGCCGTCTACTCGATCGTCCCACTCAATCAAATTTCCGTCCGCGTCGTTCAGGTCCCAGCCGGTTGGGCCGTCCTCCTTGCGCCACGGCGCGACGTGCAGCTCCCTGGCATACTCGCGCAGCGACACTGCCCAAGTCCACGGCTGGCGCAAGTACCACCCGCTGAACGCAGATGTTTTGCGCGCACGGCCAGCGCCAAGAGAGATACGCGGCGCGTCGTCGATATCCTCGAACACGCCATCCGCTTCGGCCATCCACTCCGCCTTGGTCTGGCCTGCAGTGATCGTCACAGCGTCCGCGCCGATCGTTTCGTCCGCCAATCCGTCGCCGAGGTCGAGCACCGTAGCAGTCACGGCCGCAACCGTATATTCGCCGTCATTGCCGACCGTGTCCGCTACCGTGACGGAATCACCCACGCGGAAGCCGTCTGCAAGCCACGAGCCGCGCGAGCGCGTCACCGTATCCGCGGCCGCTGAAAACACAAGCGCCTCGACACCGACGATCGACACGCCGGCGATCGGGCCTTCATCAACTAGATCGTCGTCGTCCGCGGTCAGCACGAGAGCCGCGACGCTTGCGAGCTTCGCCGCGAACGTGATATTATTCGCGCCTCCGTCCGCAACGGCACCGGAAACGGTGATGATATCGTCAGCCGTGAAACCATCCGTAACGAAGCTTCCAGCGCTCCGCGTGATGGTGTCCGCGGTTCCGCCGACCTCCGCAAACGTAACCGTCGGCGCTCCACTCATGCGCACGTAAGTGTAACTGAGCGCGGCCTGCGGCTCGCGATCGTACACTTGCGCGCGGCCAAAAATCGGGCGCTCGCTCGACGTCCAGTAAGCGTCCAGCTGTGCGAGATAGGCCGCCGCTTCGGTTCCGTCCTGCAGATCGCCGATCAGCAGCATCGATCGGAACTGGCGCGATTGACTCGCGAGACTAGCGAACGCCGCGGCAAGCCCGGTCGCCACGTCCGCGCGAGGCCCCGATCCGTGCCACGTGTGTACCGTCTCGCCAGCGGTCAGCGTACCGGCAGCGAACGCGATCGACACTCCGAGATAAGGAACCGTGTAGCTGTTTGCCGTGCCCAGCCGAACGCGGCGATAGCTTCGGCCGCCGTCGCATGAGAGCGAAAGCACAATCTGATCCGTGCCGATCGTGCCGCCCGTCTCAACGACCAGCCTACCGTCGTGCCCCTGTAACACGCCGTCGGTTCCCGCGGAAACGGTAGTAACGCACGTTCCGGTATTACCCGACACGTCCTGCCGTCCGACGGCTCCGGCGGTATCGATCGGCAGCCCGACGAACAGAAACGGCTTGTCTACTTCCTGCGCATGCAGTGCGCAGTATTCCACTGCCTCGCAGTAACCGTGCTGCTCGTACACAGCAGCAGCCGAGCCGAAACGGCGCGGCGTAGCGTCCGCGCTATCCGGAACCGGCGCGAGAATGCAAAGCAGATCCGTCCCTTGCGCGTTGGCACCGGCGGCAGCGTCGACAGTAAGGTTTGCACCAGGAAGATTCGGCATCGGTTATCCCTCGTCTATGAGCGGTATGCTCTCGAAATTCTCTCCGTCGCGTGTCACGCGAACCGCACTAAACGTCCCGGTAGCGGTTCCAATAGTACCCGTTGGCTCGGCGTTGCCCACATAGTCTCGCCGCAGGATAGCACGGCTCACCCGGAACCGCACCCGGTAGGTTGCGCCCGGAGGCTGCTGGCCTCCCGGAAAATCGTCAGGCCCGAGTAAACGCGCTTCTACGTACTCCGGCGCGCCCGCCTTCGCTTCGGTGCACCAATCCTGCAGCTCGACCAGAAAGGCGTCCACTATCTGATCGCAGTCTCGCTCATGCTCCGAAAGCAGCGCCCCGCTTCGGGTTGACTGTGCATGCACGGTCGCTTGCACGGCCACGCCGCGAACGCCCGTAGCGCGCGGGTTGCGCTGCCCGCCGGGGAACGGCGCTAGATTGTCCGGCCCGCGCCGGTCGCGCTCGATCGTAATGCGACGCCCGGCGACGCCCACGGCCGACGATAGCCGCTCAGAGCCGTAGCATACTTCGACGGGAAAACCGCGATCGACTAGCTTCGCGGCGATGTCCGCCGCCAGGGTGCGGATCACAACGCCCCCTCAATCGCGCCGCGCGCGATAGCGTCTAGCCTCTGCCGCCAAGCCTCGGGAATCGCTGCCTTTCCGTTGGGGAGTATCGCGTATTTGCCGATCAAATAGCGCGCATACTTCGTGCCCAGCACGCAGCGAACGATCGTGCCGACGCGAACGAAACGCACCGTTGCACGTGTATCGCCCGACCGCGACAGCGACAGCGAAGCACCGTCAACGCTCAGCGGCCGCGGCGTGCCATACACCGTCTGGCCCGCGTCATATGATGCGCCAGCCGCGCTAGTCAACGCCGGCGCCGCTTCCGTCGCTACCCGCTCCGCGACCTTGATCGGCAACCGGCGAAGCGCGCTCTTTACGTGCCCCAAATGTGCGCCGCGTACTAGCCGCAACCCTGACCCGGCCGTCATCCGATCCCCCCATAGCGGCGCCAGCCGCGCGTGTCCGCGGTGCCAGTCGACACCGCGGCGGATGCCGCCAGGTTCGCCGGAGCCGGCGCGTCGGCCCCGCGCAGCGGCACACCAGACGCCCAGCGCCGCAACCGCGCTTGCGCCGCGTCTGCTATGTCCGTAAGCGCTTTCTCGCTCGGCGAATATCCAAGCTTCGCGTTTGCGAGCTCAGCGCACGTCATACGCACAATCGGAGGGTAAGGCGCCGACAGTGGCACCAAATGTGCGGGAAGCATATCGTCGATCACAGCCGTCGCCCAGTCGCGTGCAGCTTCGCGCGGCGATTCCGTGAGCGCCACTACATTACTGCCGGCCGCCGTCAGGTCGACCGCTGCCCCGCCCGCGGTCAAGGCGACCCGGAATAGCCACTCGTTCAGTGGTTGCGCGTAGTATTCCACGCCTGCGGCAAGCGGCGACGGCAGCGAGCCGCCAGCTTCGGCCCGAAACGTGACTATCTCGTCGCCGGTGAAGCCATGTGCGTTCAGCTCAAACGCATTCGCCACCGTATCCACCGCGGCCACTAGCCTGCCTTCAGCCGCCGCCGCTCCGCGGGGCAGGCCGTTCAGGTACAGATCGGCGTCATCGCAGTATGCCACTGCGCCCGAAGCCCCGGCCCC
>Ga0315538_1001826_pt1 | contig 12356 bp, 9 predicted proteins | sample SalMarSW160230MG_2_FD_203834 | JGI IMG/M metagenome (GOLD analysis project Ga0315538, IMG submission 203834) | Salt marsh sediment microbial communities from the Plum Island Ecosystem LTER, Massachusetts, United States - Salt Marsh Sediment SW1601-230 ...
TCAGCTTTGCCTTCGCTCTCTCCAAGAGGAACTATGTCATGTCGAGGGGACATATCATCGCTCAGGGGACAGCCGAAGAATTGCTCAAGGACGAGACTATCAGGAAGACATACCTGGGCTTGTAATAACCACCCCGCAGATTTACAAATCGACTTTCAAAGGTCCTCAAAAGGCTCTACTTTTGTAGTGGCGGGGTTTATCCCCGCCTTGATCCGTCATTGCGAGGCTGGCTTTAGTCAGCCGAAGCAATCTCGGTGTGTACATCGGGCGGGTACAAGACCCGCCCCTACGATGGTAAACAAACAAATAATTATGTAGTGGCGGGGTTTATCCCCGCCACTACATAACTCAAATGTCAAAATCCAAATGACAATTGAAATCCAAATGATTAAATGCCAAAACTACTCCTTCTTCTCATTTGAGTTTTGAACTTTGTCATTTGTCATTGCTTAGGGTTTTGGGCTTGATTTGACCTTGTTTGGGATTCAAAATTAGGGCGGGTACAAGACCCGCCCCTACGGTCGGGGGTGTAGTGGCGGGGTTCTTGATAATGTTAGCAACACTAATGGGCGGGTACAAGACCCGCCCCTACAAATGAGCGTAGTGGCGGGGTTTATCCCCGCCTCATGGGTGGGGGGACAATGGAGGCTCCTACAATTCGTAGACTAATGACCCGGAAAACGGATAATCCTCCCAATGTTCAACAATCCCATTTCTCACCGGGTTATGAATGATGTAATTAGCAACCATCCTGCAATCCTCGTCCTGTCGCAAAAAATGGTCGTAAAAACTTCTCTGCCAAATGCTTCCTCCGTAGCCGTGTTGCCAGGCCATCCTGGTAGAGCGGCTCTTTATTTCCCTAACAAACTCGATGATGCCTTTCGTTTCCGAAGCGCTTAGCAAAAAATGAGCGTGGTCTGGCATGATGCAATATGCGTATAGTGGAATATTATTCTCTTTACATGCCGTCCTCAATAAGGCCACGAAATTATCAGCTAAATGTTGATGAGAAAAGATTGCCTGTTTCCCCTTCGTAGCTATGGTGACAAAACAAGGTAGGTCAGGAGTTCGGTATATTTCGGGGTCCAGGCGAATTTTTTGACGGCGCTTTGTGTGCATTTAGATACCTTGTATATTATCAAGAGTGCTGGGCGGGTACAAGGCCCGCCCCTACGGTCGGGGGTGTAGTGGCGGGGTTCTTGATAATGTTAGCAACACTAATGGGCGGGTACAAGACCCGCCCCTACGAGGGTAAACAAATAAAAATTGTGTAGTGGCGGGGTTCTTGATAATGTTAGCAACACTAATGGGCGGGTACAAGACCCGCCCCTACGAGGGTAAACAAATAAAAATTGTGTAGTGGCGGGGTTCATCCCCGCCTGGCGGGGTGTGGTCTCCCTTCGAGGTGTGAAGGAATCCCTTCCTTCACGATTCACGATGCCGAAGTGGCGGGGTTTATCCTCGCCTTATGGGTGTAGTGCTGGTACAAATTAATGTAGTGGCGGAGTTTATCTCAGCTTTATAGGCGGGGACAATGTGGGTGGGTACAAGACCCGCCCCTACGGTGGTAAATGCACAAATCAACAATCAATGTAGTGGCGGAGTTTATCTCCGCCTTAAGGGCGGGGACGAGCGCCGCCCCTACGGATTGAGGAAATCCTCGCAACGGCATCCCCCTTCCTGTCTTTGCGAGGAGCCGAGATTCCTCGCTTACGCTTCGGAACAGGCTCCGCAATCTCATGCCCCCGGAGACTGCCACGCGGTTTTTACTTCTTCGACTTCGCTCAGGATAGGCCTAAACGATATTAAATGACCAAAATACTAAAGTTTTGAGTTTTGAATTTGGAAATTAGAATTTGTTTAGGATTTAGTGTTTGGAATTTAGGATTTTACCCAGCGTAGGGAAGCACCGCAGGCCCGGCATTCCTTACGCCAGGCGGCATTAGTCAGCTTACAGCGCGGACACTCTCGCTCAATCTTATCCCTTACCCAGACGGCAATTCCCTCCGGCATGAACAACAGTATCAGTATCACTATAATAGCCAGAACAAGAAGTGGACGACCGGCAAAGTCATGCAGAAATTCCAGAATCTTCGCCAGCGGAACCATAGCTGGCACATTGGGAAGCGCCTTCTGAGCAGTGGTAAAGAGCTTTTGAACATAATATGACATGGACACGAGTGGATAAAGGATATAGACCCCAACGACTCCTCCGTAGATGGTGACGGCACCGCCGAATAGCACCCATATTATGGCCTGAAAGGACATGGTGAGGTTAAGAGAGCTTATGCCGACTACTCCCCTGGCATGGGCATACAAAGCACCAGCCAGTCCGGCGAAAAGGCCACCGAAGGCAAAAGCCAGCAACTTGTATCTTACGGTATTTATTCCCGTGGCACGGGCCGCAATCTCGTCTTCACGGATGGCGTGGAAGATTAGCCCGGTCCTGACATACCTGCTCCCGGCGTCGGTAAGCTTCCACATTATCAGCACCGATGCGGTCATCGCTATCAAACATATGTAGTATTCGCCTGTCGCTGTGCTGGCAAGAGGAGGAAGGTGGGGTATGCCGTATTCCGCGCCGGTGTAGTCCTTGAAGAACATAACTATGCCCAGCAACATGAGGGGGAAGGCCAATGTGAGTAATGATAGGTAAGGTCCTCTCAGCTTCAGGGCTGGAAAGCATGTGAGCACTCCTGCTGCTACGGCAGCCAAAATCCCAAGCGGAATCGTCACCGACGGCTGCCAGCCAAGAAACTTGTATAGCAGTGCCGTTGTGTAGGCAGCCACCCCGAAGAACAGAGCATGGCCAAAATTCACCTGTCCGGTATAGCCAGACAACAGGTCCCAGCTCACAGCAAAAATAGCGAATATGGCGGCATTGGTAAGAATGTGCATGAAAAAGGAGTTATCAGTAATCAGTGGGAAGAGGAACAGGAAGAGAAAGAAGATAATGGCGATAACCCGGCCGGGGACTGGTATCACGCCATATTGGAAATTCTTGAGCAGCCGTCTGAACAATTTACAGTTTCTCCTCCTCGAAGAGTGTGCCGAACAACCCCGCCGGTCTGACTATGAGCACTATGACCATAGCCAGCATGGCAAATGTCGTAATCAGGTAAGAACCCCGACCGCCAAACAATCTGAGAGGGTCAACCAGGCACAGGGCTTCGACGAAGCCTAGAATGAAAGCTCCAATAATGCTACCCTTTATGCTTCCCAACCCACCTATTATGACAACCACCATGATTGTCAGCAGCGGAGTGCCCCACATGTCGGGCCTGATAGTTGTGAATGGTGCTCTCAATACGGCGGCAAGTGCTGCCAGCGCTGTGGCGATGGTCATGGTTATCATCAGTACTCTGGAAGGACTTATCCCCATCAGGCTGGCAATCTCAGTATCGTTGGCCACTGCCCTGATGGCGGTGCCCATTTTGGTCTTCGATAAAAAGAGATACACACCGATGATGAGCACTGCCGCTACGGCCAGTGTCACTATATGTTGGTTCGTGACGGTAATCCCTGATATTTGTATTGTCCCCGGGACGAAACTGGGAACGGTGCGGTTATGGGCGGCAAAAATCCAGGTCAGAACCTCCTGGACAGACATGGCTAAAGCGATGGTAATCAGCAATACAGCACCATGGTGCTCGCGTACCGGGTTGATAAAAAGCTTGTAACTTAGCATGCCTAACAGGGTAACAACAACCACAACTATAATGATTGCAGGAACGACAGGCATCTGAATTCCCATTAGCTTGGCAATAAAATAGAAAAAAATGTAGGCGGCCACCGCGTAGAACGCCGTATGGGCCATGTTAAGGACGCGCGCCACACCGAAGATAAGGGAAAAACCTACCGCCAGGAGGGCAAAGATACCTGTGTTCACCAGCGTCGTAATTATGAGTAGCTCAATCATGTCTCTTTTAATTCCAGGAAGGGGAGTTCAAAATAGGGCCGGGATACACCCCGCCACTACGCTGTTTGATTCTGACCGTCCGTTTTAATTCGGGCATTTCGTAAACCCTTCAGCGTCCGTTCAATTGTCGGATACTATATAGTATGCCTTTATGCTTTGTCAAGGGTTTTCGCCGCCTCCTTTGATTTTTTGAGTTTTCTCTGGCTGCCACCAGATGTCATTGCGAGCCCGGACTTGTCGGGGCGTGGCAATCCTCTTGGCTAAATTCCAAACCATAAACGATGTCAAATGACAAAGCTCAAATGTCAAACAAAGCTCGAAACCCTAAGCAATGACAAATGACAAAGTCCAAAACTCAAATGAGAAGGGGAGCGGTTTTGGCATTTAAGCAGTTGGGTTTCAATTGTCATTTGGATTTTGACATTTGAGTTTTTTCAGGGGCGGGGCTTGTCCCCGCCCGATAAGATGCCGCCTAAAAAATGAGAGGCCCCGGCTCAGCCGGGGCCTCTCCACGACTTGTCACCAAGTCACTTACACAGCCTGGCTAGCTACTATTAGCCTCCCCACGCATCGATGAAGTCTTGGGGTATCTCGAATGGTTCCGTGCCCTCATACTCCGCGGTGTTAGACCAGTTGAGACCAGTGACCGCCTGTGACAGCGTGGTCATGAGCTTGAGTCCAGCATAACCAGGTATTACTACGTCGTACCCTGCCTTGGGCCAGATGCCCACCTGGATGCCTGCATCCGAGTCTTCTGGGTCTGTCTGCCACTGGACGGCAATGCCGGTCACCCAGCCACTGTGGACATCAGCATCGTTACTGCGAACGCCGTAGATGAGGTCGTGAGTGGTGAACGGCGGCATTGTGTAGTTGGAGACACCGATAGGAAGGTACCAACCAGCCGTGTAGATCTCGGCTAGCTGGGTCGCGTTGAGTGCCGGCCAAACTGGACTGGCTCCGCTCTTCCAGGCACCCTTCGTGGCGCCATCCCACTGAGGATAGTAGCCACCCACACCGGTTGTTAAGTCCTGTTTATTGCCCACGTCTTCCAGCCACGCAATGAGGTCATTGGCGTCGGTGAATGTATCCTCAGCTTCGATGGCTGCCTTTAGAGTGTTGACAACTTCATAGGTGGCTGCGGTATAGACAGGAAACTCCGCAGCAGTCCAATCGGCGAGGAAGTCGTCCGTTATTCCAGGCATCTGCACTACATTGGGCGCCCATGTGCCCATGGTGATCGCATACTCAGCTCCATATACGCCGGAGCCGACCGATGTCTCGGTGGCATCCCAGTAGCTTGGCTGTTGGCTTTCTACATTGATGCCCACCGGGATAGCATTCATATCTTCCACGGTGCCCATGGCCTTACCAAAGCTAATGCCTACCGGTCCGGACAATATTGTGAAGATAACCTGAGCATCATAGCTCTTTATCTGCTCCAGCTTCACTGAAACCTGCTCGACACTGTCTTGGTCCCCCACTTCCCATAAGCCTTTGGTGGGGCCTGCGGGGCCCACAAGCTCCCAGCCAAAAAATCCGCCATAGCCGTTTATAATAGCCAGGGTACTCGCTTCCATGGCGTCAGCCCACTCCAGGCTCTCCGCCAATATGGCGACCTTAACCTTATCCGACCAGGACACATAGTAGGGGGGTGTATATTCCGGGGTCGCGATATACTCCATCTCCTCCTGTATTTTCTTGGCCACCATGGCGAACATCATGAAGCAGTTGTTGACCAGGAAAATATCGTTGAATGGCGTGCCTCGGAAGGCGTACTTGTAGTTCGTATTCGCGGTTTCGTAAGGATAGTACGGGGTTCCAGCGTGTGGAGGATCGTAGTAATGGCTTGGCCCTGATAATAGCGAATAAGTGGCGGCACCGGTGATGAAGAATATCTTCTCGGCTTCAATAATGTCGTCAATATAAGTCTCCACGGCTTCTGTTCGGAAGCCGCCGATAACGAAGTCAGGGTCATCCGAGCTTAGAGCGGCCTGGACATCAGCCTCAGCACCGTCGGGGTCGACAATTTCATTGGTGTCGACATCGATAATATCGATCTTGTAGAGAGTGCCGTCTACATCCACACCGTCGGTTGCAGGGTTGCTTCCGTTGATTTGTGTGGCTGCCAGCTCCGCGCCGGCCAACATGTGCTCACCCTGTATGTTGTCCATTGGCCCGACTATGGCGATTTTGATTATGGGCCTTTCGTCTACAATGCTTTCAGTACAACCAGGCAGGACCAACCCTAGCACCAATAGAGTTGCGATAATTAGGAAAACAATTCTTTTCATTATTTTTTAACCTCCTTTTTGATTTAAGTTACCTAACCTTTCATTCGGTGCTGGAATAAACCGGTCGACCTCCAGTCGCCTCCAGCAACCTGAATCTTTGTACGCTATTCCGATAGAACCACCTCCTTTCTTGCTTCTGGTCTCCAGGTTCTTATTGCCCGCTGGGGCAAGTCGCGCAGACCAGCAAAACTATCTAAAAACTCGACCTTTTGACTATATCCGGTACTTGTTGTCAATTTATCTGCTGCCAGGTCCGCCCGAGCCTCCATTTTTTCCCATATACCTCCTTCTATTGTATCTTATCTCCCAGTCTTTGTCAATCAGCCTTATCTCTTGTGTGCGTTTTACTCTGTCCTTTTCCTTTTGATATTTGAAGTGTAACATCTAAATGTTAAGATGCCGTTAAAATTTAGGGCAGAATCGGCAATTTTTATTGGCTAAATTCCAAATCCCAAAATGCAAATGAGGCGAGGATAAACCTCGCCACTACATTCACCATATTAATTTGTGTCGGCCAAATCGTTCCCATTAAATTGTAGGGGCGGGTCTTGTACCCGCCCGCCTCGTCCCCGCCCGCAAGGTGGAGATGGACTCCGCCACTACACGCCAGTGCTCTAACCGTGAAGGAAGGGATTCCTTCACGCCTCGAACGGAGGCCCCCGCCCGCAAGGTGGAGATGGACTCCGCCACTACACGCCAGTGCTCTAACCGTGAAGGAAGGGATTCCTTCACGCCTCGAACGGAGGCCTCATCCCGCCAGGCGGAGATGAACTCCGCCACTACATTAATACGTTAATTTGTAGGGGCGGGGCTTGTCCCCGCCCACACCACTAACGTCATTGCGAGTCCCGATGCAATCGGGGCGCGGCAATCTCCGAGATTGCTTCGTCGCCTTCGGCTCCTCGCAACGACACGAGGGGGTTGTCATTGCGAGCACCTGAAAGGGGCGGGGCTCGTCCCCGCCCGCAGGGCGAGGATAAACCTCGCCCCTACACCGACATAGCCAACCTGCCTGCGTTGATATTGTTTGGGCCTGTTCCGGAGAGTAAGCGAGGAATCTCGTCTCCTCGCAAAGACAGGAAGGGTTGTCATTACGAGCGAAGCGTGGCAATCCCATTGGCCAAATTTCAAATCATAAACAATGTCAAATGACAAAGCTCAAATGCTAAATAAAGCTCAAAATCCAAATTACAAAGAAGGAGTAGTTTTGACATTTGAGTCCGTTCAGGGTTCCTGTTGTGCTCGGGATTGCTTCGGCACTATCGCGCCTCGCAATGACATGAAGGGAAAATGCTCCTTACAATGACACAAAGTTGGAAACTTTTGCATTTTGATTTGTCATTTTGACTTTTGACCTTTGATTTTCGATTTCCCCTCAAGCATCTTGTCCACGGCAGCTTTGGCCCTGAGCCGAATTTCCTCGGGAACCTTCACCTCGGGGCTCATCTTCTCCAAAGACCACAAAACTTTCTCCGGGGTAATCAACTTCATGTCGGGACAGATTGCCTGCTCGGAAGCAGGAATAAACCTCTTGCCGGGATTCTCTTTTCTAAGTCGGTGTATTATCCCCAGCTCCGTGCCCACAATCATCTCTCTGACCTCATCCCGCCGGGCATATCTACACATCCCGCCGGTGCCGAGCACCTCGTCGGCCAGGGCAATGACCTCCGGCCGGCACTCCGGATGGACTACCACCTTAGCTTGAGGATACTCCTGCTTCAACTCCTTTATCCTCTCAGGACTTATCCTGACATGGGTAGGACAGAAGCCGGGCCAAAGAATCATCTTTTTGCCCGTCCTGGCCGAGACGTAATGCCCTAGATACTGGTCAGGGACAAATAATATCTCCCGGGCATCCAGGCTTTCTACGACCCTGACCGCATTGGCGGAGGTACAGCAGATATCTGATTCCGCCTTGACTTCGGCTGGGGAGTTAACGTAGCAGACCACCACTGCTTGAGGATGTTCATTTTTCTTCGCCCGTAAGCGGTCAGCGGTAATCATGTCTGCCAGGAGGCAGCCAGCGTTCACATCAGGAAGCAAGACCACCTTATCCGGACAGAGGATGGAGGCTGTTTCCGCCATGAACTGAACTCCGCAAAACACGATTACGCCAGCATCGGTTTCGGCAGCCCTCTGACTCAGCTCCAGGGAATCGCCAACAAAGTCGGCTATATCCTGAACCTCACCCAGTTGATAGTTATGGGCAAGGATAACAGCATTCCTTCTTTTCTTAAGAGCCGGGATTTTCTCTACCAGTTCATTATTCCTATTTCCCATCCGTGGCTATCCTCCAGGCATGGTTGTACGCATCCATCCTCCCATTGCCAACAGACTCACTTGCCGATGGGTACAGCAGTCAGCGTGGGCATCGCCAACGAGACCGTAGTCCTCTTTAAGGGTATCTTCGGCTACAGCTTTCTTTTTTGTACCCTTCTCTTCATTCTCACAGACGGCAATTATTTCCGCCATTGAGCAGTAATTTTCATTATACACGTTCTTATTACCCACTCGCTATATCAACGAAAAGCAATAGCCCAGAGCCAAAGACATCACGCTGACGACCGCCAGATAAATAGCCAGAGTCCTGCCACCGAATTCCTTTCTCAGAACCAGGATAGTGCCCCAACTGGTAATTGGGCCCGCCAACAGGAGCACCATTCCTGCACCGATATTCATTCCCTGCGACACGAAGGCGTGGACCAGGGGAACACTGGCTGTGGAGCAGATATACATGATTAAGCCAAAGCCAAGGCTGAAGAGATACCCCAATCCCCCACTGAAATGAGCGCCAACGAACTCTCCCACCGGAGCCACCGCTGTTACCAAAGCCGCCAGGGCCAGACCCAGAAGCAACTCCGGCCCAATCTCCTTGACCATATCCACAAAGGCATATCTGAACACATGCTTTACTCTGTGAGCAACATTCCGGGAATAAGCTCCTATATAATCCTCTGGCCTACTTTCAAAAGCCTGCTGGCAGTGGGAACAGCAAAAGTAATACGTCTCTCCGCCATGTTCTGCCTTAGCCGCTTTCCCCACCTCGACACTCATCCCGCAAACCGGGTCGAGAGCCTGTTGCTCTTGAGGAGTAAAAACCTTAGGTCTAACCTTGATGAGATTTCCCACCAGCCCCATGACTAAACCCATGGCTATCACGGCAAAGAAGATGAATATGGTGAAATTTAATCCCAGGAGACCATAGGTGACGAGAAGGGCGGTAATGGAGGTGGCTGGCGTTGCCACCAGGAAGGCTAGAACTGGTCCCAACCTCGCCCCCTTCTGACGCAGGCTCACCGCCACCGGGAGGGAGCCGAGACAACAGATGGGAAGGATTGTCCCGACAAGGGTAGAGTAAAGGATTGGCTTCACACCCCCTCCACCGAGGCGTCTCTCCACCCATTCCGAGGGAATAAATTCGTGAATTAAGCCGCTCAGTAGAAACCCTATCGCCAGGAAGGGCAATACATCAAGGAAATAATCCTTGAATACTACGAAATACTGGACTACCAACTACTCACCTCCGGCATTTTGGAGGCGTGGCCGGCTATATTGCGGCCTTGTTCCTCACTTATATGCCTTAACCGTAATGCTCAGAAGCTTCTCTTTTGTCTGATTTGCTTTGTTCTCTATATAAAATCCCCGGCTCGATACCACCTCTACATCCCCAAAGCCAGCTTTCTTTATCTTTTCCAGGTATTCCTGTTGCTCCAAAGCCCCGGCGATACATCCCGCCCAGGCGTCAGGGTCATTCTTTATTTCGTCGGGGAGTGCTCCCTCGGAAACTATGTCAGAAACTGTAAGCCTGCCCTTCGGCTTCAAGACTCGATAAGCTTCCTGGAAGACCTTAGATTTATCCGGTGAGAGATTGATAACGCAGTTGCTGATAATCGCATCCACAGATTCATCCCCGACGGGAAGCTTCTCCATTTCTCCCAGGCGGAACTCCACATTATGGTAGCCATGACTTCCCGCGATTCCTTTTGCCTTATCTACCATCTCCTCCGTCATATCAACCCCGATAGCCTTACCAGTCGGGCCAACCTTGTTGGCCGCCAAAAATACATCCACTCCGGCTCCCGACCCTAGATCCAGGACCACCTCACCCGCTTTGAGGTCTGCTATGGCGGTGGGGTTACCACATCCCAACCCCATAATCGCCTCTTTTGGAACATGTTCCAAATCCTCTCTCAAGTGTTCGGTAGCCTTAGCTTGCAACATGGAGCTGGCTCCGCGAGCACAACTTGGGCAGCAGCTCTCTTGGTCCTGCCTAGCTATCTGAGCGTATCTCCCCTTCACCACTTCCTTGATTTCCTTTTCTTTCATAATTCACCTCCTGACATTTGCATAGCGATAGCTCCTTCATTAGAGCTTCGCTATCAATAATTAACCTGGCTAATCTAGCATCCGTAAGCTTGTAGTAAACTTTCTGAGCTTCCTGTCTCTCTTTCACAATATTGCATTCCTTAAGAGCTCTAAGGTGGTGCGAAATCAGGGATTGCTCCTTACTCAAAACGCAGGCGAGTTCACCAACACACCTCTCGCCCTCAGCCAGCAGCTTGAGTATCTGGAGTCTTGTCGGTTCTCCGATGCACCTCAGGAACCTTGCCTGGCCTTCCTCTGTTGGCATATGAATCTCCGTTTATATGAATTATAGTTCATATATAAACTGAAGTCAAAAATCTTAAATGGGATAGTGCGACATGTCTAGCAGAACGCATAAAATGACAGGAAAACGAAGGGGGATACATACTTGAGGATTATCGTGAAATTCCGGTGCTAAATCTGCCTCTTCAGTTTCTGGTGTTCTAAGTAATCCTCGATAGCCGCTTTAAGCGCTTCCTCAGCCATGACCGAGCAGTGCACCTTGGCCGGCGGCAGCCCATCTAAAGCTTCGACCACTGCTTTGTTGGAGATTTTCAGCGCCTCTTCTATGCTCTTCCCCTTCACCATCTCAGTGACCATGGAACTGGTGGCAATGGCTGCCGCACAGCCAAAAGTCTTGAACTTAGCGTCAACGATGATGCCGTCGTTTACTTTAATGTAAAGCTCCATGACATCGCCGCAGACAGGATTCCCGACATGCCCTACACCATCGGGGTCCTCAATCTCCCCGACATTGCGGGGATTCTTGAAGTGCTCCATTACCTTATCGTTGTACAGCGACCAAGGATCAGACATTTGTTCCGCTCCTATTTTCGAGTTTTCAAAAGCGGGGACATTGCTCTCAACCTGGCGACAATTCCAGGCAAGACCCCCAGCACCCGCTCCACATCTGCCTCCGTGTTTTCTCGCCCCAGGGTAAACCTGAGCGAGCCGTGAGCTTGCTCGGCGGGAAGCCCCAGCGCCAGAAGGACATGGGACGGTTCAAGGCTTGCGGAGCTGCAGGCTGAGCCGGTAGAAGCACAGATGCCCTCTAAATCAAGATTTAAAAGCAGGGATTCCCCTTCCACAAAATCAACGCTTACATTGACATTGTTGGGCAGCCTTTTCCGTGGATGACCGTTTAAGCGGATGTGGTCAATCTTCTCCCCGAGACCTTTAATTAGCTTATCCCGAAGATAAGCCAGCCGTTCTGCTTCCTTGCCTATCTCCTGCCCGGCAAGCTCCACCGCCTTGCCCAGTCCCACGACAGCAGGAACATTTTCAGTACCGGCCCTGCGCCTTTTTTCTTGCGCTCCTCCATGCATAAAAGAAACTAACCTGGTGCCCTTCCTGATATACAGCGCTCCTGCTCCTTTAGGGCCATATAACTTATGCGCTGAAATGGAGAGCAAGTCCACCTTAAGCTCAGCCACATTCACCGGGATATGCCCCACCGTTTGCACGGCATCGGTGTGAAAGTAGACCCCGGCCTCTCTGGCAATTCTACCTATTTCCTCCACAGGCTCTATGGTGCCCACCTCGTTGTTGGCATGCATGACTGAGATAAGGATGGTTTTATCGGTAATAGCTTTCCTGGCATCGTCAGGGTCAACCAGGCCATATTTATCCACTGGCAGGTAGGTTATTCCGAATTCCCTTCTCTCCAGAAACTTGCACACCTCCATCACCGCATTGTGCTCAATGGAGGTGGTGATGATGTGATTTCCTTTATGCTCGTTGGCATAGGCAACACCCTTCAGGGCGTAGTTGTCTGCCTCCGT
>Ga0315538_1001828_pt1 | contig 12355 bp, 10 predicted proteins | sample SalMarSW160230MG_2_FD_203834 | JGI IMG/M metagenome (GOLD analysis project Ga0315538, IMG submission 203834) | Salt marsh sediment microbial communities from the Plum Island Ecosystem LTER, Massachusetts, United States - Salt Marsh Sediment SW1601-230 ...
TATTCCCTGAAGGGGACTTTATCAATAGTTATATCATTAAAGCCCCCTTCAGGGGGTTTGGGGGCTTATAATTCTTTTTGGTATATTCTGAATTTCTTTACAACTTTCCCGTTAACCCTCTCATATTCGGCTCTCATCCTTGCATTGTCTTCGAGGACCAGGTGACTATCGATGATCTCCATCTTATGTTTTATCGCCGACTGGAGGATTTTGACTCCCATCAGTACATCGATACCCTTGCCACGATAAGGTTTTTTAACACCACCAAGCATCATCAGCAGTTTCTTGGAGTGTTTCGATTCACTCAATACTTTAAAGATACCGAAAGGAAGGAGTCTGCCGTTACATTCTTTTATGCCGGGACTAACGTCAGGCATTCCGATTGCAAACCCTACCAATCCTCCGTCAGCTTCGACAACCTTAATGAATTTAGGGTCGAGAATGGGTAAATACCTGTTGGCAAATTCTATTTTTTCCTTATCGGTAAGGGGTACGAATCCATAGATCTCATTGAAGGTTTCATTCATAAGCTCAAGAGCCGGAATAATATAGGCTTTCAGCTCTTTTTTTGATTTAAACTCAATAATCTTAAATTCATTTGAATTCCCGACTCTTGAAAGTATCTTTTTGTATACTTCCGGCAACTCCTTTGGCATTTCAGCAAGATAATTGACAAGATCAATCTTTTTTTTATATCCTTCAGCTTCAATCAGCCTGGGCATATAAGGGGAATTATTTGCGCTGGTAATAAACATAGGATATTCAAAACCCTCTATCTGGAATCCCTGGGGATCTTTGTCTGAAAAACCAAGCGGGCCTACGAGCATACTCATTCCATTTTGCTTTGCCCATTTCTCAACCCATTCAATAAGAGCGTGAAACACCTCCTGTTCGTCATAACATTCCATAAAGCAAAACCTTCCATGCTGCTCATTGTTAATAGTGTTATACCTGCGATTGATGATACCCATTATCCTTCCCACAGGTTTGTTATCCCTCCATGCAAGAAGCAAAACAGCATCTGCATATTTATAGGATTTATTTTTCTTCTTGTTAAAAAGAAGTCTTTCATCCATATAGATGGGAGGGAGCCAGTCAGGATCATTTTTGTGAACTTTTTCAGGAAGAAAAATGAATTCACGAAGCTCCTTCCTGCTAGTTATCTCTTTGATTATTACATTTCCCATATCCGGGTTTTTATGCTGCCAAGTAACAAAAAAACAATAACAAAAAATAGTTCCTTAAGAAAAAATGATAGTTAATTGTGCCTTATGAAAAGATCAGCTATAACAAAAGCTGCATAAATTATACTGGCAATACCATTGGTAGTGGCAAATGCAAGGGTTACCCTGTTCAGGTCATCATGTTTAACTATCAGGTGCTGGTAGAGCAAGAGTCCTGAAAAAATAACCGCTCCTGCCCAATAAAGCAAGCCTCCGTTACCACTAAGGCCTGCAACTATCACAAGGCTGAAAGTAAGGAAGTGTACTAAGGCAGAGATTGTCAGAGCCTTTTTTTTCCCTGTTGCCTGCGGAAGGGACCGAAGCAGGTTGTCGCGGTCAAATTCCTCATCCTGAAGGGAATAGATGATATCGAATCCGCTCACCCATGTGATTACTATCAGAGAATAAATAACAGGATTAATGGCAAATGAACCTGAAACAGAGATATATGCACCGATAGGAGCAAGGCTTAATCCAAGTCCGAGTATGAAATGGGAGAGGGAGGTTATCCTTTTAGTAAAACTGTATCCGAGGATGATAAAGAGGGCAACAGGTGAAAGGAAAAGAGTCAGCCTGTTGATGAATGCTGTTGCTGTAATAAAAAGGAGAGAATTGATGATGACAAAAATTATTGCAGCCCTTGTACTTATTATCCCTGAAGGTATCTCCCTGGTTTTTGTCCTTGGGTTGAGTGCATCGAAGCTTTTATCGGCTATCCTGTTAAAACCCATTGCAGCATTACGGGCGAAGATCATACAGAGTATTATCAGCAGAAGCAGTTTTATGCTGAATACATGTTCTTCGGATGATACAGCAATAGAAAACCCGATAAGTGCAAAAGGCAAAGCAAAGACAGTATGGCTGAATCTGACCAGTGATAAATAATTACTAACGGATCTCAGTAGGGATCTCATTTATCGAGCAGCTTTCGGTATGTTTCGTAGCTCTCATTGTCAAAAGTGACAAAGATCACTTTTTTGGGATATGAGTTTTTCTGCAGGAATCTGTCAGATTCGTTTACTGCTATCAGTGCAGCGAGATCTTTCGGGAATCCGTATACTCCCGTTGAAATACCCGGGAATGCTATGGTCTTTATTTTATTTTTCTTTGCAAGGGCAAGACTTGTCTGGTAGCATGATGCCAGCGCCTCATGTTCATCATAACTACCTCCGCGCCATACCGGACCCACTGTATGGATCACATGCCTGGCTTTAAGACGATACCCGCGTGTGATCTTGGCTTCTCCTGTTTCACAGCCGTTAAGAACCTTGCATTCATTGTAAAGCTCCGGACCGGCGGCTTTATGAATTGCACCATCGACTCCTCCGCCCCCAAGCAGAGAATTATTTGCTGCATTTACTATGGCATCTACCTTAAGTGAGGTAATATCACCCTTTATCAGTTCCACCCTTCTTTTTTTCATCACCTTATTTTTGCTCCGGCTTCCTTTTTAAAAGCATTGATCAGGTCATTCATTATTTTATCTATATTCTTGTCAGTGAGGGTCTTCAGGTCATCCCTGAGAATAAAACTAACAGCATATGATTTCTTATTCCGGCCAAGAGTGTCGCTCTCATAAACATCAAAAAGGTCAACATCCCTGAGAATATTTTTTTCGGTTCTGAAGGCAATCTCTTTTATCTGTCCAAACTTAACACCTTTATCAACCAGAAGGGCAATATCTCTTCTTACCCATGGATACTTAGGCAATCCGGTGAAGGAAACCTTATGACCGCCAATCGTCTTCAGAAGCAGGTCCCAATCGATATGGGCATAATATACATCCTGGTCAATATCGAATTTTGCCAGATATTCCTTTGATACAGAGCCGGCTTCGGCAATTGTACTGTCATTAGATAACCAGGTAAGTGATTCGGAGAAGTATCTCTTATCACTTTCACCTGAAGCGAGATTGTCCGGATCAACACCAACTCGTGAAAGGATCATTTCCACGTATGACTTGATATGGAAAAAATCAGTCGGCACGGGTTTATTATTCCATCGCTGCTGACCGGTATTTCCGGATATGAAGAGGTCGAGCGATTTCTTTTCCTCAAAATCGGATACTTTCAGAAGAGACTTCTTCCCTTTCCTGAGGAAGTAATTATATCCGAATTCATAAAACCTGAGATCCGTATTTTGCCGGTTGATGTTCCTGCTGACAGAGCCCAAACCGCCATAAAGCAGTGATTGCCTCATCGCATTCAGATCTGAGCTTAGAGGATTTGCAAGCATCACAAGTTTTTCCTTTTCGAAATCTCCCGTTTCATAGAATGAAGCAGGATTGAGAGAATTGCACATTATTTCTGCAAAGCCATTGGCAGTGAGCATATCGGAGATGATATTGACCAATTTTTCCCTGTCAGGTTTTTCAGTGTAATAGAGAGTTGAATTAACATGATTACTTATCTCGACGTTGTTGTAACCATAGATTCTCAGTATCTCTTCAATAACATCAGCTTCATATTGTACATCGACCCTGTATGACGGTATCTCAAGAGTCATATTATCTCCATCTGCATTAAGGATAATGATGTCAAGATGCTGCAAAATCCCCTTAATGGTCTTATGGTCAATTTGTTTCCCTATCAACCTGTCGATATTTTTAAAGCTCACATTTACTTTTTTCCTGTTGATCTTTTCAGGATAAACATCTACTATATCTGAAGATATTTTTCCGCCGGCGATCTCTTTTATCAGGAGCAGTGCTCTTTTCAGTGCCCAGTCTGTAATTTCGGGATTGGCGCCTCTTTCAAACCTGAATGATGCGTCAGTGTTAAGTCCGTGCCTCCTGGCAGTTTTTCGTATGGCAACAGGATTGAAATAAGCGCTTTCGAGAAATATATTCTTTGTGGCGGTTGTTACCCCTGATCTTATGCCTCCGAATACGCCGGCAATACACATTCCCTCAATTGTATTGCAGATCATCAGATCTTTTGATGAAAGACTTCTTTCCTCTTCATCAAGAGTTAAAAAACAGGTTTTATCGGGGAGGTTTTTGATAATTACCTTTCTTCCCTCTATTTTATCGGCATCAAAAGCATGAAGCGGCTGGCCTATCTCGTGCTGTACATAATTTGTGATATCAACCACATTGTTGATTGGATTGAGGCCAATGGCCGTGAGCTTATTCTTCAGCCATTCAGGTGATTCGCCGATTTTTACTCCGCTTATTGTAGCACCAGTATACCTGGGACAATCCGTGCTGTTTTCTATGATTATCTCGTAAGGATTGTTGTTGTTATCAGGTTTAAATGCAGAAACAGAAGGTAACCTGGCACTTACATTTTTACCCTCATTGATATTAAGATATGCAGCAAGGTCCCTGGCAACACCGAAGTGAGAACCGCTGTCGATCCTGTTGGGAGTCAGTCCGATCTCAAAAATAAAATCCCTGGCAATATTAAAATACTCTGAAGCCGGAGTCCCCGGTATTGCATCTTTGTCGAGAACCATTATACCCTCATGTGATGTTCCGAGACCGAGTTCATCTTCTGCACATATCATTCCTTCTGAAATCTCTCCTCTTATTTTCGTATTTTTTATTTCAAAGGTCTCATCTCCTTTAAAGAGTGCTGTACCTGTAGTAGCAACCGGCACTTTCTGACCGGGGGCAACATTAGGGGCGCCGCAGACAATGTTAAGCGGTTTGGCACTTCCTGTATCTACCGTAGTGACCGTAAGCTTATCAGCACCGGGGTGTTTTTTACAGGTAAGGACTTCACCTATAACAACACCTTTCAAGCCCCCTTTTACGGATTCCCATTCCTCCATTGCCTCAATCTCCAGACCTAATCCGGTCAGTATCTCTGCCAGCTTTTGCGGTTCGATATCGATGTCAAGGTAATCCTTCAGCCAGTTATAAGAGATTTTCATTATACGAATAAAGTAATTTATATAGTACGCAAAAGTAAGAAATTGATTTAATTGTGGAACCCCTCCGGGATTCAAAATAATAAAAGGAACGCTATTAGAATTAATGAAACATCTCCAATGTTTATTAATTTACACATCATCTGCTAATGAATAAACAGCGTTGCAGTTCAAGCAAAGCAATTTTTAGTTAGTTTAGGCGTAAAACAGCGGAGATGTTCCATCAATGCTGGTTTTGTTCAGCAAATGCATTTAGAACCGCGGAGCGATTCCATTAAAGGTAGAACTTTAGTTCATAACATTTTAATAAAGAACAAAGCAACCAGATTCCACAGAAATTGTAATTATCTATCTTTGTAAGCAAACATCTCTTTATGGTCATTACAAAAGATGACAGGCTTATCCTTTTAACAAATGATGATGGCCTGTATGCAGCCGGATTAAGGACTCTTCTTGAAATAATGGAGGAGTTTGGGAAAGTGGTTATGATTTCCACTATGGAAAGCCAATCGGGAATGTCACAGGCTCTGACAGTCAAAACGCCGCTTCGTGTAAAACTTCTTGATGAAAATGAGAAGCACAGGATATATGCCTGCAACGGCACTCCGACTGACAGTATTAAGATAGCTATAAACCAATTACTTGAGCGCACTCCCGATTTTGTGGTTGCAGGTATCAATCATGGAGCGAATGCATCGGTAAGTGTACTATACTCAGGTACTATGGCAGCTGCCATTGAAGGATGTTTGTATGGTATCAGTTCGGTAGGCTTTTCCCTGAATAACTTTTCACCTACGGCTGATTTCAACGCCTGTAAGACATATATCCGTTTTATTATGGATAAGCTTTCTGCAGAACCTTTGCCTGAAGGTATTTGTCTGAACGTTAATATACCGGCCGCAGAAGAAAAGAACATAAAAGGTATAAAGATATGCAGACAGTCGAAGGGAAACTGGAAGGAGGAATTTGAAAAGAGGAAAGATCCGATGGGCAAGACATATTACTGGCTTACCGGCTATTTCCAGAATCATGAACCCGAAGCTGAAGATACCGATGAATGGGCCCTGGCAAATAATTATGTATCTGTTGTGCCCGTTTGTGTTGATATGACAGCTCACTGGTATATCGATAAGCTTAAAGAGAAGTTCTGAGTATGACCCTGCCGGAAAAATATGATAAAATAATGACCGGGATAATATCAGGTCTCTTATTACCTTTTATCACAGCTATGATTATCTTTTTATTTGCGAAAGGTAATCCTGGTCTGCATGAATGGCTTGAAAGAATAGCAGTAGCGAATTTAAGCACTCACATTATTTCCCTGTGCGTATTACCGAATTTATTGATATTCCTTCTGTTTAACCACTATGACATGCTGCGGGCATCCCGGGGTGTGCTGGGGATTACTATTGTGTGGGCTATTATTGTTTTCGGAGTAAAGATTCTGATATGAGATATTTCATTATTGCCGGAGAACAGTCTGGCGACCTTCATGGGTCTAACCTTGTCAGGGAGCTGATTGCTGCTGACAGGCAAGCGGAAATATTTTGCTGGGGCGGTGATCTTATGGAATCAGCAGGCGCCACACTACTTATGAATTACAGTAAAACAGCCTTCATGGGCTTTATGGTGATCCTTAGAAATCTGAAAACAATTTCACGTAACCTGTCACTTTGTAAGCAACATATTGCTGATTTCAGTCCTGATGCTGTTATCCTCATTGATTATCCGGGTTTTAATCTCCGGATAGCCGAATATGCCAAAGCATCAGGATTGAAGGTTTTTTATTATATCTCTCCCAAGTTCTGGGCATGGAATGAAAATAGAGTAGAAAAAGTAAGAAAATACGTCGACCGGATGTATATCATCTTCCCGTTTGAAGTGGAATTTTACAGGAAGCACGGGATTGATGTGGAATACCGCGGGAATCCGCTTGTTGATGAAACAGAAAGAAGAATTTCGAAGATGCCAGTTAGGGCAGAACTTCTGAAAATTCTGGAGCTTGATCACAGACCGGTGATCTGTCTCCTGGCAGGAAGCCGTCGTCATGAGGTGGAATCCATATTACCACAAATGGTTAAGGTCATACGTTATTTTCCTCAATATCAGTTTGTTCTGGCAGGTGTGAAAAACCTGCCAGATGAGCTCTATCTGAAAATAATTAAAAGGGAACCTGTTAAGCTGGTGAAAGATAAAACCAGCGAAATTCTCCATATTTCGGATGCCGCACTTGTAGCCTCAGGAACCGCAACCCTCGAAGCTGCCCTCTACAATGTTCCCCAGGTGGTCTGCTATAAAGGTGACTTCCTGTCAATGCTCATCGCCTGGATACTTATAAAAGTTAAGTTTATTTCGCTTGTTAACCTCATTATGGATTTTGAGGTGATTAAGGAACTTGTAGGTTATTCACTGAATAAAAGAAAGCTTCTTAAAGCATTCAAAGAGATTATTCCCGGCGGAGAAAGAAGAGAACAGATACTCAATAATTACAGGCAGCTAAGGGAGAAACTTGGACCCGCAGGCACATCAGGCAGAGTGGCCGGGGATTTGGTGAGGGAGTTGAAGGGAGTTGAAGAAGGTTGAATGATTTTAATAACAAGAAAGATTGCACGATCGCACGATTGCACGATTTAATTATCAGAAAGCTATTGTACAGAAATCTGACCATATTCTTAATTTTCCTGATTTATATCCCTGCAATAGCAAACGGACAGGTGAGGATAAGACTATTCTCAGGATATGATTCCGGTTCGGCTGTTTTTTCGGTTGTGGAAGGAAAATATGGACTCAACCTCTTCATCAATGATCCTGTTGAGATAAGCTCAGGGGAAATCATTATCATAACAGGATTTAATGACCGTCTGGTTGTGAAAACAAGGAACAGACCGGGATTTGTGTGCGATTCGCTTTTTATTTCAGGAAAAACTGGCAATGACCTGTTCTCCCTTCGCATTGACGGGATCCGGCGTTATTATTCCGGTAACCTCAATTGTTATCGCGATATGGGAACTTTACTTTTCATAAACACCTGTGAAATAGAAACGTATGTCGCCGGAGTTGTAAGTGCCGAGGGCGGGCCGGGTAAGCATATTGAGTATTTCAAAACCCAGGCAGTGATTGCCAGGACTTATCTGTACAAATATTTTAAAAAGCATATCCTCGACAGGTATAATTTATGCGACGGTACTCATTGCCAGGTTTATAACGGAATATCGAATGATACTGTCATAATTGGTGCAGCAGAGGAAACCCGGGGTCAGGTGATCCTGGGACCTGACAGCACACTTATAATTGCGGCTTTTCATAGTAACTGTGGTGGAGAGACCGCTCTGGCAGAAGATGTGTGGCTTACTTCCAAGCCTTACCTGAAGAGGGTTACGGACCCATTTTGTACTACTTCACGAAATGCCAGATGGTTGAAAAGCATGAGCCTTAAGGAGTGGAAAGGTTATCTTGTGAAAATGGGATATAATGAAGATGCAGAAGATGCTTCATTGTTAAATTTTTCACAGAAGAGCAGACTGAAGGAATACAAAACCGGCAATTTTTCGCTGCCCCTGCAGCAGATAAGAAAAGACCTGAACCTGAGATCAACATTTTTTTCTCTTTCGGTTGAAGGCGATTCCGTTATTCTTAAAGGCAGAGGCTATGGCCATGGTGTCGGGCTCTGCCAGGAGGGTGCCATGGGAATGGCCATGAAAGGTTTTGATTATAAGCAGATAATAAATTTTTACTATACCGGGGTGGTTATTGCTGATATAAAGGAAGCTGCAGAGGAGGAGGAATGAGGTTAACAATTTATTTGCTTATTTTTGCCAATTAACCAGTGTTATGTTTGCGATTTTCAGGAAAGAGATAAACGGATTCTTCAGCAGCCTTACGGGTTACATCGTTATCATTGTTTTTTTGCTGGTTAATTCTCTTTTCATGTGGGTATTCCCTGGAGAATGGAATATCCTCGACAGCGGATATGCCGGCCTGGATACGATATTTTTTCTTTCACCATGGGTTTTCCTTTTCCTCGTACCGGCAGTTACGATGAGAATGATAGCCGAGGAGAAACGCCTGGGTACTATTGAGCTCCTGTATATTAAACCAGTCACCGAAAGAGAAATAATCTGGGGGAAATTTCTTGCATCAATAGCGCTGGTACTTCTAGCCCTTCTTCCATGTCTGATATTCTATATTTCGGTCTATATCCTGGGAGAAACACCCGGAAATCTCGATAAAGGAGGTACGTGGGGGGCTCTCATCGGTCTTTTCTTTCTTGCCGCAGTATATGCTTCAGCAGGAATATTTGCTTCGTCATTAACTGATAACCAGGTAATTGCATTTATAATTGCTGTACTGATCTGTTTTGTACTTTTAATGGGATTCGACTATCTGGCATACCTGCCGGGCCTAAAAAAAATTGATGAATTTGTTATCAGTCTGGGTATCAACGAGCATTATAAATCAATGAGCAGGGGTGTGATCGATATCAGGGATGCTGTTTATTTCATTGCTGTTGCCTTTATTTTTAACGAGGCAACAAGAATGGTACTGTTATCACGTAAATGGAAGAAAAAGAATTAAATGACAGGGAAAAACGATAACAGGAATTTAAAGCTGAAAAGCTGGTTGCAGCTTATTACAGCAGTTGCAGGGATAATCCTGGTTGTATTATTATGCTCACTGATCAAGCTGCGTATCGATCTGACCGAGGATAAAAGATACACCCTCTCACCGCCCACTCTCGGAATTCTGGAGAGGATAGATAAGGATATATACATAGAGGTTTTTCTCGATGGAGAAATGCCTATTCCCCTGAAACGGCTGAAGAGATCAGTCAAAGAGATGCTCGATGAGTTCAGGATTGCTTCCGGAAGAAAGATCCGATATGCTTTCATAAATCCTGCAGCAGCAAAAGATGCAGCACGGAGGGATGCCATGTTTATGGCACTCATTAATAAGGGTCTTAATCCGGTAAAGATACAGGCAGCAGATGAAGAGGGAGGAAAGACGCAGAAAATGATATTCCCGGGTATGATAGTAAATTATAATGGCATTGAGGTTCCGGTCAATTTCCTGAATAATAACCAGTCAGTCTCTTATGAGCAAAATATTCTCCATTCCATCGAAGGCCTTGAATATGAGATGATCCAGACAATAGCGACAGTAAGTTCGGATACTATATATAAAGTAGCCTTCCTTGAAGGGCAGGGTGAGCTGCAGGAGATAGAAGTGGCAGATATTACAATCAACCTCGCAAAATTCTTTACAGTTGACAGGGGCTCAGTAGGGAGCCAGCCGGGAATCCTCGATGAGTATGCCGCCGTCATAGTTGCCGGCCCTGTAAAGGAATTCAGTGAACCCGACAAGCTGGTGCTCGACCAGTATATAATGAACGGCGGCAAGGTGCTCTGGCTTATTGAAGAAGTGCAGGTAAACACTGATTCGCTGGTGTATGGTGAAACAGTTGGGCTTTATAATTCACTTAACATTGAGGATCAGCTCTTCAGGTATGGCGCCAGGATAAATCCAGTGATAGTACAGGATCTGGATTGTATCGTGATCAGAGTATCCGTGACAACAGGAGCTGAACACAATCAGATAGTACCTGCACCATGGATCTACTACCCAAAGCTGTCTCCTGATCCGGACCACCCGATAACACGTAACCTTAACAGGATTAGGGGAGAATTCGTAAATACAATTGATACGGTCGGCCTCGATCCTGCAATCAGGAAAACCATTCTCCTGTCAACATCGGAGTATGCAAGGACTCTTTCACCTCCTCTCCTGATAAGACTTAAGGAAGCTGATGAACTGCCCGATGAAAATGATTTCAATAAATCAAACCTTCCGGTCGCTGTTTTACTCGAAGGAGTATTCCCTTCAGCTTTCAGGAACCGTATGACTTCCAATATGATGGAAGATAAAAACTTCAAAATCAGGAATGAAAGCGTGGAAACAAAGATGATAGTTGTGGCAGATGGTGATGTGATCAGAAATGAAGTAAGCAGAACGGGAAATTCGGCATCACCCTATCCGCTCGGACAGGACAGGTACACTGGAGAAATATACGGGAACAGGGATTTTATCATAAACTGCATGAATTACCTGGTTGATGATAACGGACTGATGGAACTCAGATCACGCGAGATGAAACTGAGGCTGCTGGATAAACAGAGGATCAGAGATGAGAAAATATTGTGGCAGCTTATCAATATTGCGGGACCTGTTCTGATTGTGATCCTTGCGGGACTCATTTATGGCGCGATAAGGAAACATGTATATACAAAATCATAGATAATGAGTAATATAGTACTCAGAAATACTATTATTTCAGCAGTGTTGATAGTGCTGCTGGTTATCGTTATCATGGTGAGGAACAGGTCACCCTATGGGAAGAGACAGAGTTACTTTGCAGCGGTGCCGAAAGAAGAGATAACAGGTATAGAGTTAACGAAAGGAGAAAAGAATCTGAACCTGTTGAAAACAGATGAGGGCTGGAAAGTAAATGGTGCAATGGAAACAAGGAAAAATGAAGTCCTCTTTCTTATCAGAATAATAACGGAGATGGCGATAAAATCACCTGTGTCGTCCGATTTGTTTGAAAAAGAGATTATTGAAAATGGGATCCTGCCTGTAAAAGTATGGGTATATGAAAGGAACAGGCTGCTGAGCTCATTCCTCGTATACAGGACCGGATCAAATATCTACGGTAATATTATGAAGAAGAAGGAAAGGACGAAGCCGTTTATTGTCTATATACCGGGATATGAAGGAGATATAGGTTCTCAGTTCACTGTCAATGAATATTACTGGCAGCCCTGGAATATATTTAACCTTCTTCCTTCGGAGATATCATCAGTGACCCTTAAGAATTATTCAGAACCGGCTTCTTCTTTCACGGTAACAGGAAGCAATGGCATTTATACTCTCACTGATTCCATGGAATGTACATCAGGATGGGATACAGCAAGGGTAAAACGTTATATCTCGTACTTCACATGGGTTCCTTTTGAGAATTGGGCATCAGATATTACTGATGACAGAAAAGAGGAGATTACAAAACATAATCCTCTTTTCAGGATTATGGTCAGAACGACAAATGGCCGGGAGATTGTTCTTACTCTGTGGGAGAGATATGATACTGACACTGGAGAGAAAGACAGTGACAGATTATGGGGAATGACAGATGAAAGGGGTGAATTCTTTGTAGTGAGATATTTTGACATTGATCCCCTTTTGAAGAAGTTATCCTATTTCTGTAA